>Ga0180433_10001609_pt1 | contig 37405 bp, 45 predicted proteins | sample SS_ome_8_FD_132980 | JGI IMG/M metagenome (GOLD analysis project Ga0180433, IMG submission 132980) | Hypersaline lake sediment archaeal communities from the Salton Sea, California, USA - SS_1_D_1 metaG | ecosystem: Environmental > Aquatic > Non-marine Saline and Alkaline > Hypersaline >... | reverse complement strand
GGAGGGGTGCGCCTACTCCATCGTCGGGGAAGAGGATGAATTCGACGCGTTGGCGGCCGCCAAGCGTTTGGTTTGGCTCACCCGGAAGGGGGCGCAGCTTACGTTGCAGGATGCCTGCCGAAGGGTGCTGGACGCCAAGGCTGCGGCGACCGGCGACAAACCAAAATACTTGTAGAGGAGGAGAAGTTGAAAAATTTTCCGAAGCTGTTCGAGGATGTGCTGGTGCCGCGTATGGACGACCTGTCGGGGGCGTCTTCGGGATTGGTCCGGATGCGTTTTCGTGAGGAGGTGCTCGCCGTCGGCAACACTAGACTCCCTGAGGAGATCGTCGAGGATATCGATGCGACACTCTGGGCGCAGATGACGGGCGAGTACCGGTACTACCATTCTGCGATGCATGTGTTGGCGATGTTCCGGGAGGCAGATGCTCGGGGTTGGGAGCTGAACGAATCGGAGCGGTGGGCGATCCTGTTCCACGACGCGGTGTACGTTCCGGGGGCTCCTCATTCCGATAATGAGAAGGCCAGTGCCGACTTACTGAATGCTTTGGTGGGCAGTCAGCTGCGGATGTTCGTGGGATACCGGCGTGCGGTTTCTGCGAGTTCTATTATCCATAGTGATCTAACCATGGCGTGTTCCATCATTCACGACACTGCTGGGTTTATGCAGAACAAAGCGCCGGAGTGTAGTCACCGTGTGTTGGACCTGGACTTGGCCGGGTTCGCCGCCTCTCGTAGGGCCTATGACTATATCACTGAGTCGTTGCGGTTGGAGGCGCAGGTTGGAGTGGAGATGTGGGGCAAGGGGTTCAGTCGGCGAGGCTGGTTAGAAGGGCGTCGGCATTTTCTGCAGCGGTTGTTCAGACGCGGACGGCTGTATTACGTGCTAACCGATCTGGAAGCACCCGCCCGCGCCAACATTCGGCGGGAGATCGAGGAGATCGAGCGCGAGCTTGCGTCTGATTGATCGGTTTGCTAATATACTGGACCCCACTAATCTCTCTTCTGGTTGCTACGTGTAAGGAGCCTAAAATCCATGACTGACAAGAAGGAGACGGTGCCGTACGCACCGTATTTTGCCGACGGCGACGGCTACGCCGGCGTCGAGTGGCGCAACGACTTTGTGGCCGAGGTCCGCGAGGCCGACGGCACGGTTGTCTTCCGGCAGGAAGGTGTGGAAGCTCCGTCGTTCTGGTCGGCGCGGGCCGTGAACACCGTCGGGTCAAAGTACTTCCGCGGCGCGGTCGACACGCCCGAGCGGGAAAATTCCGTCCGGCAGATCATCGATCGGGTCGTGAACAAGACGGTCGAATGGGGCGTCGCCGACGGTTACTTTGACGAGGACGCAGGCGAGGCGTTCGGCGAGGACCTCCGGTGGCTGCTTGTCCATCAGTACGGCAGCTTCAACTCGCCGGTGTGGTTTAACTTGGGGGTGAACGAACGGCCGCAGTGTGCTGCATGTTTTCTACTATCTGTGAAGGATACGATGGAAGGGATCATGGACCTCGCCAAAACCGAGGCACTGATCTTTCGTGACGGCAGCGGCTGCGGTACAAACCTGTCTACTCTTCGGAGTACGGCGGACGTTTTGAGCGGAGGTGGTAAGCCCAGTGGGCCGGTGTCTTTTATGCGGATATACGACACGGCGGCGGGGGTTATTCGCAGTGGGGGGAAGAGCAGAAGATCGGCGAAGATGAATATGCTCAACTCTGACCATCCAGATATCATGGAGTTTATCCGCTGCAAGGCTCACGAGGAGTTGAAAGCGTACGCTTTGGAGCGGGCCGGCTACTCCGGCGGTCTCGACGGCGAGGCGGCGATGTCGGTGTTTTTCCAGAACATCAACATCTCCGTGCGGGCGTCCGATGCGTTTATGGAGGCGGTCGAGAACGACGGCGACTGGCCCCTCCGGCTCGTCAAGGACCACGAGAAGGTGGTCGAGACTGTAAAGGCCCGCTCCATCATGCGGGCGATCGCGGAGGGGACGCACCAATGTGGCGACCCTGGGATGATGTTCGACGACACTATTAATGGCTGGAACCCGGTGTTGAATACCGAACGTATAAACACGTGCAATCCCTGTGCTGAAGTGCATTTCGTCGACGACTCCGCTTGCAACCTGGCTTCTCTCAACCTCCTGAAGTTTTTGAAGGAGGACGGCACCTTCGACGTGGACGGTTTCCAGTACGCGGCCATCGTTTTCTTCATCGCCCAGGATATCTTCGTCGACCGCGCCGCTTACCCGACGGAGGCGGTGGCGCAGAATTCCTACAAGCACCGGCCGCTGGGTCTCGGGTATGCGAACCTCGGCGCGTTGCTGATGGCCAAGGGGCTTCCCTACGACTCGGACGAGGGACGCTCTTACGCGGCGGCGGTCACCGATTTGATGCAGGCGACGGCTTATAACACCTCGGTCGAGTTGGCCCGCTGTTTGGGGCCGTGTGCTTCCTTCGAGCCGAACAGAGGCAGCTTTGGGGCAGTCCTGGAAAAACATCTGGCGGCCCACGAAAAGCTAAGCGGTGTTTTGAAGGATGGGGCTATCTGGGCGGCGGCTGAGGACCAGTGGGCAGCGGCTTCTGTAAGAGCGGCGACCCAGTCCGGTGTGCGCAACATGCAGATGTCGCTGCTGGCTCCTACCGGGACCATCTCGTTTATGATGGACTGCGACACTACGGGTTGCGAGCCTGACATGGCCCTGGTCAAGATCAAGGCCCTGGCGGGCGGCGGCGAGATCAGGATGGTGAATCAGACTGTGCCGCAGGCGCTGCGGGAGTTGGGTTATTACGATCAGGACGCCATCGCGGCGATCCTGGAGTTCGTCGAGGAGAACGGCACTATCGAGGGCGCTCCTGGGGTCAAGGACGAGCACCTCCCAGTTTTCGACTGCGCCTTCCGACCGGTTAAAGGTAAGCGGTTCATCTCGCACCACGGGCATATCAAGATGCTGGCGGCGATCCAGCCGTTTCTTAGTGGGGCGATTTCGAAGACGGTCAACACCCCGGAAGAAACCACGGTCGAGGAGATCGAGCAAATCTACATCGACGCGTGGAAGCTGGGACTGAAGGCCGTGGCCATCTACCGGAACAACAGCAAGCAGGTCCAGCCGGTGACGTTGGTCGGGGATGACGATAAGGGTAAGGCCAAGAAGGACTTGACGGGACCGCCTCCGCCGCCGGAGCGCCACCGTTTGAAAGACACACGTGAAAGTATCACGCACAAGTTCATCATCGGCGAGCATGAGGGCTACTTTACGGTGGGCCTCTACCCTAATGGACGGCCGGGTGAGCTGTTTGTGCGGATAGCAAAGGAGGGTTCACTAATCAGTGGGTTGATGGACACCTTTGCCACGGCTCTGTCGATTATGCTGCAGTACGGGGTATCGTTGGAGATGCTGATTCGCAAGTTCAGCTTCGTCCGGTTCGAGCCGTCCGGTTTCACCGGCGACCGGCGGATTGGCGGTGCCAAGAGTATCGTCGACTATATATTCCGGTGGATGGACCACGAGTTTTGCGATGGAAGGATCACGAGCCCGCCCCGGAATGGCTCGTCGGCGGAGCCTCAGGTTCCCGGATACAGAAGTGCAAGGGGCGACGACACAGAGTTGTTGACCGTCGAAAAAATGGCGCAGGCGGCCAAGACGTTGGAGTCCGCCAGAAAAAACCCTGAATGTATTGATGGGATCGCCGAGGCGGTGGACACCAAGCCGTGTCCTTGCGGGGAGGTGATGGTCCGCAGCGGTAAGTGCTACCTGTGCCTCTGGTGTGGCACTTCGGAGGGTTGTAGCTAGGTCGGGCAGGCCGAGGGCAGACACGGGCGGTCCGGACTGGGCCGCCCGTTTCTATTTGGGGAGATCGTAGGAGTCCGAAGATGGCATGGGCTCGTACACGTGGCCATCGGCGTGGTGCTGGTCGGTGAACTTACAGTCCGCCGGTTCGCTGCTGGTATCGGTCCAGTACCACCCACATACTAAGCAGATGTGGGAAAAGCGGCCGCCGCCGAGAGGTTTGGTGGAGATGGTCGGTTTGTCGCTCATGGTATCCTCCAATCCACTTAGAATTATAAACGAGTGACAAGAGTCAGGGCAAGGGGTGAACGGCTTAGAGTAGGGCTGATGTTGTTTTCTGGGACTGCTCGAAAAATTTTCCGATGATGACCGATCTACCAAAGACAGGATGGAACTCGCCTGAAAACCCGGAGTTCTACGACTTCGGCTCGGACACTCCAATTCCGGCCGAGAGTTGCGAGGAGTTGGCGCGGGTGGTCGAAGTGGCCGCCGAGACGGAAACGTGGCGGCGATGGCGTAACGCCTGCCGAGAGATGCCCGCAGCTTTTTTGCGGATGGTGTACGCCGTCTTGGGTTGGCCGCGTTATTGGGTGCCTAAGAGTCTGCATTTGAAAGGTTACGGTCCAGTTCTGGAGAAGGCGCATGCGGTCGTCCGGACCGCCGCGTCGCTCGATAAGCTGACGCCCGCGGAGCGGGAGGTCGTGGTCGAAGCTGTGGCTGATTCTCGCGTTAAAAAGGCGCAGGTCGTCCTGTTCGAGAAGCCGGAGCCTTTGGAGCTGATGTACGAGCTGACGCCGGTGCAGCAGGAGGCGGTCGACGTGCTGGTGGCTAGTTATTCGGAAGCCCAGCGTCACGTGGGGATGGTTATTCCTCCGGAGAAGAAACCGCAGAACCGGTCGCAGTGGGAAGCGTACGACCGCGAGCTATGGCGCAGCGCGATGGTGATGGCCGGTTCTGCCGGCGTGGGCAAGTCGTTGGTGACCTTCGGGGCCGTATTGCGGTTGATGGAGGCAAATCCGGGTTTGCAGAACGTCTTGTTGACGGCCTACACCCACGTCGCCGCCAAGGTGGTGCGTCACTACTTCGAGGAGCAGTTGGAGTGGCTGGACGAGCAGCTGCCGGTGGTGAAGGAGCCGTTCGAGGGGCGAGGCGCTTGGACTTTCGAGCTGCACGGGGTCAGGCGGTGGATCAGCGTCCCCACGACGGTTATGTCGGGGTTCAGTTTTGTGCGGGGTCTGGTAGAGGTCGAGGGTTCCGACAGCCGCAAAGGCGGAGGTGGTAAGGCGCTGCCGTGGAACCTGGCGGTGATCGACGAAGCCAGTATGGTCCCATCGCCGCAGATGCGGGCGCTGCTTTTGAATCTGAAGTTCCCGTTGCTGCTGGTCGGCGATCCGGGACAGCTGCCTCCCATCGAAGACCTAAAGGGGGAGAGGGATTATTTCACCCGTATGGTCGACGGCGGTTTCAAAGCACAGGTGGCGGGGTTCGGCAATTTAATGGCGGCCCCGAACATGCGTACGGACGAGGGTAGCCGGGGCATCCTCGATCTGGCTTATCGTCTGCGCAACCATGTGGAATTACCCCCAGAGTACACGCCACCGGAGCCGCTGTCGGTTCCGGAGACGCTGAATCGCACGGTGGGTTATTTGAGTGAGGCGGCCGGGACTCCAGGGGTGACCAGCATCGCCGAATCGGCGGCCGTGCGCGAGTTCGCCGATGGGTACCGCGACCCAGCGCAAGGTCCGGGGACGGCCGCGATAATCGTCGGCACCCACAAGAGACGGGCCGCTTTCAACCGGCAGGTCCGGGGACTCTTGGGGTTCGGTGCGTGGGGGACCCTGCGGGCCGGGGAGACCGTTGTGATGGAGGGAGCCGTCACCTTTACCGGCGAGCACACGCGGATTTCCAATAACGAGTTGCTGGAAGTGGTCGAAGCGGGGGCCGAACCTGTCCCGGTGCAGGTGACGTATACTGAGTCGATAGACTGGACACGGTCGCAGAACCAACGGGAGGAGGACGGCGACGACACCGGAATTTCGGGACTGCCTGTGGGGTCGGGAGTTTCCTTCGAGACGACGTTACCGTGTTTGCCGGCGGTCGTGCGCACCGTCAGCGGCGACGAGGAGAGTGTGATGGTGCCGGTGGCCACGTTGGAGACCTCCGCTAAGCAACGGTCGTGGCGTACCTACCACGAGGCCCGTATCGCTTATGGGAAGGCGGTAGACAAGGCCCGGTTCGGCGTAAAACACAGCAAAGTTCACGCACTGCTGGCGCTCTGGCTCGGCGTCCCGTTTGAAGACAACTTGTTTTTGCGGCCGCGCACGTTCGGTTTCACCGTCGAGGATAAGGTGCATTATATGCTGGGTAATTTTGGGTCTTTCGTGCCGGAGTATGTGTTGAAGCAGGCGCGGATGGCAGCCCAGGGTCGTAAGCACGAGCCGGAGTTCAGCGCCGAGGAGGTAGACGCGGTGCGGGAAATGATGGCATTCCTACAGTCCAATATTTTGCTGGCTCACTACGGTTATGCGATCACGGGGCACGCGAGCCAGGGGAGTCAATTTGGGACGGTGTACCTTAACGCCGATCCACCCCAGATGTACGAGGCTTTCCGCGAAGGCGATACTCAGGACGGCAAACAGGCTGCACAGGGGGTTCTGAAGTGGGCGTACGTAGCGTCGACGCGGGCCAAGCGGCGTCTTCAAATCATCGATCCGCCGGACCTCTCCCGGTTGTTGGTGCAGAAGCAAAGGCGTAAACGTAAGGGTGCCTCCAAAAAGGAGTGGACCCCTGTACCGGTGGAGGTGCCGAAGGGTTCGGCCAGCGAGTTGCTGAGTAAGGGTTTGGCGGGGTTGGATTAGGTATAGGCTTCGGCGGCGATTCGGGGTATTCTGAAAGCGGATTTTTAGGCCACGAAGGAGGTCCGTTATGGGTTCCCGAAGTCCGCGTGTAGAAGCAGTTATCGAACATCTGACCGGTATAATCGACAACCCGTTGGGTATCGGAAAGCGTGAGCTGGTGCCTCCCGATGAGCCGCGGTCGGGGTTCACCTCCACGATGTATGTAGCTCTCCAGGAAATCCGGTCCGCGCTGGCTGCGCTGAACATGGGCGACCCGCCGGTCATAAACACGGCGTGGGTGGACCAGCACGGCGACGACGATTGGCTAGGCACCGTCGAGATGCCGGTGGCGACGGTGCAGGCGGCGCACGATCTTCTGCTGGAGCGTAACCCGACGGAGCCGGGCGTGATTTTTGTCGGCCCCGGCACGTTCGCCGGCGACGTCGAGATCATACTTTCCGATTTGGTCATTCGCGGGGTGAGCCGTGATAGTAGTCGTATTCAGGGGAAGTTGACCTGCACGGGCGTCGGGGCGCAGGGCTGCGACAGGTTGGCCTTCAAACAGATCAGCTTGGAGGGGGACGTCGAATTCCAAGGGGATGCTTACACGTTCCTTTTCCAGAACGGCCTGTCCTTCGAGGAGGTGTTCTGGCAGCCGACGGGCACTAATTTGACGATGTCTCCGGGTACCGCGGTGGTTGGCGCGGCGTTATCGTTCCGGCAGTGCCTTTTTGATTTGAGTGCGCTCACCTCCCCATCGATGCGGGTGATCTGGCCGTTCAACCCCGTCAGCTTCGAGAACTGCCGGACTCCACATGGTACTGTGGGAGACCTCGAATTCCGGGGTGTGTCAGGTGTGGCCCCGTGGCTGCCGACCATCTCCAACTGCGATATGCCGGATACGACTATAGCTGAAGTAGGACCGTTAGCTCCCGTCATGCAGCTTATTATCGACAATACCCGTTTTGCCAAGCCCGAGACGGTCGACGGCGTAATCGCCATGTATAAGTGTTATTACAACCTCGTCGGGAATTCGACGGGGGCGGGCGTCCTCGACCATTACGATACTATGGCATTGGGGATCGGTGTGCCGCCGGCGTTTGTACGTGGGATGCCCGGGAATCTCTACCTAGACCAGGCTGCGGTTGGCCCCGCTCCAGTGCCGCCCGCTCCGCCTTGGTTGTACCGGCAGTGCGCCGCAGGTCCGTGGCCTGGGGCCACTTGGGTGGCGCAGAATACGCCCTAACCGGGGAACGGAAGCCACTGGGTGCCGTAACCCTGCACCGACACGTTGCAGTACCACTGAGTCGTCGTACGGCGGTAGTAGAACTCGCCTTGATAACCAGGAACCACTCCGTTGGGGTCGTCGTTCCCGGCCAGTGGTGCCGTGCGGGTGTTCATTTGCGAGAATAGATCGGTAATCAGTTTCGACAGATGTTTGATATTGCTCCAGCCGCTGTCGCCTTCGCGGGCCAGGTCGCCGGAGCCGATAGGTTTGGTGGTACGCACCAGCTGTTGCAAGGCAGCGGCGTTGACTCCAGTTACTTGAATATTCGTCGCCGGCATTTTTTATCCTTACTTAGAAGGGGCCGCTCCAGTCGGGGCCGCTGGGTTCCGAGTAGCAGATGTACCAGTCGCCGGTCAGGCGGTCGCGGCCCATCTGGCCGAACCTACCTTCGGTGCCGTTGGGGTTGCCGTCAAACTCGATGGGAACGAGGCGGTTGAAGGAAATCATGTTATCGGCGAGCAGCGTCTCCACGGAGTAGAGCTGCCGTTGTCCACCGCCGGACACGAAGTCGTCTATGATCTCCCGCGGCCCAACCGGCAGCGGGTCCTGTAGCCCGGCACGGACGGCGGCGAGTAGCTCGGGGTCAATCAAGGGAGCGGACGTTTGCAAAGTGGCGGGCGGCGCGGCTCCCGAGGCGGCCAGGTCTTGCCAGTTGTTACCCAACGGAAGCGAGTTGCACACCCAGAACTTACCGGTATCCAGATCGAGGTATCTCACACCGAAGTACCCCACGACGTTGCCGTCGGGGCTTCCCTGTCCGCGCAGGAGCGTCAAATCGGCGGCCAACCGTTCGAGGACGTTCAGCAGGCCGGTCTCAATGTCCAAGTGTTGCTGAATCCCACCAAGGGGTTGGGGGTTGGCCAGGTCCACGTCGCTTTTGCATAAGCCGGGGACGCTGTTGATGGCGGTTTTGATAGCGGTTATCTGATTGCTACACCGAACAGCGTATTCTTCGATGTCGGGCGGCGGCGGAGCGCCGTTGGCCTCCCCTATGAAGTTCAGCGGTATGGCCGGTTGGTCATCGTCGTCGCTGGCGATGCTGAAGTTGACCTGGAACGGTCCCGCCACCGTAGGCGTGATCTGCATATCGATCTCGAAGAACACGGGCGGCAGTGCGCCTTCGATCACGAAGATGACGCCTTCCGCCTGCGTGAATACGACGCCGGCGTTCACGGTACCGATCAGCTGTGGCTGGACCGGTGGGTTGCCCACGGTGATGGGGTCGCCGGTGCCAGGACCGGTTCCGATATTTTCCATCCGGGGTCTGAACTGGATTGTATCTCCCGACAGGTTGTGGTTACCCAGGTAAATGTCATAGCCGGGGGCCGGAGCCGCCCCCTCGCCGCGACCAACGCCGAAAGATTCGTAGCATTTGAGGTAGGGAGAAGCCGCCACAGGAGGAGGTGGGAGCGGGTGCGGCGTGGGGATGGAGCCTTCGCCGTTTCCGACGACTGTGAAGTTGAAGTCCGGTTGGGAGGGGTCGTCGTTGGGAATTTCAACCTTGAACGTGAAGGGTCCGGGGTTGACGACGGTGAAGGCGATCTCGACGCCGGCGGTTCCGCCAACGGCGGCCGGCCCGACCGCGACCGTTAGGTTGTTCACCGGCAGAGTCACCGCGACGTTGCAGTTGACCTCGTTGTCGATCTCGATGCCCGGAAAAGGAGCCAGCAGGTTGAGAGCAACGGTTCCCTCGTTGATGACCTCGAACCACATCCTCCGGCCGGTGCCGGGCAGAAAATTGCCGACGTTGTACTCCGAGGAGTAGATGATCGGCATGTTGATCCCAATAAACTTGGCCATAATTCCCTCGACGGAACGGCTTCAAGTAGCCATGAAGCAAGGACCAGAACAGCATAACACGCCGACCCTGTTCACGGAACGGATCACCCGTGTGGTCAACATTGGGTATCGGGCGAGTTTCGACGCGGACCCTCCTCCTTTCGACGTGTTCATCGGTAGGAAACGTTACGGGTACTCCGGCTACTTCGGGAATCCCTTCCGAATCAAAAAGCCCTGCCCGATCTGCAGGCGGCCGATGGACCGCGAGGCGGTAATCTGGGCGTTCGAGAAATACGCCCGCCAAAGGATTCTGCTCGACCCCCGGTTCCGCGGTTTCGTCAAACGGCTGCACGGAAAGATTCTGGGGTGAACTTGCGCACCCCGTCCGTGCCACGGGGACGTTTACGTTAAGCTGGCGGCGGAACTGGCCGAGGACGACACGATGTCGCCGGTGCCTCCCAGGTTGGTCAGCCTGCTGAGCGGGAAGCCGGTCGACCCCGAGACGGCTCGTAAGCATATGCAGTACCTGCTGGACTACAGTGCCGCTTATCCACTACTCTTTTGACGGAGGAATTATGGGAGTTCATATTTTAACCGCCCCACACACCTCGACCGACCACCGCAACGGGATTTTCCTGGCAGGCGGCATTACCGACTGCCCGGATTGGCAGGCCGACATTATCGCTAGGCTAAACACCCGGCTCGACGGTTGGACACTATACAACCCGCGACGGCCCCTTTTCCCCATCCACGATCCCGCCGCGGCGCGGGCCCAGATCGAATGGGAATTCACGTGGCTCAGACGGGCGGAGATGATCCTGTTCTGGTTCCCCTGCGAGACGTTATGCCCGATCGTTCTTTACGAGCTAGGCGCGTGGTCGATGACCGCGAAGCCTATCTTCGTCGGCTGCCACTCGGAGTATCGCCGGGCGCAGGACGTGGTAATCCAGACGAAGCTGCAGCGCCCCGACGTGGAGGTGGTCGACAACCTCTTCGACTTGGTCGAGCAGGTCGTGGGTGCCGCGAAGAAGAAATCCCTCTAGGTTTTCAGGTGGCTTTCCTGCCGCCGGGTCCAGATTTTGTGGAGGTGCGCGATGTGGTTCCTTTGGGAGCGGGTGAAAAAGTGGTGGCGTTCGCCGGAGACGCACCTGTTTGTTCAGGCCACACCGATGCCTTATCTGGGACCGAAGGACAACCCGGAGTCGCTTCCTCCGGTGGAGAAGCTCTTGTTCGTCGCCTGGATGGACAACGAGGTTGAGGACTTCGTGAACTGGGCAGGCTGTAAGGCTGAGGTTGATATGATTCGGGGGAGCAAATCTGTTTTCCTGTTGCTGCTGAGCGACCAGTCCACGGAACGGCTGGTAGGTTTGGAAGTGAAGGAGTTCGTGGACAGGGTGCGGCTGGGATGCGCTACGGACGGCAAAGTCGGCAGCTATGCTATCGCAGGTCGCTGCCGCTGGACCCTTCGCAAGGAAGCTGGCTTGAGCGAACAGAAAGGGAGTTAAATGTACTGGGATATGTGGGCCAGTGAACGGGGATTGCTGGTTACCCACAATAGGTGGTTGGGGTGGTACTGCTCGATGACGGATGCGCAGATTGTGGAGAAGTACCAGGACGATCCTACCGGGCTTGAGGAGTTCTTCGCGGCGTGTATACGCAAGGCCGGCTTGTTGAGTTCTGATGGGGGTTTGCTGGTCGGTAACGGCTCCCAGGGGAAGTTCGAGCGCCATCATTTGAAGCGGCCCCAGATTTTTGTGGGCTTGGCGTTTCTTGCCCGCCGGGCGTTAAAGGAGGGGCGTGAGAAGATCGATTTTAGTCAGTTGTGGGCGAACCTGCGGGGCAACTTTCGGCGCAGGTCCGACGGTGGGTTGATTCGGCGCGGGACCAACGACCACAAGCCGTTCTATACCCGACTGCTGTTGGCCTGTATCTCGGAGCTTCGTGGGCGGATGGTTGTGGGGCGGATGTTCACCCACGGGGAATATAAGCCTTCGCCGGCGATGGTGAACTTCACGCGGTGGATTTCCAGGTTTAGTGGTGTACTAATCGAAAAATTTTCCGAAAGGAATGTCGATGCTGAAGGTGACGATTGATCTTTTGCCGTTCGGGTCGAAGCTGGGCCGCGAGGAAGTCGGTCTGATCGAGATTGTCAACGACGGTAGCGGCAACGAACATGTGGGCAACTACAATGTGAAGTTGTTCAAACGTCTCAACGGCAAGAAGGGGCGTGAGGTGTGGCGGCAGGGTCGTGTCGAGGGTTTCGAGCGAAAGGCCCGAGGACCTTACGATTTGTTGCGCCTCGCGTTGGCCGCGGTTTTGAAGGATCGTTAGAGGAGAATCTTGGCGGTCAAGGTGGCTTGGAGAAGGTTGCCGGTTAGGTTAGTCTGAGAAAGGAAAAGTTCAATGTAGTCATTGGCCGCGAGTTGGAGGTTGACCGGTCCTACGGATGATCCATCGTCCTCGCCCCCGAAGTTTCCAGTTACGATGCGGCTTTCGTTGAGCTGGTCGACTCCGTTTTTACGTAGGAATGAAATACAGTTCCAGGTCGCGCCGCCGGTGGAATCGATGCTGTACCAGTATCCGAATTCGTAGACTCCAGGGGTTTTGACCACCAGGCGTGTTGGCTGCGCTGGGTCCCACTCGATGATTTCGTCGTTGACTTCGAAGTACTCTGCATCAAAAGGTACGGCTGCGCCTCCTCCTCCAAAGTTGACGGCTGCCCAGGTGTTGGTGCGGCCGATCTGGGTGTAGATGCTTTGGGCGGTGATCGACCCCCATTGGTTAGGTACAACACCGAGGTGAGCCACGTTTCCCGCGAAGGGTAGGAGGATTTTGGTGTTGCCCGGAGGGAAGGTGTCCGCGCCGCTGAGTTGAATAGTGACTAGGTTAGTTCCAGCGGCGTGCCATACGTAAAACTCGCGAAGGAAGCCATCGGCCGGTGCGGTGCTAGCGAGAGGCAGTGTGACGACTACAGGGCCGGCGGTGGAGTCGACACCGATGACTGTGTCGGTTCCAATATCGAGGTCGGTGTCCCCATCGACGGAGCGGACGCGCAGAAGTGAAACGGTGCTCTGATTCGGTTGGTTGAGTAGGCGTAGGGCCGCGTTGGCTTGCGCCGATGCTTTGTATAGTTGCTCGATCGCGTTCGGTCCGACCCGGCGACCTGGAGGTGTCAGGTCTTGGGGTGACAGGCTGCGCGGTGCTGCCAACAACTCTGTCATGGTGTCGATGTACTGTTGGGCGTCTGTCATGGGTCTTTTTCCTGGTCTGGTGGTCTCGATGCGGTCGGCTATGATGATACACTTGAAGGTTGGGCACAGCAAAGGGGAGTGTAGCCGATAATTGGAGGTACTGATGGAATTGAAGAGGTCGAAGAGTGATGGAAAGTTGTTGGTGGTTGAGCTGCTGGCGGGATGGTGTGGGCATGCGTCAGGGTTGGAATCAATGCCTGTGGTCATCAACGGCATGTCGGGTGCATTTGTGATCGAGGACGGTGTTTGTAAGTTGCTTCGGCATACCCCTGACCGTCAGGGCGACGTGTTAGGGGAGTGGAGTTGTTCCGGCTTGTTCGATCCCAAGGAGTTGGAGATTCCCGGTTTGTTGGAAGTTGCCGACCCCTGGGAGGTTCGTAGGCGTTATCTATGGAGGGAACCTGTGGCAGCTATACCCAGACCGACGGCTGAGTCCTGCGCCAAGTTGGTGGCGGGGGATTGGGAATTACTGTTCGATATGCCCGACCATGTTATGGCCAAGCTGGATCGCGCAGACGGTTTTTGGGTGGTCCGCTGGGATAGGGACCGCTACGTGATCTCGTTGAAGGCGGCGGATACGAAGATTGAGCACCGCTGCGAAGACTGGCGGGTGGGGCTGGCGCGGGTGCGGGATGCCTATTGTGGCGAGTTGGTGGCGACGGAGGAAGCGGGTTTTCCCGATGCCGAGTCCAAATGACGTCCCAGGCGCGGTATTTTCCAGAAAGCGTTCCAAGGGAAGAATAGGCAACTGGCGACGGCGACGTGGTCGGCACCGGCGTCGAGCATGTCCTGCGCGTCCTGTAAGCTGCGTATGCCTCCCCCACCGATGATTCGGCGTTCCGGGAATTTTTGGCGGAGGTAACGCACACCTTCGAGGGCCAGGTTTTTCAGCGGTTTGCCGGAGATGCCACCTTTGAGGCTGGGGATGGTGTTGCAGCAGTGGAGGATGTCCGTGTCATCCAACGGGAGCTGGTCGACTAGTTGCTCCAGGCCGTGGCCGAGTGGCGGGAGTTTGACAATGATTGAGGCGCGGTTGTCAACGGCGTCGTGCGCCCATGCGTAGGCGGTGACGGGCTCTTCCACGTTTTGGACGTTCGGGCACGATAGGTTCAGCTCGACGGCTTTGGGTTTGGCGTCGCCGGCCCAGCCGCCCAAGACGGTCCACTCAGCGTCGAAGAAGCCGTGGATTGAGATGATGTCCTGGGAGTAGTCCCGTTTGGGGATTCTGGACAACGGTTCGAATAGGGATTTGATGCCGGGGTTGCGGAGTCCGATCTTGTTGCGCCATCCGCCGGTGAAGGGGTTGTAGCGTACGGTCCGCATGATGCGCCAGATGCGCCCTCCCTGTACCGGGTCTTCCGGATCACCGGGCGGCCGTTTGTGCCAGGTGAAGGTGCCGAGGGTTCTAGTGGCCCAGTCGCCTCCCAGGTAATTGCCGAACGGGGCGGCGACGATCAGCGGTTTGAACATGTTGTGGGTGTCCTTCGGAAAATTTTTCGACTACTTCGGTTTTTGGTTCTTGAAAATCTGTTGGAGGAGGTCCTCGGAGGTTTCGATGCCGGGTGTCTGGAGGGCGACGTCGATCAGCTTCTTGGCTCCGGCGGCAGAGTAGGACAGTTGGTTGGTGAGGATGTATTTGGCCTCGTCGACCATTTCTTGCGTGGCTGTGGAAGGGATGGCGCTTTTTCCGGTGGGGGTCTGGAGCATGGCGAACTTGCCCATCTTACCCTGCAGCTCGGCGACGATCTTTTTGGCCATCTTCGGTCCGATCTTGGCCAAGCCTTTCAGCCACTGCTCGTCGCCCTCTTCGATGGCCATCGCGATCTGCTCGACCGGGAGCGTCATGGCCTGCAGGGCGGTGCGGAGGCCCAGTCCCGGAACGGATGTGAACTTAGCGAAGAACTCCCGTTCCAGCGGTTCGAGGAAACCAATCAGCCGCGGGACGCTGACGGTCCCCATGGCTGCGCCTTCAATGTAGTGGTAGGTGTGAAGCGTCACGTTGGTCCCGAGTTCCGGTAACCGGTCGGCGACGCTAGTTGGCAACGCGAGCTCGTACCAGAGGTGGTCAGCTTCGAGGTGGCAGGAATTGGAGATGGTGCCGACGAGTTTTCCTTGGATGCGGGTAATCATGTTGCACGGCTTTCAGTTCAAACTTATTCAGTTAGTCGGGGCGACTGGATTTGAACCAGCGTCCTCCGCGTCCCGAACGCGGCGCTCTAGCCAGGCTGAGCCACGCCCCGTTGCACATTTTTTTAAGCCGTGCTAATCGGAAGTACGTATTTTCAGGGCGATCCTTCGCCTGAACGGCTGTTTAGTCCGTAGCCATCGAGCTTTACTCCCCCCTGGTTAATTTTTGTAAGGAGTTTCAGATGAATAAGGGTCAGATGATCGAGGCGTTGTTGAAGGACAAGAAGAACGGGTTCGAGACGAAGGCCGCCGCCCAGCGGGCGTTGGAGGCCGTCATCGACCTCATCAAGACGGGTGTGAAGAAGGACCCGGTGCAACTGATCGGCTTCGGTACGTTCAGCGTGAAGAAGCGCAAGGCGCGGACGGGCCGGAACCCGGCGACGGGCGAGAAGATGAAGATCAAGGCCAAGAACGTGGTCCACTTCAAGGCCAGCAAGAACTGGAAGGTCTAGTACCGATAAAACAAACGTGTCGGCTCGGGGCCGACGCGGCGCAGAGGTCCGGGCGGTCGTTCTTGGGAAGGTGCGTCGTCCGGGCCTCACTTTTTTTTGGCAATTTTCGAAGTTGTTTTGTCAAAAGCAGTCCCGGCACCGAAATCTTTTTGTCAAAAACGCTTTTGGGATCGACTATTTTGTCAAAATGGTATTAGGTAACTGAGAGTTACTGATACGTGACGGAAAGTAATTTTAGAAATCGTTTGACTTTGAGTTAGTTACGGCTTACGCTTCTGATGTCACCTTCCCGAACCTGTAGGAGTGTAAGCAAATGGCTGTAAACGACGGGATCGACGAAAAGCCGGCGGAGGACTCCGCCAGCACCAGAGTGGTCGGAACCCTGTTCGAGTTTTTCGACCACAAGGGATTCACTCGCGAGAAGCTGGCTGAAGTGGCGGAGGTCACCGAGTCGGCGATCTCGCAGTATCGGACGGGGGCGCGAATTCCAAGCCTGCCGGTGTTCCTCCGGTTGGGGGAGTTCGCGGCGCAGAATGGTTATGGGTTGTTCGGGCCGCCGTTGTCTCCGGAGCATTTCGCGGTGCCTCCCGCACCGTCGGTGTCGGTCGTGCAGTCTGTGTGCGACGTTAGGCGGATGCGGCTACGGTTGGATTATTCGGCTGGCGGTATTGTGGTCGGTACTCCTGCGGCGGGAGCGTGGTCCAGGTTCGAGCCGATGGGCGCTATGGGTAATGATGGCCATCATTCAGTAACCCCCAAGGGGAGTTTCTGTCTCGACTCGACGACCAAGGGGACTATCTGGAGCGCGGCCTTGATTGTTCAGCCGTTGGTTGTGGACTCGGACGTGGCTGATAGTCTAAAGCTGCGCAAGAAGTATCGGAATATGGTGCAGGCGTTGGCTGCCGGTTCACTACGTATGTGTGTCGAGGGCGACTTGGACGGTTACTTCTGGAGCTGTCCGCTGGAGAATCTATTGCTGCCGATCGGGATGGAGGACGAGCCGTATGTGATCGATGCTGTCGGGGATTACGCGTTGAATGGAGTACCGGAGTTTGAGCACAGCAAGCGGCCCGGTGAAAAGGTTAAGGAGTTAACGTTTCCGTCTGGCGTGGAGGTCAATTTGGAAGTGCTGCCGGGGGAGGTGGCTGTGTGGGAAGGCAGCGGTGTTTTGTCGGTGCAGGCCACGTTGGTGGTTGTGGTCCGGAAGAATACTATGCTCGGTCAAATGATGACGGGTTGTACTCCGGTTGCGGGAGAGGAGGTGTTCATGGGCGGCGGGGTACGTGGGTATGACGCACCTACGCCAGGTCGGCAGGGAGAACCTTCGGCCATCGTTACCCCCGCGGCGATCTGTAATCAAGAGCAGCAAGTTGACGAGCAGTGTACGGTGGTGAACCTCGGCTCGTTAATGGACGAACAGTTCACGTCCGTTATTACCAGTTCGTTGGTTGAAGGAGTGGTAGAAGGAGTCGCGGTCTGTCTCCCTGCTCCACCGAAGAATAATCTGCACCGCTACTTTTCGGTGTTGGCGGAGTTGTTGTCTTCTAGTGTGGTGGTGAATAATGCACCGTTTCCGACTGTGATTCCGGTGTTTACATTGGAGCTGCGCCGGCCGCCGGGGTTGCTGTTGGGGGTGGAGTGTCCTCCGGCTGCAGTGGAGATAATGATCCCTCATGCTTCGAAATATCCGGTTATGTTGGAGGGATTTGATAAGACTGCGATGGGCGGTGCGTCGTTCGACATGTGGACGGATTTCACTATCAAGGTGCGGCGGTGGCACGCGATGTCGATCGAGGAGAAAATAGCGGCTGTATCAGGTACCCCCGACGTCGAACCTGTTGAGGGGCCGTCAGATGCCAGCGAAGATCAAGGCGATACCTAAGTTTGGAGAGCCGCCCGCCGACGGTCTAGTGATCGACGTGACGAGCCACTCAACTGATGTTGGCCGCGGCTTCAGCCCGTTCTTCCTGGGTCCGTGTCCGTTGTATGGCGGGTACATGTCTCAGACGATGGAAGCGGGGTGGCAATTCGCGAAGGTCTTTGCGCAGCATGTTGATCGTGACTGCAACCCTACATCGGCGTACTGGGCCTGGGCGACTGCGGGCTGGCGGAATCCCAAGGCCGTACGCTACCCGATGGGCAAAGGTGCGAAGCCTCTTTATTCCTTATGGGACGGCCATCGACTGGACTACATCGAGGCGCGGCGACGTATCTACCTTCCGTTGTACATCCGGGCGGTTTTGGAGACTACCGCCGGTAACCAGGCGTGGCGGCAATTGTTGAAGTGGCGCGAGGAGCACGACAAGATTTATCTGCGCGACTTCGACGGCTACGACCACGAGGCCCAGGGTCTCGATCTGAGCGGCGTTCTGCACAACACGGCGCGGCCGATGGGCCACGGCTTTGCCATCCTGTTAATGGTAACGGCTTTCGATAGGGGAGCGAGGACGACGGCCGAGATGGTTGAAACGATCCCGGCCAGGAAGTCGACTTCTCTTTTCTAGCTTCGGAAAATTTTTCGAGAGGGTGGGATGGAAGCCAAGAAACTGGTCTACGAAGGAGAGACGGAAGCCCGCGCCTGGGTGTGTACCCGCTGCGGCTGGATTCACTCCCACGAGGACGCTGCCGAGGGATGCTGTAAGTGTCGCACCTGTGGTACGGCGTTGCCGAAGATGGGGTCGCCTCAATATGGCAACTGTGACGAGTGCCTCAAGAGGCGGCGTGAGCTGCATCCCTGGGAACTGGCCAAAAAGGCCGAGCGGTTGCCGATTGGCAGCTTTGAGATGCTGAGTCATCCTTTTCGGGAGCACTTTGTTCGGGTTGAAGAATTGGACGAGCAGGCCGAGTACGAGGACCTGCCGCCCTTCATGTTCGGTACCGAGATGCGCCGGGTGGAACTGGATATCGAGTCCATCCTCGATGCGGGTTTGGACGACCATCACGAGGACGCCGAGTGGGACGCCACCGGGGAGCTGGCGGAATTCCTGAAAGGTTGGAATGCGAAGCAACGGGATCGGACGTATGATGAGGTCCAGGACAAAATTGTGGTTCTGGACGAGGAGAAGTTCGAGGCGAAGATTGCGGAGCTCTTGACTCAAGCCGAGGCTGATCGGCTATAATTATTTCGGAGTGCGGCCAAAACGGTATACCGGCTGAATTGGTGCTCCTAAACTGATTCTCTCATAACTTTGAAGTTACCGCGTATCGTTTGTTGGACCTGTTGCGGCGTCGGCGCGAATCTGGTCCAGGACGCATTCTTTAAAAGAAAGACGCTCATGGGTGTAGTACCAGCACTGCGAACTTCTCCCCATGCCGTGGGCTTCGACCCACGGTCGCATTCCAATGCCGGTGACTTGGGGGTAGGCGGAATGCGGGAAAGTAATAGCCCAGCGGTCCTACCGGGAGGGGCCGGCGAAATCCCGGAACTGCGACTGTAACTCAATGGCTGGTTCGCTACCGGCTGGGTAGAGTTTACCGTGCTCACGGCGGTAATGCAGGTTCGATTCCTGCCGGTCGCATCGCTGGAAGTCCGAACAGCAGTCCGCCGCTTAAACGATCCTGAGCGCAGGCGTCTCGAAAGAGAGCGGGCGGTGAGGGATAGCGGGCCTACTGAAGGTGAAGCCCGCGGCTTCCAGCTCGATACTGCGGCGAAGAAGCCGACGTCCCGTGGAGACCGGGACCGACGCGGAGGCCGCGGTTGGGGACGGATACGCCGTTTGGCAGTTCGGGCGTTCCTTCCATTATCTAAGACACGCACGGCGATCCGCCGCGGTCAAAATGCTGAACTGTCCGGGCGCTCAGGTAGCACGCTCCGTGCTGCCGGTTCCCGGCTCAATCCCTTCCCTGATCGGTCGGGATCGATCGCACTTCGGTGCTACCTGATGCCGTGCCGGGTCTCCCGTTCGCGCCGTCACGGCTATAACAGGCATACTACTCCAGCCACTTCCGGTGTCTGGATTTAAGCCCGTCTTAGGGCGGGCTTTGACAACTTTTGCGCGGCGCTCCGCCGCGTTTGACCCCCTGCATTTCCTTTAATGCTCGGGTGACGTCGCTTGGGGCGACGTCACCCCCATGAAGGCTGCGGCTATTTCCTAGGATATGTAGCCGCAGCCCCGATTGGGTCGATCACGCGCTTCGGCGCGATCACAGTGCTAGTCCACTTCGCGTACATCGGACTCGGGGGCCGGCAAGTTAGCCTAGGCACGCTTGCCGGTTGGCAACCGAAAAAACATGTGTGCGTGACAGCCGGGAACAGACCGGCACAATTTTAGCCGAAACTGGAAAGCCGCAGATAAGCAGGGCCCATGGAGATTCTCCAATACGCTAGGCTTGACGGCCCGGAGAGACGGGCACAACATTTTGTGTATCGTGTCGGGCGATGCTGGCCGCGCCCCGCCCGCAGCGGACTCCGCTCGGCGCGATACACGTATTCTTCGGGCCGTTTCGCCGAACCGCCGGAAACGCCGGCAACCATGGAAGGTGGCGTAAGGCGCGGAAAGCGGGAACGAGGAGCGGCTTCGCCGGTCGTTCGCTTGTTGGTTGGGGAGGCGGCCGGTCAGGTTCCCACTCCGATGTTCCGTCGGAGTAAGAACACATCCTGGAACCATCCGGGGGCTAGGCCGCCAGCGTCGGGCACCCGATCAAACCTGCGGTTTAAGCGGAGTGCCATCTCCGCCGGCTGCCTGGAGGCTGTGTCGAGTCCTTCCCTGTTTGAATACAGTCGAGCAGCTTCTTCACATTAAATCTTCGCCCGTGTGGTTGTCCTGCTCGTGGCCGGGGAAATCACTCAGGACCTTGCGCCTCCAAGCGCAGCGCGGGCGAAGTTAGAATACCCTGTGACCGTATCCGTTTTTACTTCGACTATGCTCCCGGAAGGATGCGGCGCAGTGAAGAATACCTAACAGGGGGTTCTTCAACGACTCAGGTCACAATAAAACCGGGAGCCTGAAAACAACGGGACCATGGCTACACCAGCAGAGATCATCGACTGGGTCGACTTGTTGCTGGAGGAAGCCGCCCGAGTCAAGGAACGGTTCGCGTCCGATCCGATCAACTGGGGCGACCTGCGTTGCGTGTCGGTGGTCGTCGGAACCGAGCACCGTTCCGCCAATAACTCCAGCCCGGTGCTGGATGTCCGTATCGAGGAGGCCGGCCCGAGCTGTTCTGTGCTGCGCCAGTGGATATGGGAACAGCTAGAGGCCCGGTGGGGCATCAAAGTGACCGACGTAGTGACGGAGTGGTAGCATGACCGAAGCCGAATACGACTTAATGTTGAAGCAGGCCCAGGAGGAGTTAGCGAAAAATCCCGAGCTGCACCGTCGGTTGGAGAAATGCGTCAAGAAGTGCCGGGAGGAGGCGGAGAGACGCAGACGGCGGCTGATGCGCAGACGGCCGTGGGTGTGGCCCTGGTGCAAGCCGATAGTTTTTTTAGGAAGAACGAACGCTCTTTGAAAATCGAGGCGTTTTGGTACACCGATAGGGCAGCCTCTTCTGGAGGACAAGGAAAGAATGAGCTGCAGGCCGAAGTCCCGGCCAACGTATCGCCCGGTCGTCGCAGAACGGTATCGGCGCGACAGACGACCGGGGACGCCACGACAGTCCGCCGGGGGCCTGGATTCTTCGGGGTAGTTATGACTGCTTCCCCGGCGGGCGACCATTTTAAGCAGGACGGCTTTTACTTTCAGGTTGGGGGACTTTGTTAGGAAGGGTCGTCCTGTAAAACTTCGAGTGCGCGACGCGTCAGGACCGTCAGGGAGGTTTGGCGGGCACCGGCGCGGCAGGCGGCTCGACGGACCGGCAGACTGGAGTTGGGAGCTCAGGCAATCTGCCCGCCGCGGTCCGCGGTCCCCGATGTTCCGTCGAGGACTTTAATCTGAACTCCACAGGGGCCGTAGTGGCACCCTTCAACGGAAACAGGTCACCTGATACGGGCCGTGGGCTGTAAGGCATCCCCTACCACAGCAGCCAGGTCTCGGCTTCGGGCTTTCCGAGTGTCGTCCTCCCCGACATGGGTTCGTCCCGGCCGAGCCTATTCCGACGAAATCTCCGGCGCTCGTGGCAACGGTGCGTCGGGTTTCCGAGGCCGCGTTACGCGGCCGTAAGCCCGGTGAAGCCGGTCAAGGCAGCCCAGGCGGGTCTGGAGACCGGCGAGATGCCGCCTATCGTTCCGGGCAGCGGCGATTGCCTTCGCCGCACGCGCAGTCCGGCGGATTAGACACCCGCCTCACAACCCTGGCTGCGCACAACGGGCCGTCCTAAAGGACGGCCCGTTCTCATTTGGGAACGGAGGTTTTATAATCCAAGTGTTGTTGTTTTTTTTGACTACAATTGATCGATTAGGGGATTCAAAATGTCGTTGAACTCAGAATTGGCACGGATGGGCGAGCTCCTGGCTACTTCGCCCAAGCCTCCTCTCACCGACCAGGATGTTAGAAGGTCCACCAAAGACAGGCCGCAAGGCAGCGGGCTGTCCTACATCCACCAGTCGCTGACGTCTATCGGTCGGGTAGTCTCTTTGCTGGCCGCCGGGGGAGGCGGCGGTGGCGGTGGCGGCGGGATTTTCACCTACCCGGAAATTCTGTTCGTCGGTCCAGGCGCGACCGGTGCAGCGGATGACGATGACCTGAACTCTCCTTTTATAACCATCCAGGGGGCTGTCGACGGCATCGGCGGCCCTCCCACATCTGCTGCCGACCAGAAACGTAGGTATATTATCCTGATCGCTCCCGGTGCTTACGACGAGGATGTGGTTTTACCGGCCGCCCGTTTTATCGAGCTGTTGGGACTGGGGCCGTGGGTTTTAGGCGACGGGGCTTTGGAGAACTTTGCGTCCAATACTCCACGCGACCTCACCATTCAGTCGAACTCGGACGCGGAGTTCCCTGATGCCTGTCGGCCGACGGTGTTGATCGGCACGCTGGTGACCGGCGAGACGAGCAGCACTCACGCCGCGTATGCCGCCGGGGCGATAATCTCCGGCCAGATATTGTACGCCACCGTAGGAGGGGCCGGCACCACCATCGAGCTGCACCTCAACCATGTAAAAGTGGTTGGGGACTTCGACTCGACCGGTCATACTGGCGGGTTGAACATCTATATGTACCGCTGCTACATGGACGCGGCCTTCACAGCCCCGAACGGCAATATTGCCATTGCCGAGAGTTGCGAGTTTGATGGTCTTATTACTGCCAACGATGTGTGCCGCATGGCCCACTGCGATATCGACGGGGGCATGACGTACGCTGGCTTCGCTTCCCTTGTCCCTCCTCGGGGTTTGTTGGGATGCGACCTGGCGGGGGCATTTACTAACGGTGGCGGCAGTCCGTTGGAGCTAGACGCCTTATCTAACTACTACTTCGTGGCCAGTGGTGCGACGGCCTCGAACGGTAAAACCGTGTTACACAGCCTGTTGTAACCGTAGTAGTCGAAAATTTTTCGGCGCAAGCCACTTTTCCAGGCTCACTGGAGAGGATTGACCACATGACAATTTCAACATTAGTGTCGCGGATGGAAGATTTATTGGCGGTGAATCCGAAGCCGGTGCTGACCGAGCAGGATATCGCACGGTCGACGACGGTGCGTCCGCAAGGAAACGCGTTGGCTTACATCTACCGCACGTTGGCGGTGATGGGGCAGCTGAACGCGGCGCTCGTTGCCTCCGCCGGTCCCGGCTCCGATGTGATGCGTTGGAAGGGCTTTATCGCGGCTGCCGGCGACTTCCCGGCCGCCGGCGCTGCGGAGGATGGGTGGGTCTACTACGTGACGGTGGGAGGAGTCACCGATCCGGTTACCGCTCAGACGTTCAACGCCCAGGACCTGATTATTTGGAATGGCGTGAATTGGAGCGTCGTCGCCGGCCAGACGATCACCAATCCGGTCATATTCAAGGGATCGATCACCGTCAACACCGACTTCCCGTTGTTGGCCGATGTGGAGTCCGGTTGGCTGTACCGCGTCCTGGCCGACGTCACCGACAACGCCGGTCCCCCGCGCACGAACACGGGACAATCGTTCAAGGCCGGCGACGAGATCGTCTGGAACGGGTTGGACTGGACCAACTTGGGACCGGCTTCTTTCGCAGCCAGTGCGGTTACGTACGACAATTCTGGTAGTGATATAGTCGCCACAAATGTTCAGGACGCTTTAACGGAACTGGCTACGGACTTTCCTCAGTATGCTTCATCGGTTGTGGCCTACGTCGATCCTAACCACCCGAAAGCAGCTGATGATGGGGACGTCAGGACTCCGTTCTTGACAATTATGGGGGCGATGCCGGCGTCACCGCCCGCTACGCAGTATATGATACTCATAGCGCCCGGGGTTTACCCCGAGAACGTGGTTGTCAACTACTCCAGGGTTCAACTAAAGGGTTCCTGCTGGTCGAACACGATTATCGAGCCGGGGGCTGGGGACGCGTTGACCTACCGTCCGGTGAGTGCGGTTGTCGGCCCGTGGGATAACCGGGTCCAGGATTTGGTGGTGCGTGGTGATGTAGTAGTAAGTTCCGAGACGGCTCCTGCGTCAGGAATTTTTTATCCGAGTATGTGTGGCAACGAGTTGATGTTTGTCGATTGCGGAATTTACGGCAACATGACGTTCGACCGCTGCAACTTCTTGTCGGCACAGGGAGCCTACGTCAACGGGAACGTCTCCTTCACGCAGTGTAGTGGGCAGTGGTGGAACTTTACCGAAGTATCCGGTACGGTCACGCTCAATTGGGCCGCGGCCGCAGCCAACCCGCCGCTAGACAACACCAACTACGGCTGGTCCCCGTACGACGGCGTGGTAACGAACCTACTGGTTCAGACCGAGGGAAAGGTTGTAGCCAAACAACTAACGGTTAGCGACACGCTAACGCTTGCTACTGCCCAAAGCCAGGCTACGCTATACGGCTGCCCGGTGGCTACTGTGGTCAAAGACCCTGGAGCTACCCTTAACAACATCGGAGACTACTACGACAACGATACTTCAGGGTTAGCCGCCGACGACGTACAGGCCGCCCTCGACGAACTAGCGACGGGGAGTGGAGGTGTGTTGAGTGAAGTGTTCGCGGATACTAGCGAGCCTACTGGGTTCCCCAACACCAACCAGGACTCTACCACGTCTTTAGGTTCCGGTCCGGGGCCGGTGAGTTTTCAAATACAACCGACCGGTGCTTCCTACGACTACTGGATTAAAGGCGTCAAGTACAACAAAACCGGTGCCGACAGTGTGACGGTCGGCACCGGCAACATAGAGGGATTTTATGTTCTCTATTTCGATGGGGCAACCTTGACCGTTGCCGCCCCGGGGGGAGCCCCTTCGTTTATTTCCCTCTTGAAGGATTACGCGTACGTAGGCGCGGTATACTGGGATTCGACCAACAACATCCCGCTGTACTACGCGGACGAGCGCCACGGGCTGATGCCGTGGGAGACGCACTACAACATCCACAAAGGGGATGGCACGCGCTACCTTTCGGGGTTGGCCATGAGCAATTTCCTGGTCGACCAGAGCGGCGCGTTGATAACTCACGCTCAGTTCGCCATTGGCGGAGGTGATATCCTCGACGAGGACCTCACGAACAGTTTGCTAGCCCGCGCTGTCGGTAACAGTATCCCTCTGTTCTACAAAACCGGGGCCGCCGGCAACTGGCGAGCGACGGTAAAAGCCAACGGCGTTCCTACTTCTCCTTTGGGGTTAGGTGGATCGAGCCGCGCCCAGTTCAACGAGTTCACCGGCGGGGTGTGGACGCAGACCGAGGTTGGCAACAACAACGACTTTTTACTGGCGCATATCCTAGCTACCAACGATCCGCGAACCGGCAAACAGTTCGTGGCTATTCAGGGGCAGGCTGAGTACCAGAGCATCACCACAGCCCGTGCAGGAGCCGCCACGGAGGTAAACAACCTGGTGTTGGCGGGGCTGACTTTTGCCGAGTTTATTTTCATCGGTACTATCATCTACCAGACGTCGGCCGCGTACGGCAACGTTGAGAAGGCGCGGGTGAGGTCGACCGATACCGGGGCCGATTACGTCGACTTCCGTGACAAGAAGATCGCGGCTTCCGGCAGCGCCGCGGACCACGGTAACCTCGGCGGACTGCTGGACGACGACCATCCCCAATACGTCACCGTCGACGGCAGAATTACGGGGCAGACTAACGCAGGTACTCCGACTTTGGTGGTGGCATCGTTGCCGCTGCCTGCCAGTCAGACTATGCACTTGAAGGTGCAGGCCGCCGCCGTCGACAATGCTGGGGTGAACTTCTCCGTAGAGGAGATATGGACTTTCGTCGGCGGGGCACCCCCGGCACTACTGGGGGTGAAGACTACTGTTCATTCCCAGCAGACAGCGGCCGCGTACACATTAGCTATATCCGCAGCCGGAGCCGGCGGCAACGTGGACATATCGGTGACGCAAGGGGCTTCCGCCAACACGACCGATTGGAAAGTGAATATCGAGTCGGCCATCATCGCTCCGTAGTAGTCGAAAATTTTTCGAGAGGGGTCTGACTGTGGCCAAGACGCCGCCACTGGGATCACACATCGACGTGTGGTACGCCGCCCGCGCTTTCAAGAAGGCGGCGGAGCGGACCTGCCAGGTGTTCCAGTTGTTCACTTCCAGCCCCCAGAGTTTCGGGCGACGGCTCCGCAAGGACGAGATCGCAGCCTGGTTCGAGGCGTGGGACGAGTACCCGGAGGTGGAGCCGGCGGCGGCTCATTGGAACTACGTGTCCAACCTGGCTACGCCCAACCCGGCGCGGCGGCGCAGGGAAATCGAAGCATTGAAAGGCGAGTGTCGCCGGTGCCGGGGATTGCAGATACCGGTGATAGTCGTCCACCCCGGATCGCACGGCGGGGCCGGCCCAGAGGCGGGAATGGCGAGGGTAGCTGCGGCCCTGAACGATGTGCTCCGGGAGACGACCACGTGGGACTACACCCCATTGTTACTATTGGAAACTACTAGCGGCCACGGCACTGCCCTGGGCGGCACCTTTGAGGAACTCGCGACGATGATCGACCGATGCGTCTACCCAGAACATGTAGGCGTCTGCCTCGACACCTGCCATGTGTTCGCCGCCGGTTACGATATTCGCACCGCCGCAGGTTTCCGGAGGACGTTCCAGGAGTTCGATCGGTGGCTAGGGATGGACGCGCTGCAGCTGGTCCACTTGAACGACTCGGCTGGCAAACGCGGCAGCCACCTGGACCGGCACCGCCCTATTGGCGACGGCGAGATCGGTCTAACCCCTTTCCGGATGCTCATGCGGGAGCGCCGGTTCAAGAAGGTTCCGATGGTCGCCGAGACGCCGGGGCGGTTGGACGTGAAGGTGGTCAAGCGGGAACTGGAACTGCTGCGGGGATTTGTGAGAGAAAATCCCTCTGGGTTGTAAGGTGGCAATCAGGTGCGAGTTGAACGGCTATAGGTAGGTAGGAGACGTAAATCATGGCCGAGGATTCCCAGAACGTTCCGAGCGGTAGTGCGTTGCGCCGTAAGCTCCACCAGTTGATGTTCGTGGTCGCCGGCTGCGCGTTCGCGTACGGATGTACCATGTCTTTGGTGGCAGTCCTGCAGGCGGCCAAGGCCGCCGAAGACGCGGCCGAGAAATCGGCGGAGGCGGTGCAACATCTGGCCAACCAGGAATACTACGCACAACAGGTGATCGTCCGGTTCAACGAGATGTTGGAGCGGTACGAAGTAGCCGAGGCCCAGGCGGAGTACCAGAATATGCGGATAGAGGAGTTGGAGAGGCAGTTGGAGTTGATTAGGAAGACGGCGGCCGCGTATGGTTTGCGGGTGCGGGATTTTCCAGAAGAGGATGGCGATCCGCCGGAAGGTTCAGATTAGGCAGTAACGCGATCGAGGGCCGACAGCAGGAATTCACGTGTGAGTGGGGTGGTTTGGATTATCCTGTCGGCGTCTAGCCCGGCGCTGAGTTTTACCGTGTCGGGATGGTAGGTCCATTCCATCCATTCGGGGTTGGATTCGATGATTCTGGTGCGCGGTCGGAGGTCGGCCTGGCGAAGCAGTTCGGTCGGGATCAGTTGCGTTTTGTTTTTGATCGTATGTAGTGAGCCTAATCCCCCTTTGGTCACATCCCGCAGGAACTCCTGGTAGTAGTAGTTACTGAGACAGAGTAGGTCGCAAAAGGCCAGGTCTGGAAAGTGTGAGGTCACTCCGGTGAACTTGTACTCTTTCGCAAAGGCGGCGGCCGTGTCCATGCCCTCCAGCATTTCTTGTATAAGGTCTGGGTCGGCAGGAAAGAGGAATATGGAGTAGATGGTTCCGGCCACGTATTCCACGTTGGCGGTCAGGTAGTATTCCACGTCGGTGACCGCGCCTATTTTTGCGAGTATATCGACCATGATGGTTCCTTGAGTCAGCGGCTAATGATATCTAGGTACTTTCTGAGATCGGCGGCTCTGATGGCTTCGGTGTGGATTAATGCGCCGTGTCTGTATCCTCGTAACTTGATGATGAAGGCTTGGCACATGACGTCGTTGTTCGATCCGGCAAATGCCCAGTCGGGTTCATCGTTTAGTTCGTAGGGGCGGCCTAGGCCCAGGCTGCGCAATCGTTCGCGTGGGACCAGTCCATAGTACTCAGCGTCTGGGCCCAGGAGGACCTGGAGGGTATAGGGGATGGCGTGAAAGAACCGGGCCTGTTCGGTGTCCGGGTACATGTCGACGATGCCGGGTATCTGGTGCTCTGCCCACATCACTTTCGCGAGATCGATGCGGGCCAGCAAAGTGTTTATGTTGGATTCGGTGAGGGGAAAGATGAAAATCGGCTGGTCGAGGTCGCCAAGCTGCGGGTAGGTGCCGGCGACCAGGAACCATTGGTGTTCAGGGTCGAGGTCGTCGAAGTGGTCGAGTACGTCAGGCATCGGTCTACCTTTTTCCTGTCTGCATACGGGCGCGACATTCTTGTAGGAACTCAATAGGCATAGCTGCTGTGTGGATCATACACTTGTTGGTTGTCGCCATGGTTTGAGCTGCACAGACTACTTCATCTGCGTCGTAGTTCCATTCTTTCCATAGGGTGGGGAACGTCTCGTCGTAGCGGGCGCTGCGTAGCTGAGACTGGTTGACCAAGACGTAATCGGTGCCCATGCCGAGGCCGAACGTGATTCTTAGAGAGGAAGCGTTACAGAAACGGGTGCCGTCGAGGGCGACCGATGGCTTTTGGATGATGAGCCCATCAGCGTCGTACTCATGGTTGAGGCGCTCCGTCAGTTCGATGTGCTCCAGCATTTCGCCTATGTTGTGGATGGTGATGGGAATGATGCAGACGTCGATGTTCTCCGGTCCCCGGAGAGCGACGTGGCAGAGGATGAACCAGGCCGCCGTCGGCGGGAAGCCGGGGTCGTTGAGGATCAGGTCTAGTGAGTGTGGGTCAGCCATTGCAATTTACTTCCGGGTGGCTAAATCCAAGGCTTCAAGGATGGTGTCTTCGCAAAGGGCGGTGGATTGTCCCCCAGGTTCGGAGTCGATGTAGGTCGCTTCATAAGGGTCATACTTAAAATATCCAAACCGCGGTTTTTTGTCTATCGCCGGCGGTAAAACTCCCGCTATGGCATACCAATCCAGCGGCAAGTCGTCTGTGATTATGTGAGCTTCGGTTTCGATGAGGTCGGTGAGGGGAGGGCCTTCCAAGTGGCCTGAGAAGTGGTCGGCGAACGCCACGTCGAAGGCGTCCGGGTCGGTGACTCGGGTCCACGCACCGCGATCCGGGATGTCCGAAGCGAAGTACCGGACGTCGTGTTCGCGTTTCAGTGTCTTGGCCAGGGATAGTTGGTCCAGCATATCGCGGAGCAATTTTGGATGGGCGGGTAGGATGAATATCGTGTTGTCCCAGTTTTCGTGGTGGAAACCGGTGATGATGTAGATCATTCATCCACCTCGTCCAGGGAGGGAAGGTCTTCCATACGGATCAGCGGCGATCTTCCGGTGCCTAGGTCGATGAAATAGAAACCTTCCGGGGTGTATTCGTAGCGGCCGCCTACTTCCAGTTCGCGGTTTACGATCCGGTGGACGTGCATATCGGCGAGCCAGGTGTCCCATTCCTCCGGGTCGGCTTCTTCGACGGCGATTTCATCCACTTGCTGCATGGTGTCGTAGTAGCCTGGTGCTCCGGCTATGGCCTGGTCGAATTCGTGGACGTTGTATATGTCTACAACCACGCCTTCTTTCGGCAGCGAAGATTTAAAGGACTCGATGTTCGGGTGTTCCTTGTGGAGAACGTTCGCCAGGTCGATCTGCTCGGTGAGGGTGCGCACGACGGCGGCGTCCAAGGTGAGGACGAACAGGTTGGTGTCGTAATGGTCGCTGTCCGGCATGGCGGCTAATAGGTAGATCATTGTTTCAACCTTTGTAGCATCGACAGCAGCTTCTCGGCAGTTATCGGGGGCGACATCATTATTTGAGGTTCTTGTAGCATGTCCTCCCATTCTGGGAAGCGCATGAACTCAACACGGTTAGGATGATAGGTCCAGTAACCGTCCAAAGTGTCAAGTGGGTCGGCGGCGTCTTCGATGAGGTTTACAATTCCCGTTCGGAGCCACTTACAGCGTTCGACCTCCGTTCGAGTTAGGAGGAGCCACGAATCTATAAGATCGCCGTAGGCTTCCTCGCCAAACTCCTGGTCGTATTCGGTTATGTCGATTGTGGTTAGACACGGCTTTGGGATTGCGGGCATGGAATCGTTGATACTGGTCAAGCCATATTCTTTCGATAGTACGTCGGCCGTCCAGAGGCGGTCGAGCATGCGTTCGACCTCCTTGGTTGTGAGAGGGAAGACCAGGTCGCGTTCCGGCTGCGGTCCCACCTGAGTTTCGTCGCCTGACCAGAGATGGCCGATGAGGTAGATCATTGAGACAGCCTATCAAAAAGGGGAGCCGAAGGCGTCGGTTCTGCGTCCTGCTGCGCTTCTTCGGTCTGGAGTATTTTTTGGAGCTCCAGCAATGTTTCTTTGCGGACCGGGGCGCTGCGAATATTCACATTGGACGCGCCGAAATTGAAGTTGTCGGCGTGCGACTCGAAAAATACTTCTGGGGAGGAGCCGTCGCAGTAGTACTTCCATTCTCCCCTGGCTTTGTCGCTTGGGTCGGAATCTTCGAGGTCTGCTTGCTCTCCTTCAATTACCTCCAGGTCGAGCCAGCCTTCTAATTCGCGTACGAAGAATATCTTTTCCCCATCGACCAGCAAATCGACGCAGCCGTCGTCTTCGAACATCTTGTCGAACTGCTCCGGTTCAAGGATCAGAGCGATCTGTGGGAAGTCAAGTTGGGGCAGCGGACTGCATATTTTCAGCTCCGTGTACTCCTGGTTAAGCAGCTCCACCAAGGTCAGGCGGTCCAGTAGAGTGTCTACGACTGGAAGCGTCAGCGGAAGGATGAATGCGAGCGGAAGTTCGTGTCCGTCGAGCTCGGTTATGCCGGGACCGAGTACGCCGGAGATCATGTAGACGGTGATTTCAGGCATCATCTTCCTCCACCAGCTGCGACGCCTCTTCCAATAACTCCTCGGTGATGACAGGAGACTTCAACCATATGATGTCACGGCCGGGGAAGGCCCACGGTAGCCGAAAGGTGACTTCACCGTGTATGCTGAGTATCCAGATACCGGTTAAGTTGTGGCAGTCGTCAGGAGGATCGACCAGCACCTCGTGTTGTTCGCCTAGTAACCAAGTACCTACTTCGGTAATCAGTCGGGCGTCTTTGCAAAGGCGGTCGTACGCATCTTCACCGTAGGCCACGTCGAAACGGTACGGGTGGATGTTGTTGACCAGTGCGTAGCCGGGCACCTCGGGAGTCCCGCTACCGATCGTCCATAGTACGTAGTCGTTGTGGTACTCCTGGGCGACGGTTCGGATAAGTTCGATTTGTTCGAGGAGTACCCCTACGTTGTAGCGATAGAGGGGCCACACCAGGTCGTGGCCGGTGGAGCGTGGATGGTCAGGCGATTCGTCCGGTTCGAGAAGGCGGCATACCAGGTAGATCATTGCAGTTCCTACGTCTCCTATTTATCCAACAGCGCGAGCGCCTTCAGGAAAGTATCTTTCGATATCCAACCCGACTCGGTTCCGGTTGCGTAGCAGTACGCGTTGCCGGTGTCGAGGAAGTGTCAGTATAACTCGTATAAAGTAGATGTCCTCCCGGTCGAGTTCGAGGACGAATAGTAGGTGCGCTGTTGGCCACGGGGGTATCATCTTTCCAGCAGGGCCAGCGCATCCTGCAGCATTTCTTCCGTTATCCGATCGGTTTCGACGGTTCCGATTTCGAGGACGCCCTCGCAGCGGGCGAAGCCGTCGTAAAAGTAGTGCCATTGTAAACTGCCACTGTCCACGGATATGAAGTCGCTGATGTCTTCGATCAGTGCTCCGGTAGGCCCATCAGTGATTTCCGAGTATCCGGACATGATATTTTCCAAAATGCCTTCGAGGTTTTCTCTTTCTTCGTCCGTTATTTCTTCGAGTTCGGGAGATATGGGAGTGACCAGGAATTCCCCGGTGTAGTCGTACTGAACGACTTCGTCTATATTGTGCTCCGTCTTCATCACCCGAGCCAAGTTCAGGCAGTCTAGCATATGGGCGATACGGGACCGGTCGAGCTCCAGCGCGAACGCGTTGAGGTCGGAGCCGTCGGGGGCCCAGGCGCGGGTGAAGATGTAGACGGTCGGTTCGTCGGGCATTTTACTGGCTTTCCAACAACGTCAGTGCTTCTTTCAAAGCCACGGCCGTTATCATCCCGGATACGACGGTTCCGGTGTCGAGGTTCCCCTCGCAGCGGGCGTAGTCACCGCCAAGGTAGTGCCATTCCATCCCAGTGATGGATACGTATTCGGTGGAGTCCGCGATGACTGCGCCAATACCGCTATCGAGCACCCGCGTTTCGCCGGCCCAGATGGTACTCAGAATCTCGACCGCCTCTTCGGCTATGTCTTCGTCGTCGATGACGTCCTCCGGGTCGAGCACCTGGAGGAACTCGCCCGTCGCGTCGTACTCGACTACTTCATTGGTGCCGTACTCCTTTTCTAAGGTGGAGGCCAAAGCTAGGCGGTCCAGCATGAACAGGACCCGCGCCCGGTTGAGCGTCGAGGCGAACAGGTCGATGCCGGAGCCTTCGGGGGACCAGGCTTTAGTGAAGATGTAGACTACTGGTTCGTCGGGCATCAGCTAGCCTCCTGAAGGACCGTTGTCCCATAATTCAAGCTGTTCAAACGCAGAGAAGATGTACACCAGCGGCTTGGCCATCAGCGTCCCTCCAATTCTACGATCCGGTCCAGGGCGGCCTGGAAGTATTCAGGGGGGATGGGAGGTAGGCTGGCCCGAGCTTCGCCGCTCTGGCCGCGGCAGTCGGTAGAAGCGTTCCCATCGTCGTCGGTGCGGTGTATCCAGCGGATTCTGTAATCTTCATCGCGGGCGGCTGTTAGTAACACTTCAGCATGTTCGGCGCTGATGAGGCCCCCTTCCAAACTGTCGTAGACGTCCTGGGCGTCGGTGTCTTCCCACTCATCGAAATTAAAAAAAGTGCCGGCGTCTGCCGGTTTCAAGCCTAGTAGGGGAAAGTCATCCTGCCAGTCGACCAGAGCGCCGACTTTGTGCTCCCTCCACATCGCCTGAGACAGCGCGAGGCGTTCCAAAAAGAAGTTGCAGACCCGTCTGTCGAGCCGGAGCAGAAAGAGGCTGACCTCGGAATTATCCGTGATGAAGAGGGCGTCCAGGCCGGCGAAGAAGTAGACGACCGGTTCTGTCATGTCTGCATCCTTTCCAATTCGGCGATCCGTTCGAGGGCTTCTTCGAACCATCCCATACTGATAGGGTTGACGGCTATGGGGCCTGCATCGGTGTGGGCTTCACAGACGGCGTCCGGTGTTGTGTAACGGCCTAAGAAGTCCCACCTTGGTGACCCAGATAGGTGTATAGTTTCTGCTTCCTGTAAAAGTAAGTCGGCTTGTTCACCGCTGATTAGGGCGTAGTCTTCGTCTTTTGGTCTGCTGTAATAGATCGCTTCGATATCGGGTTGCGTCCCATCGAGCGGAAGATAATAAAATCGTCCAACGGCTTCATGGATAGGAATTCCAGCCAGAAGCTCGCGTTGGAGATTGAAGCAACCGCTGGTTCGGTATTCTTTATGGAGAACACGGGCGAGGTCCAGCCGCGCCAGGAAAATTTCGCAGGCTTTACGGTTTAGGCGCAGCATAAACATATTGCAGCTGCTACCCTCCGGGACTTCGAGCGCCTCCCAGGGGATGACCAAGGCGACTGTGGGGTTCTGACGTTGCTGCTTAGGGGCCATCGTATTCCTCTAACAAGGTCAGGGCTTCCATAAGTTCACCACGGGTTATGTTGGAATGTGGAGCGACGATAGCTGTGGTATCGCCTATGTCAGTCTCACCCTCGAAGCTGATGTAAGGCTCCCTTTGACCTTTTACTATCCACCGGGCATTGGTAAGGAGGCACTGCGCGGTGGGATGGGCCATACGTCGTAGCCAATCGCCTGTTTCCAGGTCCAGCAAGCCGACGTGGTTTCTTTGGGAGATTGTGCCCAGGAGTTCCTCAGCCTCTTTGTAATCCAGAGAGTCTGGTAACGCCACAGGCTTTTCGACGGTGATGCTTAAAAAGTCGCCCCGGGGCAGCGGTGTGACGCTTCCTGGCCAACGTGTCGGCTCGTCGTCCATGCCTACATATTGGATTCCATATTCGGCGTGGAACAGCTCGGTTAGATCGAGGAGCCCAAGAAGTTTGGTGATGAAGGGTTTGTCCAATACCGCGAGGAATAAATCGAAGTCGTGCTCGTCGATGCAGGAAGGATCGACGTAACACGAGCTGGACCAGTAGATGTGGTGGGGCCACCGTGTACTTGGCATCGTCGACTCCCAATTACCCTTGGCCTTGAGCGGACTGCGCCACCTTCGGTACTTCATCCTGGGCCAACTGCTCTCTTACGTTCGCCGGCGTCTTGGCGTTACGGGCGACCGCCGTGCGGATCAGGTGCTTGTCCGCTTTGGCCAGCTTCCGCAGCACCTTGGGGTCCTGGGTGACCGTGGCGAGGTTGTACTTCACCAGCCAGTATTCATCGTCGGCCAGCCGCGTGGCCGTGGCGGCCGGGATGTTGGGGTTCTCGGCCACCGACTTGCGGACCTCGCGTTCGGCATCGCCGGCCAGCTCGGCCAGTGTCTGCGCCGGCGTCCGGGAATTGGCGGCCACGGCGGAGCGCACCTGGATGTATCTGGAGCCCGCAGCCTCGGCCAATGCCCCGGACGGAGCCGCCGAGTGGGCGGCGGCGCTGGCGGCGATGTTTGGGTTCGGGGACTGCAGCAGGCGGCCCACCACGTCGGAGGGCGAGCCCGGGTTGAGGGAGAGTAGTGTCAGGAGCCGGGGTGCCTCTTCTTCGCTTTGTTCCCCTTCGTCCAGCAAGAAGCGCAGGACGGGGGCCGGCGCTTCGGGGTTTTGCGCCGCTTCCTCGAAGGAGTTATTGTGGTGGGCGGCGATCCAAAATCTGGGATTCATGGCGATTTTCTCCTTGGTCGAAAATTTTTCCGACAGTCGGGTAATGGTGTCCAGTATAACGAAAGAGCCGCGTAGGCTCTAAGGGTTGAAGCCGGTCGTCACCGTTAAACCTAGAGGGATTTCTTCTTCGAGGAGCTTTTTCGGTCCTTCTGCTGACGCATCACCAGAGCAAGACTGGCCGCCTGGCGTTGGGTCGGCGTATGGGCCGACCCGGAGTGACGTTTCAGCACTTCCAGGGGTAGGTTGGGGTTTTTGTAAGCGGCTTCCCACACTTCGTCGAAGCCGCTTTCGGCCAGGACGGCGACCACGTCGGCGGGGGCGTTGGGGTTGCTGGCTACTGCCTCCAGTTCACTGGTGGACCCACGCCGCTGCCCGATCTCCCGTAGGCGGTCGACGGGAAAATTAGGGTTGGCCACCGCGGCGTATTGGGCTTCCAGGGCTTTCCGCCAGTGAGTTCGTTTTGTTTCCAACCGGGTTTCGTATTCAGCGTCGCCGACTTCCTCTAGGTGATCGTACAGGCGACTCAACAGGTCCGAGGAGGTGGCATTGTTTTTGGCGAGGTGCTCCAGGATGTAAAGGGATTGTTTGGTAGGGGTGCGCAGCCCGAACCTTGCGAAGAAACCTTCCAGCACATCCGGAGGCGCTGCCGGGTTCTGGGCCGCGAAGGAATAGTAGTTGTAGGGTTGAGTGTCGGGGGTCTGGGCGATGAAGCGCAGGACCTCGACGGGCGTGTCGGGTTCGGCGATTTTTTGAGCATCGGAATCGTAGACTGCCAACCAGAATCTAGGGTTCATAGGTCAATGTCTTCCTATTCGGTGATCGCTGGTCCGTCGGCCTTTGCGAATCAGGGTAGATAGGTTTTCCTTGGCGGCGGGGGAAGTGTTCGGGTTGTCGATGAGGTTGAGCCTGGCTTCTATAGATAAAAGCTGAAGTTTGCCTTTGGCCAGTTCCTCCAATGCCGCCGGTGGCATTTGCGGGTTTCCGGCAAGTGCTTCCACGGTGCGCTCCGGCAGCATGGTGTGGATCATCTCTGCCAAGGCTTCAGGTAGCGTGTTCCGGTTTAGCGCCGCGGCGTGACGCACCGTGTCGTGGTCGTGGACCGAGAGGGCGGCCAGGACGTCTGGTGGTGTGTTCTTGTGCTGAGCCACCGACCTGGCGACCGAGGCATCCTCGTCTTCAGCTAGACATCTAAGAACGTTCACGGGAGTGTTGCGGTGGTCGGCAACCCGCTTACGAATGTCGACCCACGGGTCCGTGGATAACAGCTCCAAGATGTACGGCGGGACGTTATCGTTCAGGGCCACGCGCCAGCGTATGGCGCGTACTTCGCTGCGAGCCAGGAAATCGAGCACGGCGAGTGGGGTTTTAGGATTCATCCGACGTCCTCTCTTCGTAGGCTTGTTCTGCAGCGGCTTTTACACTGAAGTTTGGATGGTCTTTCAGTTGTTCGATTACCCACAACGGCGTGTTGAAGTTGTTTACGAGATAGTGCAGCTGAACCAGGTTGTTGGCCGTGACCAGACGTTCGAGCGTGTCCGGCGGGGTGTTCGGATTGCTGGAAACTGCTTCTGGAAACTCGCCGATTACCGCCATGGCGGCCAAGGTTGCTGGCGGCGTGCTGTGGTTGAAGGCGACGTTTTGGCGGACTTTCTTTGCGTCGTCTTTTCCCAGGACCGACAAAGTTTCCGGCGGGGTCATAACATGCTGGGCCACGTGTGCGCGGATGTCGTCTTGCTCCTCGTGGGCCAGCCGAGCAAGCGCAGAAGAAGGTGTGTTCTTGTTGGCGGCGACGTGTTTTCGCACCATAGTCCACTCGTCCCCGGCCAGTTTACTTAACGCGTCAGACGGAGTAGCGGGATTGACGGAAATCCTCCACCGGACGGCGCGGACTTTTTGATCGGCCAGAAAACGCAACACCTCGGGCGGAGCCTTCTTGTCGGCGGCGGCTTCGTAGAAGTCGTTATTGTGGTGGACGGCTATCCAGAATCTCGGGTTCATAGCCGCAGCCCTCTTGCCAACAGGGCGCATTTGGCTTTGCGGCGGGTGGTACTCCCGTACTTCGACGTGGTCAGGAGCATCCGCAGGACATCCTCCGGGGTCGCGGGGTTGTCGCAGAGCCGCGCCCGGACCACCCAGCTTGTTGGACGTGTGGCGAGCTGGCGGATCACATCTAGGGGAAGGTCGTGCCGCAACGCCAGTTGCTCATCGAGGAATTCGTCGTCCTCGTCGGCTATGAAGCGCAGCACCTCGATGGGAGCCCGCGGGTCGCGGGCGGCGGCGCGGAACGATCCCCGGCAGTAGGTGGCTATCCAGAAACGCGGGTTCAACGGTATG
>Ga0180433_10001608_pt1 | contig 37424 bp, 20 predicted proteins | sample SS_ome_8_FD_132980 | JGI IMG/M metagenome (GOLD analysis project Ga0180433, IMG submission 132980) | Hypersaline lake sediment archaeal communities from the Salton Sea, California, USA - SS_1_D_1 metaG | ecosystem: Environmental > Aquatic > Non-marine Saline and Alkaline > Hypersaline >... | reverse complement strand
TTGTGAGACCGAGAATTGATATTTAATTTGATCACCCACTTCTGCTTCGGTCACAGGCATATCATTAATTAAGCCAACTTTCTCGATAAGTATTTCTGGCATCGAATCGCGTTCACCAACCACACAGAATTCGGCAAGAATATTTTCGGTCGAGTTTGTTACACTTGCTCTATCTGAACCACCGTCTAACGTGACGATACCATCGAGACGAATGTTAATAGCAAACTCGTTATCAGCTGTGAAGATGTTTGAGAACTCGTTCGCTGCAAGACCAAAATCATCGACAATACGTATTTGGTAGCTTAACGTCTCTCCATTCGTAGAAGTGATTGGGAATGGTTCATCACTGAAATCATTGAGGGTGATGTCGTTAAAAATAACTTGTCCACCAAACTGTGTACCACCTGCAGTATCAAACAGCGTTACTGACATGGTTTCGATTAATGTTGCATCACCGAGTAGGTCGGGGAGGAAATCGAAGTCTGTTAATGTGAAATTAATGACAGCTGTATTTTCTTGAATGAGTACAAAGTCAGGGCCATTAAATGTCATATCAAATTCAACAAATCCATCACTCACAGGATTTTGGGTTGTTAAGACAACACTATCTTGATCGATTCCTACTTCATTCGCTGCGTTTGAAGGCCAAGGTGCGCCAAGCTCACCTGATGCACCTTGTGTAATTGGTATGTAGAGCTCACCGTTAGTAAGCTCAACCTCAGTCGTGCCGGGTTCACATTCGTGTTCACTCACATCGATAAGACCTGCGTCGATGTCAGTAGTATCGATAGGTGGTGTGTGTGTGAAGATATCACTGTAACCACCTGTGTTTACATCGCTGTCGATCGTGTCATCGCCACCAACGTTTTGTAGTGTGAAAATAAAATCATCTGGTTTAAGCACGCGAATGTAATAGTCACCTAGGGGCTGATCAACGAAGAGATAATCGCCATTGCCGTTGGTAAACTCGGTATCAATCAATGTATCATCGGTACCCGGTTCGCGTATACCATCACCATCGTCAAGATAGAGTTGGATAAGTACGTTTTCAGCACCAGGCTCGCCATCATCATCGAGACCATCTTGGTTGAGGTCAAACCACACGCGGCCTGAAATATCTGCGACTAAATTAATTTTATATTCGTCAGAATCTGAAACGATATCACCATCGCCATCTTTACCCGTGACGGTAACAAGGTTCATGAGACATTCGGGTGTTTGTTCTGTAACGATATAATCAGCTTCATAAATCCAGATTTCACCCGCTTCAAGAATGCCATCACCATCATCACCTGAAACAAACACGATAGGACCAAGACCTGGTAGTGGATCGGTTACTTGTACATCAAAGATGTCTGAGCCATCGCCGTTAATAAGATCCTGTTGCACGATGAATTGATAAGTGATGGTATCGCCAAGTGAGGCTGTAGTCACAACGTTATCATTAATAAGGCCAAGTTTTTCGATTTGAATTTCAGGTTCATTATCACCTTTAACACAAAATTCAGCGCAGACATGTTCGAGTGCGTTAGTGATATGTGCACGATGTGCACCGTCGTTTAAGCTCACTAAGCCATCCAAGCGCACGTGAATTGAAAACTCATTGTCAGCTGTAAATAAATCTGAGAATTCATTCGCATTCAAACCGAAATCATCGACAATGCGTAATTGATAACTCAATACTTCATTATCGGTTTCAGTGATAATAAAGTTTTCCGCACTAAAATCGTTTAAGTTACTTGCGTCAATCACAATCGCTTGACCTACTTGATTGCCGCCTAAGTCATCAAATAGCGTTATTGTCATCGTTTCAATCAATGTAAACTGACTGCTGATGTCGGGTAAGAAGTCGAGGTCAGATAAGACGAGATTAATAACAGCTGTATTTTCTTGAATACTACCAAAGTTTGGACCGTTGAATTGCATGTCGAATTCAACAAAACCCTCACTCGTAGGATTATTAGTGTCAAGTGTTACAGAGTCAGCATCTTGTCCTACCGTGTTGCCAGCATTCGCAGGCCATGGATCACCGTAGTCACCTGATGCGCCTTGTGTGATAGGAATAAATAATTCGCCATCGGCTTCATCGAAGATGATGGAGTCAGCGCCCACACACTCTTGACAACTGACATCAATAATACCTGCATCGATATCGGTTGTGTCTGCAAGCAGGGTATGGGTGAAGATATCACTAAAACCACCCGTGTTAACATCGCTATCGATCGTGTCATCACCACCAACATTTTGTAAAGTTACGATCTGATCATCAGATAAGATAACACGAATATAGTAGTCACCAGGATTTTGGTATTCGAATAAGTATTCACCATTTGGATCGGTTAACATCGTATCGATTAAAACATCATCGGTATCGGGTTCACGAATACCGTCACCATCGTCACGATAAAGCTCAACAACAACATCTTCGATGCCTGGTTCACCATCATCATCTAAGCCGTCTTGGTTAACGTCAAGCCAAACGCGTCCTGAGATATCAGTTTTATCACAAATCGTGAATAACCAATCTTGAGGGCGGTCGTGTTGATCATCACCATCATGCATCAACCAGCCCCAACCGGAGATACCTTGGAAGCCACGGCGACCGTTATCGTTATTGCCATCGCCTAAACGAAATGAAAAGTTACCGTTTGTTTTCGCTTGTAAGTTATAGGTATCTTGGGTGAATAAGTTGGTAATGGTGCCAGCACCTGCGACAGCACCCGTACCTTTAACGATTAAATCATCATCGCCTGAAACTTGTTCAACCCCTTCGTAGGTAAAATCAACGTACCATAAGCCTGCTTCGGCAGGGTCGTATTCATCACCACTATCTAATCCACCGAAGACCGTACCAAAGATGCGAATAGTTTGTGCTTGGTCATCGTATGTTAATTTCATATCGGAGCCAGCTGCTTCGAAATCGAACGTAATGACGTCATCTCTGACACCCATAACATCGAATAAGCCATCAAGGCGTAAGCCGTAGAAAGGTTCAGCGGCGTTACCGTCGGGGTGGTTACATAAATGGTATGTACCGGGATCTAGGATAGGATCTTCGTAATATACTAACTCACCAACCCATTGGATACTGTCTAAGTCTTGGATGATGGGTTTGGTGTGTACGGGACTTGTTTCGTACTCAAGCGTCCAGTTAGCATCAGCATCGCTGTTACCGGTTGTATCATCGGATGCGGCAACATCGGTATCGGTTATTTCACTAATTGCGTGGACGAGTTCAACACCATCGGCGTTGCCACTCACATCACACCTATATAATAAGATCGCTGCGTCTTTTGCGAAGGCTTCTTGCCAGCTTGTTAATTGTGCTTCATATTCGGCTAAGTTGTTGATATTTAATTCAGTTTGACCAAGGTGGAGGCTGCCTTCGTCGCCGTGAGAGAGTATGTGTAATGCGTCGACATGCTCTTGGGCTTTGAGAATCTCGCTAATCTGCTCGATTCCTTTAGTTTTATCAATGACATAGACTGTGATGTGGCGATCATCGTTTTGAATTTGATACATGAGGCCGTTATCGCTATTTTCGCCAACACTGTCGTCACCGTGTAGGTTCAGTATGTCTTTGATAAGCACATCATGATCTTCAATTGCGTCATCAATAACCACGATTTCGTGGCGGCTCACGTCCTCACCACCGCGGTCATGCAGACCATCATCTTGATTTTGCAGGTCATTTACGGCGGCTGCAGCGGGCTCTACGGCTGCGAGTGGGTCGGTAGGCGAGGTTGTCTCGGTTGTGGCAGTTGGATCGGGCATAGCCTCTCCACCCGTTGCCACAGCAGCGGCATCGAGCATGATCCTCGGCTCTAACGCCAGCAGCTCCGAAGCAATCTTTCCGAACTTATTGTTTTCATTCGTTTTTTTATCTTTCATTTTTAAGCCTCCAACGCCATAGGCGGCGCAAAATTGACGCATTCAAATGGTTAGACCGTCAATATTCGGAAAGTTCACTGATTGGCGCTTATGAGGTGAGGGTGTCAATGGTTGGGTATCTATATATATGTACATCCCCTCTCCCCCAGGCATGGGGGAGAGGGGAATGCTAGTAGAATGGGTGGTTATATGTCTGACATGACATATTGAGCTAAGTGGTAATACACTTGGCCTGCTTTCTTGGCCTTTAGCAAGGTAAAGTCTGGGGCTAAGTCTTCTTCTTTAAGGGGTTTTTGTGATTCGAGGTAGATAACCGCGTCTTTACTCAAATGTTGAGACTTAATCAGCCAGGCGAGGGTTGGTTTAATGAGGTCATCATCATAGGGTGGGTCGATGAAGACAATGTGAAACGTTTGTGAGCCAAGTCCCGCACCGGGCACGCGGGATTGTTTGACGTGAGCAGTGTTGGCATCGAGTTGTTTGATGGACTCACTCAGCATCTCACAACAGCTAGGGTTACTGTCGATGAGCACGGCCGATTGCGCGCCGCGAGATATGGCTTCAAGTCCCAGTGCGCCACTGCCGGCAAAACAATCGAGGCAGTGTGCACCGAGTAGATAGGGTTTAAGCCAATTAAAAACTGTCTCGCGAACACGATCGGGTGTTGGGCGCAACGAGTCTACTTGTGGAAAACTTAGTTTACGCCCACGCCACTTGCCACCGATGATTCGAACCGTTTGTGTGAGCATTTATGCAGTATTTTTCCCAACACGTATGATAACCATTTTTTTCGGATCGAGATGTTTTTGGAACGCTTCGCGAACTTGTTTCTGGGAAACATTTTTTATCATCGAACGATATGTCTCGAAGTAATTAAGTGGTAATTGATAAAAGCCGAGCAGTAATAAATTATCTGCAATAGCGCTATTACTTTCGAGACTTAATGGGAAGCTACCAACGAGGTACTGTTTAGCAAGTGCTAATTCTTCTTTCGATGGGCCTGTGTTGATATAATTTTCTAATGTTTCTGTTGAGACAGTGAGCGCTTGTTTCGATTGATTATTGCGTGTTGCAAGACCAATTAGGAAAGGTCCTTTGCTAACCATCGGATAAAACGTGCTGTAAACACTATACGATAAGCCGCGCTTTTCACGGACTTCATTGTATAGTCTAGACACCATACCACCGCCCAATACGTAGTTGCCAACCATCAATGGAAAATAATCAGCGTCAGCGCGGCTGATGCCAATTTGTCCGATGCGTATGTTACTTTGAGTGGCTGGGTAACTAATTTCTTCTGAAACAGTTTTTTCGTTTGTGGCTTTGGGATCGGGCAGCGGTTTAGCGTGCATGCCTTTGGCAACACTGTTACTAATTTCATCTGCAATGGTTGATGCTTTTTTACGTGATAATTGGCCCACAATTATGATTACCATATTTTTAGCGACGTAATACGTTTGATGAAACGTTTTAATGTCGCGCTTTGAAATTTTAGTGATGGTTTCAATCTTACCGAGCGTTGGATTAGCGTATGGGTGATCGCCATAAAGTTTTTTAAAGAATGCTAAACTTGCGATCGTTGATGGCGATTGTTTATTTTGTTGAATGGCAGCAACTTGTTGGCGTTTTTTACGACTGATCGCTTTTTGTGAAAAGCTTGGGTTACCGATGATGGTTCTAAGTAAGGTAAGCGCTTGCGGTAATATAGTTGACTCACTAAGCGAGCGCAGACTAATAACGCTTGCGTCGCGACTAATACGAATGTTTAAGACTGCGCCCAAGGTCTCAAGAGCCTCAGCGATCTGATCGGCGTTCATACCACCAGCACCCTCGTCTAATAAACTCGCGGTAAGTTCGGCTATCCCTAATTTGTTGTGGTCGTAGGCAGAGCCTGCGTAAAAAGCAACTTTGATATCGACCATAGGCAAGTCTTGCGCGGGATAAAAATAAACCCGCGTACCTTTTGCGGTTGTCCAGTGTTGAAAGGGTAGTACAGCATTAGTATCTGCAATAGCTTGAAAACTAATGAGACAACCTAGAAGAAGCGATAATAATTTTTTCATTGTAGCATGTTCCTTTATCAGTGATGGCGTGAGCCAGATACTGGTTTAGCGCGTTGCTTTTTTGTACCGGGTTTAATCGGCTGCGGGTGTAGTCTTGCAATTGATAAGCGATTTTCAGTTAAAAACTTTTTCGCTGTGTTTTGAATCTGTTCGGGTGTCACGGCACGAATATTTTTTGCAAAGGTTTCATCTTCGCGCCACGATAATCCGATAGTCTCGAGCATACCAATTTCCATCGCAGCGCCAAACATGGAGTCGCGTTTATAAACTTGTTGTGCGATGATTTGATTTTTTATCTTACTGAGTTCTTTGTCACTGACAAGCTTCGTTTTTAGTTTGTTAACTTCGGCTAACAAGGCTTGTTGTAATTTCTCCGTGCTTACACCTTTATTAGGTACCGCTGATAACAATAACAATCCGGAAAAACGACTGTAGAGTGGAAAATAAGCACCGGCCGATGTTGCTAAGTTTTGGCCGCGCACAATATTTTTAATTAACCGTGAGCTTTGGCCACCGCTTAACAAGTTCGCGATGATTTCAAGTGCGAATGCATCGCTTCGATCTTTCGCAGTTTTCAAACTCGGAACGTTATACGCGAGGTAGATAGCAGGTAGTTTAGCTGGAATCTTTAAGTCGATCTGACGCAATCCTAAGTTTTGTGCTTCATTATGTGGCTTGTAAGCAGGTATGTTACTTTTTTCTAGAGCCCCGAACGTTTCGTTTGCTAAACGCAAGACTTCTTCAGGTTTAACGTCACCGACAACAACTAAGATAGCATTGTTAGGTGCGTAAAACTTTTTGTACCAAGCTTTAATGTCATCGTTAGTCATGTTTTGTAAGTCGCTCATCCAACCGATCGTTAGATGATGATAGGGTGATGCCACATTTGCCATCGCATTGAGTTTTTCGTAGAGCAACGATTGCGGTTTATCGTCGTAACGCATGCGTCTTTCTTCTTTGACAACTTCGATCTCTTTAGCGAACGCATTGCTGTCTAGTAGAAGGTTACGCATCCGGTCGGCTTCTAGTCGTAGCGCAAAGGCGAGCTTGTCGCTTGTTAGCTTTTGGAAATAGGTTGTAAAATCCGCGCTTGTGAAGGCATTTTCTTTACCGCCATTTTGGGCAACGAGTTTCGAGAATTGACCCTTAGGGTGTTTGGGGGTCCCTTGAAACATCATATGTTCGAGTACGTGTGAAATGCCGGTAATACCATTAGGCTCGCGATTTGAGCCGACTTTGTACCAAACTTGTACTACGATAACAGGCGCCCTGTGGTCTTCTTTAACTAGGACCTTCATGCCGTTGCTAAGGGTGTATTCACTTACTTTTTGTGAAACGGCGAAGGCTTGTGTATTCCAAACCATCGACATGCACAAGAGTGCTGCAGCAATGATGGTGTTAGTTTTAGTGAGGTGGCGAATGGATAACATTTGGATTCCTTCTTGCGGGTGTTACAATGGCTGCCTAAGACAACATATATAGTTAAAAGCAGTATACCCATGTGGTTAGGGTGAGGCAATGTTAAACATATTCAAACGTAAATCTCAGGATGAACCGATTAAAAAACAGTCGTGGGCGAAACGCCTAAGCGCAGGGTTATCGCGTACACGCGATAAAATGTTCCAAGGTTTGACCAATGTGCTGCGGGGCCGACAAACCCTTGATGATGAAACCGCGGAGGCGATTGAGACGCACCTCTTAACAGCCGATGTTGGTTTGCCTACCACTGAGCTGATCATGACTGAGCTCAAAGAAAAGCTTAAAAAGAAGCAAGCTGACCAAGACTTGTGGGCGTTATTGCAAGAAGACATGCAAAACATCTTACAAGCGCAGGCTAAACCTTTTGACGTTGAGACAGCGAATAAACCATTTGTGATCTTGACGGTCGGTGTGAATGGTGCGGGTAAGACGACGACCATCGGTAAGCTCGCTAAGCGCTTACAAGGCGAGGGCAAGAGTGTGATGTTAGCGGCTGGCGATACGTTTCGTGCGGCTGCCATCGAGCAATTGCAGGCCTGGGGTGAGCGTAACGACGTGCCAGTCGTCGCGCAACATTCAGGCGCAGATAGTGCGTCTGTTGTGTATGATGCCTTGCAAGCGGCTAAGGCTCGTGGTATTGATGTACTTATTGCGGACACAGCGGGCCGCCTCCATACCCAAGGGCACCTGATGGATGAGCTTGCTAAAGTTAAGCGGGTTATGGGTAAGCTCGATGAGGCTGCGCCGCATGAAGTGTTACTCGTTTTAGATGCAGGAATTGGCCAAAATGCGTTGTCGCAAGCGCGTGAGTTCAATGAAGCTGTAGGTGTTACCGGTATATGTTTGACCAAGTTGGATGGCACGGCAAAAGGCGGAATCATTTTTGCCATTGCAAATGAGTTAGGGATACCGTTGCGTTTTATTGGGGTGGGAGAAGCCATCGATGATTTGCAACCGTTCGATGCACAAACGTTTGTGTCATCGCTATTCACAGACTTAAGCCAAGAGTCAACGAATGATCGAATTCAATCAAGTTAGTAAGGTTTACCCAGGAAATCATACAGCGCTAGATAATGTAAGTTTTTCTATTCAAAGTGGCGAGATGGTTTTTTTAACTGGGCATTCTGGTGCAGGAAAATCGACGTTACTTAAACTCATCGCGTGTCTTGAGCAGCCGAGCAGTGGCCAGATTGTTATTGCAGGCTGTAACGCTAGGAAATTCACAGACAAACACGTACCAGCGCTTCGTCAGCGTTTAGGTCTTATCTTTCAAGATCCGATGTTGCTAGATGATCGTAATGTTTTTGAAAATGTTGCTATACCACTACGCATTGCGGGCTATAGACCGCAGGATATTAAAAAGCGTGTGCAAGCAGCGCTTGTTAAGGTTGATTTACTTGCAAAGATTCACGCGATGCCAGCGACACTTTCTTGCGGAGAACAACAACGCGTTGGTATTGCACGCGCAGTTGTCAATCGTCCACAGATTTTATTAGCGGATGAGCCAACAGGTAATCTCGATCCTAAACTTTCAAACGATATGATGCGACTTTTCGAACAGTTTCGAGAAGTTGGGGTTGTCGTGTTGATTGCAACACACGATTTACATGTGATTCAGTCTTACCATCACCGAATAATGACTTTAGACAAAGGGGAACTAGTGAGCGATGGCTGCCTTGAAACCCAAGAAGTCTTTGCTTAGAGGCTTTGGCGCTTGGTGGCGCTTTCATAAAAACGCGTTACGCGACAGCTTAAAACGCTGGCGTAAAACACCTGTAGCAACCGCTATGACGATTTTGCTCATCGCACTAGCGTTTACTTTGCCGTGTTGTCTCTATGTGGTATTACGCAATGCTGCTGTGATTACGCACGCGTGGGATCGCAGCTCTACGGTCGTCTTGTATTTGAAGCAAGATGTCAATGAGAGTCAGATAAAATATTTAAAAGAACAATTGTTTTTACGTGATGGTATACGCCAGTTGCGTGTAATCGATCCGAAAGAAGGTTTGCAAGAGTTACAATCGTTCGCAGGCTTTGGTGATGTCTTGAATCAATTGCCGGAAAATCCTTTACCGTTTGTTATCGAACTTTATCCGAGTAAAGCCTGGCAAGATCCAGCGCGGTTACAAATGTTATTGAGCTATACGCAACGCTTACCCGAAGTTGAACACGCCTCATTTGATATGCAATGGTTACAGCGCTTGCAGGCTATACTCTCAGTGTTAACGCGCGCGACTATTTTATTATTTATTTTTCTCGCGTTTGCGATGGTACTTATCGTTGCGCATACCGTAAGAACAAACACTCAAGCCCGCACCCGTGAAATAACATTGGCACGATTGTGCGGCGCGAATCAGGCTTACATCCGACGACCTTTTTTATATAGCGGCGTTGGTTACGGTTTAATGGGTGGGCTTATTGCGCTCGGCTTATCAACAGCCTTATTATTTGCGATTCGCGGTCCTGTCGAACACGTCTTAACGCTTTATTCGAGCACCTACCAATTGCGCGGCATTCCACTCGTTGAATGTATTACTATCTTATTGTTTGGTAGTTCGCTCGGCTGGTTAGGGGCACGCTGGGCGGTGGGTCGCGAACTTAAGTGATTTTTAAGCTCATATGAGACTCAGTGTCACGCTTGTAATTCTCGAGTGTTACTTCACAAAATTGACTCAAGCGCGATGGGTTAGGGATTCCGCGAAATCTATCGACGGGAAACATGTCTTCTGAGATTATATTTGCGATTTTAGTATCGAGACTCATCGCTTTAACATTATCTCTTAAGTGTTTTAAATTGGTTGTCCCTGGAATAGGTATGATGCCTTGTTCTATCACCCAAGCGAGGGCGAGTGTTGACGGCTTGATGCCATATTCTTTGGCGATACTTAAAAAGTCGAGAATACAGAGCAAGTTTTCTTTGAAGTATTCATCATCGAAGTAACCAACAGTTTGTTCGAATGGTGAAATACCCGTATGTTTAAAAAAAATTGTCTTGAGAGATTTTGCGTCACTTGCTTCGACATGCTCTCGCGATAAGACATCGAGCAGGGAAGGTTCGATAGAGCCGCGTATGACGGATGTATAAGCTAAGATGCCAATACCGTATTTCTCACACATCGCTTTAACACCATTACGTTCAGCGCGACGCGTGAAGAGGGAGTAGGCAATCTCAACAACATCGATACCTATCTCTTTAGGCCCGATATGGACCGCATGTTCGATCTGCTCTGCAGTGGCTTCCGATAAGCCAATATGTTTTACTTTCCCCTCTAAAACGAGTTGTTTCATAACAGCGATAGGCTCTACATAATCGTCATGCTTAGCCCCTGGCTTAATACGGTGGAGAAGTAGGACATCGATACTGTCGACACCAAGGTTTTTCAAGCTCTCATCGACACTGTTACGAATATCCTCTTCAGACTGAGGGAAATAGTTACCAGCTTCTGCTTGGAAGCTGATGCCACACTTCGTAACGATAGTCACATTTTTAGGATCAATTTTTTTTAGTGCTTGCCCCAGTGTTTTTTCATTCTCACGATCTTTTCCATAGACTGCGGCAGTATCAAAAAGGGTGACACCCATTTTGTACGCGTTAAGAATTAGTTGTATCTTATCCTCGAGGGGCATGGGTTTGAGAGAAAGTTGTAGGCAGCCAAACCCAAGCTTACTTATCATAGGACCACGCGTGCCCAATTGAGTGTCTTTCGTTGGTTGTTTTTGACAAAACATACAAACATCCTTGAAAATAAATTTTTACGCCAAGCAAAAGCTATAATCCTATAATCAGTCGCGTGGTAAGCTTCCAAGTAGTGTGATGAGCTCGAGTTTAGTGCGACAGAGTGCTTTATCTTTAACGTGGCTTAAATGTGTTTCAACCGTGCGCGGCGAGATGCATAGCTTGTCAGCTACTTCTTTAGCGCTAAAACCCTGACGTGTGAAATGGATGACTTGGGCTTCTCGCGGCGATAATTGTAATCGTTTGTTATTCACAGTAAAGCAATCATCAACGGTCTGACTTTCTTGGTCTCGACCTCCTGGTAGCTTGGGTTTATCTTGTAAAATGAATTTGCATTCTCTATTCAAGATATTGAAGATGTCTTCTTCTATGCCAGGCGAGTTGATGATGGAAGTGTCTTTTTTCTTTTTTTGTGAATCGCGTAACAAGTGCCATAACTCTTGATTGAGTTCTTCTGCAACGCCACCTATTGCAACAAGGTCGTTGGTGTTATTGTGTAGTAGAAAACTCCAATCACGGATATAACGTACTTGGTTAGCTCCATCTTTTATGCGATAAAAAACAGTGTGTTGACCGTTAAGTGCGTAAGGGTCGGTGCGTAAGTAATCCATGGTCGGTTCGACTTTGTCGTAATCTAGAGGAAGTAGGAAGTCGTACCACGCTTGGTGGCGATCGAAGAACACGCCTGTATCGCATTGCCAGATCGTCTCAAAATTCGGGCTTAAGTACAGTTGGGTATTTAGCTCGTAATTACTCAGCCAGAAAACAGTATCTGGTTTATTAGACAGCTGGCTAAACAAGTTGTTCAGCATCTGGGCGTTAAATATAAAAGCGTTGTCTAGCATCATGATTCGACTTGTATTTTCAGGCGCGCAGATATTCAATCGATGGTTAATCAGATACCATAACATATGTCTCATACCTATTTTTGTCAAGTGTTGGTCAGCCAGTGCTCATGAGCACTGGCTGACGATTGATATGCACAAGTTGTGACTAGCTTTAGGTGCATACGAGAGGTGTAGTAGTATCCAAAGAGTTTTTTAACTCCGACTCAATGAATTGCTTGAGGGCTCTGTTTTGCACGGCTTGCTCACTATCAAGAGGAAGATTTGTGACAGGACTGCGTGAAGGACCGCGGCATGACTCAAACCACTGTATGATCGCAGCATGTTCATATGAGTGGCCATCACTGCAAACAACAGGATTTTCAAACTTCTCTCTCATGATAGGACAGAGGAGATCTTCACACTCTTCCTCCAATTCACCGTGAGTCGTATATGTTTCGATAATTTTTTTGAGAGTATGGTTGGGGGTTTCTTGTTGCTTCAGTACTTTACCCGTTACTGGACTACGCGGGCTGTGACTTGACCTTAAGTGATCACGCAGAGCATTCTTCTCGTAACTACAACCGTCTGATGCAATAACAGGGTCGGTCATTTGTTCTTTTGATAGTGTACACAGGAAAGCCTGAGGAACACGCGGTGGCCTTGCTTCATCACGTGGTTCGCTTCTAGTCTCGGCGGGGGGGGGATATAACCCACTGAAACGCAAAAGCGCTGCAGCGGACGATGCCATATGGGTACGTGCGATTCTCGAACTGCGTTCAGACGCGGGCGTGAGTTCAGGGTAGAGCTCAGCTAAAGGCCACACATAAATGTGGTTACTTGTTATCGCAACGATGTCGTGGGTATTAGATGTAATGATGACATCTTTAAGGTTTCGTCTCATAGAGTCAGCTCGTACACCACCCCAGGCAAGTGTTAGTGCATCTAAGTCTGGGCCGCTTGGGCTGCGCATCGGGAAAACATAAAGAGAAGACTTGCCATAGGAAATAAAAAGATCGAAATCACTTAAGTACATACCTTTTGGGTCATGAAAAAGCGGCTCACCTAAAGGTCTAAAATGGCTACCTGAGCCGGGACGTCTTTCTAAATAAGTGTAAAATAATTGCCCTCCTTTGTTCATAGCGAAAAGTGTTGGTTTATCAATGTCTTTACCACAAGCTAAACTAACGATAGGTGATTCATCGAAGGTTTGTATGATTTGTGATTTCTTCGTAATGAGATTATATACGGCAACGTCACCCATGCTGTTACCATAGATTAACTTACCATCTTCTGTAAAACTTAATGCTTTTACGCCGCATCCATCGATGACAGATTCAAAACGATCGGACTCAAAAACATCTTCAATCTTATTTAACTCCCAGTTCATCGCAGGATTAATCAAGCGCACTCTACGTGAAGTCGCAACGACAATTGTATGATTTGGTGCTGAAGCTAAAGCGGTTATCCTATCTTTAAATTGGCATAATTGATATGTTTCATTTTTTGTAAAATTAACCGCTATCAACGTATTATCTTTGAGTACGACGATGACGACATTATCATCGAAGTGCACCATAAAACGTGGCGGTGTGCTAAGACCGATCGCTTTACCGTAATCAAAATAGCCCACTAATCTCAGCGGTGAGGTAGAGAATAAGAAAAAACGATTGTCTTTCGTTACGATACCAAAGCGATTTCCGTTCAAGTGGGTTGATGCAGCGATGGGGGCTGCATCACGTGAAAAGTATGTGTTTAGTGCGAGTGACTGAGTCGGTGTTTTAGTAGGCATGATGGTGTCTCCTTATAAGTTTGTTAGACATTAAGCGAGTGTAGAGATAGGTATGTTTTGTCCTGTGAAGCTTGATCGAGAGGATCCATCTTCATATGCAGCTTTTCCACGTTTCGCCATGTCAGCGTAGGTAATGGATTGTCTTCGCTCGCAGAAGAAACGTGATTTTGACTCTGACAGTTTAGGTCGATGACTAGCGGGTCTTGTTTTCTTCGTAGTACATAGTTTGCGGAACTGCCGTGCTAATGATTGATCTGACATTTTATCGATATACTTAGTTACGGTAATGTGAGTATTTTCAGTGTTTACCAATATGGCAAGGTTTCTATCCTGTGGCCTCGTATGCCTTGTAGATAAAAGTGCTTCGACAGTTTTTAGATCTTTATTTCTTATAGCTTGATGTAGTGGTAAGGTCCTGTTTTTGTCTTCACCATGACGATTCAATAAAACATTGTATTTGTTCTCATACAAAATGTTGATAATTTCAGCTCTATTTTTCTTTGCACTTACCGCTTGCAGAAGTATATGTTTGCCATCCTTGTTAACAGTATCGATAATTCCTTTACATGAGTTACAGAAATACCTAACTCTCTCTATGTCACCTTGCTTTACGATATTGAAAAAATAATTCATTCTTTCCTTACGTTCTCGTAAAACGTTTGATAACCCTCTTATCTTATTTTGAAGAATGTTATCTTTATTAAAGTCTATATCTTCTTGCCAAAGAGAAAAGATTTTACCTTGCTTCTTGATGTTGATGGTAAGCGCACGGAGAATTTCAGGGTTGCTATGAGCGAGCTCTCGTATGAGTGAGTGACTAAAGGATATTTTAGCAAGCCTAGCATTTGATGCGATTGCATTGCTTATAAGCTCAAATTGCTTAGGCTTAATGGTTTCACTAACTAGACCAAGTATCATTAAATGCGGATGTTGTCTGATAAGCTGTGATAAGTTTTTTATGTTTGAATCATCAAAATCCACTCCATTCAGAAATAAATTGCGAACTTTATGATTGTTTGTGGCGGCTAAGAGAATGGTGTTCAGAGCATTATTGCTCATTTTGGTATATTCAAGATGTAAAGTGGAAAAAAAAGTGTTGCGATAGTTCCTGATCCATCTGCCAATGGTGTTGGCATCATCGTCGCCTAGCTTACTTCCTTTAAAATCGATCTTTACCAGTTTCGACGATATCGGTGAGAGTTCAGACACACGGCCTTCGAGAGTTGAGTAATAAAACTGAAGCTTGCAACGGTTAAAACTGCTCAATGCTTCAGATAGAGTAGAAAGAGAACCTTTATTAAATGAACATCTCTCAAATTGTATTGTAATGTTACTCTTATTTCGAAGTGAAGAGAGCTCATCCCTGAGTGATTTGAAGTCTTTGCTAGAAAGTGTACGATTCTTTATAACTATCTCTTGATTTGAACGTAATTTGATTCTATGAAGATCAGTATATTTGTTGATTTCGGTTGTCATGAGAATACTCCTGAGTTAATTGAACGATTCAGGAGTAGTTTAGGAATATCACTCTTGACGCAAATCGGTAGAATTACTTGAATATCAACCTTTGTTCCTGATTGACCATCCGTAAAATTACGTATTGCCCGTATTCTCTGTGATATTGTAAGATGTGTTGGTCGTTTTTCCCGATGGATTAGGAGGGAATCATGTTATCGCCAGAAGAGCATACCCATACTCACTCGTATGACTTATTTGTAAAAACAGCAAAAATATATCCTGAACATGTTGCACTGCGGTGGCTAGAAGACGGAGATATAAACTCCATGATATTTAGCGAAGTGCTCAATAGAGTTAATCGCTTAAGTTATATCTTGCGTAAGAAGTACAAAATTCAAGGAGGTGACATCATATCAATTAGCTTGCCGCGTGGACCTGAGTATATTTTTTTAGCATTGGCAAGCTGGCAGCTTGGTGCCGTGTACATGCCTATGCCCTACTTGCCGGAGGACGGCGATAAGCATATGTCTTTGATCGAGAAGATGCGATTCAAATTTACAACATTGTCTGAAGCTCTTGCAGAAGACAGTAAAACTCACAAAGGCAAGGAGAGAATCTCAAGTGATAAGGACTTACGCGTAGACAAGAAAATACTATTAGTAACGACAGAATTAGTTGCTGAATTGATTAAAAATGGTACTGATGATGATATCAATATTAGATCTGTGACGTGGAAAAAACTTGAGCTTGAGTTAACAGATAAAACTTACACGGATAGAGTACCTCACAAAGTTGCGAGTATTTTTTCTTCATCTGGAACGACAGGCAAGCCTAAGTTAATTGAAGTGCCACATGAGGGTATTGTTGATCGTATTATGAGTACGGTGGCGAGTTTCAACGAAGGCTATGCAGAGAAATGGGACGATAAATTTGTCGATAAACAAGGCGTGCTATGTTTTGCCCCGTATGATTTCGACGCCAGTGTGATGGAATTCATGATGCCCTTATTTACCGGTGGTGTCGCTTATATTCACCCTCACGATCAAATGCGTGAACCATCGGAATTTTGTAGGCGACTTGATAACGACCATGAACCGATTCGAGTCGCCATCTTAACGCCAGCTGTTATCAAGCGAATGCAGTTTGAAGATTTCCCCCGTCTGCGCGCTCTCGTTACGATGGGTGATGATTGTAAGCCTCAATGGATACAAGAGTGGGCTGACAAAATTCTCGCTTATAATGGTTATGGCCCTACTGAGACGACGTTTGGTGCTACATTGACCCGTATTCGCAGCGGTGAGGACATCTACATTAAAGATCCGATGAGGGGCATAAAACTATATTTTGAGTACGATGGCGGTGAAGCTTGCTATCTTTTCGAATTTGATAAAGAGAGCAAAAAGTTTGTAAGTAAATATAGGTTTGATCAAGAATTAGATAAGTACACACAACTAGAAGAGATCGGGGTGAAGTCTCTAGTTGCCAACAATGAAGGGGAAGTTCTCATTGGAGGAAACGGTATTACGCGTTACCTACCAGCAAGCTCGGAAAAAAATAATGAGAAGTTTACTTCGCTTGTGAATGCCGATGGTAGTGAAGAGCGGTTATATCGAACGGCAGACTATACACGATATAATGAAAATCGATTGAAATTTCTTTTTCGTATTGATGGTATTGCAAAAGATGCCACTGGCAAGCAGATTCTTATTCGTGATATTGAAGATAAGTTGCAAGATACGTTTAGCTCATTCATTAAAGAAGTTAAAATTTTGCTCCCCGCTAATTCGGGAAAGGTGTTTTATGTATTCATTGAGCAAGAAAGAGAGCTAGAAGGTGAAGACAAGAACAACTTATTTGCTTTCCTCGGCGAAAAACTAACTTCACCAGCACTATGTTTTAGAGTAACCCGCGGTTTTAAAACAGGATCCAGACATAAATCTGATTATGGTTATGCTGCTTTGCGTGAACAAGGTGTTGTTCATATCAAGCGAGATCCCGAGGCTGAAACTGGAGAGGTCTATGAAAAGGATATTTTTTCACCATTTTACCCTATATTGAAAGAGTCTAGTCAGGACGCAAAGAAATGTGTAAAGGATGAATTAGGCCTTACACTTGAAGATGACGATTTAAAACATATCTCCCAACTAAACGATGAACATAATCTGGTTTACAATTTTAACTTCGATTCGCTTAAAATTACTGAGTTAGCAGAACACATATGGAAGTTATTAGAGAAAGTTGGCGGAGCGCCGGGGTACGTGCGTGTGTTTTTACATGCCAATGCAAAAATCGCTACGATTAAACAGTTTGTAAAATTGATGCAACGTAAATTCTTGTCAAGACAAGAGGGCGAGAATAAGCTTACTGGATTAATTGCACGTTCTGGGATTTTTGATGAGGACGAGAAACAAGCGTTGTCGCTCGCGAGTACTTTGTTTGAGATGCACGATTTAAAACATGTATTCGACGACTGTGGTGATCACCCAGAGGTAATTGATGCACTTGCTGTAAATATTTTGAATCAAATCGAAGAAACCTACAAACACAGCTGTTTTCACATTGTCATTGATTCGTGTGATGAAAGAGAACAAGCTGTGTTGTTGCGTTGTGCCAAAATACTCTCTGACATGCATAAAATGACGAAGGTCATTATGCTATCAGAGCACTCTCCTGCGACAGATAAGCGAATTAATGTAGTAACGCTAGCAAATAAAAAGCTTTTTCTAGCGTTACATGACAAGATGCATAAAGAAGACTTAGAAAAAATAGTCCTGAGAAAAATTAAACGCTGGCAACGCCAACAGAGCGAATTTGAACAGCATGATGAGCCGCTCTTAAGTAAAACGATATACCTTAATCAAGATGATTACGATGAAGATGATGCTAATATCATTGCACCATCCGTCTCAGCGATACGCTGGATATTTGGACCTGTGTGTAGTGGTAAAACGACTTTCATGAAAGAACGTGCTGCAAGCAAGTATGAAAGTTCCCGAATCATTTCGATTTATATGTCTCTCAATGGAATTCACGATAAAAACTGCCTCATAGCAGCGTTAAATGAACACTTAAAATTATCACCTCAAGAGGTTGATACCCTCAAGCGTTTATCTTTCCAAAAGACGATACACTTCTATGTAGATGATTATGAATTTATAGACAGGAATGATTTCCCAGACATATGGAGCGAGGCGAATTTCGATACTTGGGGTAGGGTTAAGCTCACAATCGCATGCCGTGATTGGCTAATCCAAGGACCTAAATACATATTTAGACAATGGAAGTTTCGACCAGGTAACTATGATTATTTCTCTGAAGTAAAAATAGTACCTGAGGCAATCAACGAAAGTGCGGCGCTTGAGTATATCAAGTGGCTGTGTGTGCATGAGCAGCGAAGGACAGGAGAGAGGCCTGCAAAAATTATCTCAGCGTTTCTCAATACATTACACATCTTGGCAAGAGGCTATATGAAGATGACGCTCGCTAGTTCTCTCTATGAATCTGTTAGCAAGGAACCTACAGGTCCTATTAAACCGTGTATCTCAATAGCGGAGCCGCCCTATTGGTGGAAATACCATGCAGACAATATTTTGGGGTTAAGTGAAAAAATGCCACCACCTTGGCCGCAAGATTTACCCTATTTTTCTCTCGCGACAGCCCTAATGCAGCCCCTGTCTGCAGAACACCGCGACCATCTGATATTCGAGCCTGAGTGGGAGATGCTTATAAAACAGTGCTTGGAAACATGGCTAAAAGCTGATTTCGAACTTGCCGAATACTGGTCATCGCAATTATCGTTTATTAACGAAGATGACTTTATCACTGACCCTGATAAAGCGGATGAAACAGTATGTAGGAAATTTGATGCTATCAAAAAAGACGAGTATCCACTCTTTATGTTTCATCCAATCACAGGAGATTGCCCCTCACAATATAGAGAATTATTTGAAGCTCTAGACAAACAGCAGACATGTTACGCCTTCAAGATGACTTCTAAGCGTTATGACATTGAAGAGTTCTTTAACAATAGTGAGTTTAAGCCTGGTGAAGATGATAGGAGTGATACCTGGTCTGAGTCTATTGCCACAAAAGCAAGCTTTTATGTGGATAAAATTCTTGAGATCCAACGCGTAGGTCCCTACCACTTATTAGGATGGTCGTTTGGTTCATTCCTCGCATTTGAAGTGGCTAGGCAATTACAAGAACGTGGGGCTATGGTTCGTTACGTTATCAATATCGATGGGCTACACCCCGGTGCAGTAGAGAAAACAATAACGAGTATGATCATGGTTCTTCTCGATCGTTATGGTGTGAGAATTGAACAGAAGATAAAATTTAATGAAGACTTAATAGCGTATCAAGATGATTCTGGCTACACTGCGATGTCAGATCGTGACAAGATTTATGAAACGTTTGAATACGCTATTAGGCGATTAAAAGACTACATGCGTGACAGTTCGACTCAACATAACACGCTCATGAGCTACTGTGCCGCGTTACGTAAATCAGCGGTTAACCTTATTGCGTGTTATGATTACATTAGCCATATTAATGACGAGGCAGGCCAACTTTTAGATGCGCAAGTTATTGCATTTAAGTCAACAAAGTACGATGTTGGTTTGTTTCGTTTCGGAGATTTTTTCGATTGGTCGAAGTACCTTACGTCTAAGAATCTATACCGCGAAATTGAACTAAGAGGCGCTGACCATTTCAACTTTGCAGAAGCAAGATATGCTCGATATATTATCGATGCAATAAGCGATTACCACAAGTTTACAAGTGATTTGCCTGTCATAGAGCGTTTAGAACAAGGTTTGACTGCTAGCATTAGTCGTAACGTGGTTGAGAATAGGATGGTAAATGATGTCTATGTACCACTTGAGGCGACTCATTACATTGGGCTTGCTGACTCCCACTCCCCTAGCCACGAAAGCAGAGTCGATTGTGAAACTCTATTGACTGATTTTTTAGATAAAGATACTAAAACTGTATGTGTCTTGCAAGGTATGACAGGGGCTGGAAAAACCACGATACTTTGGCGTATTTATAAGAATCTTGTTGAAACTTGGAATGTAAACAACCGAGGTTTTTTCCCTCTTTTTGTGGAGCACGATGATGAAATTGGAGCAACGATTGAGCGAACACTACGGGCAATGGGTGTTTCGCATGAAGAGTTTACTGATTATATACTTTCAGATGAATCTAACCAGCTAATTCTACTTGTTGATGAATTTGATGAATCATTAGTTGAAAGTTCAATTTGGAATTCTACAACTCTGCAAAGTTTTCTTGCATCTAAAGTTAAAATAATTACTGCTCTCACGATACCAGATCACAAGATAAATAATAGAATTGTTTGTAAAGTTTGTCCTCCATACCTTCACAGTGAACAAAACGTACAGTTAATAGCATTGAAAGAGCTTTCTATTGACAGAATTAGAAAGTTGTTTGATGAGTTTGTAAGACAAAATGAATGTGAGGTTGATGAAATAAGCAGAAATGCACTCATTAATATACTTCTAGTGTTTTTGGGTGACATTGACTCAGATGTGAGACAGTTTATAAAAACACCTTTATTCTTGAGTATAATTTTTGAGGAATTTGTGATCTTACATAATATAGGTGATGAATTCAAAGCATTGCCAGGTCTTGTAAGGCATTTTAAAACTTACTTTAAACGAAAACCAATCAACGCAATTAGAAGATGCTCTCAGGATTATGGTTATCGGGTTGAGCAAGATGAGTTGCTAAGTGACATAAGCCGTTTAGATTCGAGACTAGACGATGAGAGAAATAATATATTATTAAAGCTATTACAGTATGAAAAATTGTCTCTAAAGATGGATACGAACAAGTCTCGCCAAAAGAAAATAACTATTAAATTTATGTCTGAGAGAGAACGGTTTTTGAGTCAAAGGCAGCTCATTAGCAATATGATAGTGAACCTGGCTCAGACGCTTCAAGAAACGAGTACGGAAGCTTTTTTGTCAAATTCACTGTTAAACAGTACTTTAGCTAATTCATGGCATCATTTGCAGTCTTCAACAACAGACTATAGTTGTCTAGGTGTGAGGGAATATTATTTAAGTACTGATAGATTAGAACGTGAAAATAGAAAAATAAGCCAAAAACAAAATGAACTGAGACGTGATATTTTAAATCACTTTAAATATATGAACGCTTATATTCAAATGCGGTCTGATTTAAACTTGGATTTTTTGGAGCAGTTATCATCCTTGGCAAATTACTTGAAAAATACTCACTATGATACAGCTCTCTTTGACAAGATTTTTATCCATTTAAATGATAGAAATTTAAAATCGATATTTCCTGATAGTATCTTTTGTCTTCAAACAGGAGAAGTGCATGTAAAGGCAGGTGCTATATTTCTAAAGCATGCATGTTTTGAAGCATATAGGTTATCAGAGCTTATTCTTACAAGATATGAGAGCATGAAATGTTTTTTTTCTAAGATTGGCTTTATTGCTAAACTCCCACAAGCCACAAAATATTTTATTGGTATCACTGGACGGCAAGGCGTAGACTATTCCGAACGTATACGATTACTGTTTTTTCTCTTAGGGACGGTATATAACCAAAAGTCTAATGAAGTTGAGATTGGAAATGCAATTAGCTTACTAACACTTCTGTCCTTCCCGTTTGCAGGCTTAGATCTGCGCGGCATTTCAGTTAGAAGTGCTCTATTGAAAAATTCGTTATTTCACGGTTCTCACTTGGCACATGCTACTTTTAGTAGCGTAAGATTTGAATCTACTTATATTAGTCATACTGTCTTAGATAGAACACGGTTTATTGATACTGTATTGCCATTTGATGAAGAGTATTTATTGAATGGAGGAGCAAATGGTTTTGTTGCAACATCATGTGGTAATGTAATTATCTTTTATACGGATTCTAAACTTATTTGTCTAGATCGTTCTAACATGGAGAGTACATTTTATCAGTTATCCCAAAAAAAAATGAGCGTTGATTTGGCCGTTACACCGAGTGATGAGCTGTTGGCTTGTATATCTTGGGAGGGAGATGATGAGTCAGAGATTAAGTGTACAGTAAGTTTGTATGAAATTAAGTTTTCTATTAAAGATGCAGTTAAACTTAAGATGATTCAAGAGCTCAAATGTAGCCTGGAAGGTGTTGATAGTAGCTCTGTTAAATTGGTTTTTACTTCTCCTGATAGTTTGCATTTGACGAGAAACCATAGTCACTTTATTGATTTAAGTTCCGAAGTTTTCAAGTTAAGTGTATTAGAAACCCCACGAAATGTTTGTTATGTTCCTACCCGATGCGTTGATACGTCAGTTGTACTAACTTATGATTTAGAGACCATAAATCTAGAAAAACAGTTGTTGGATGATACAACGATTACACTTAACAAGCCTTTTCGTGAGATCGTTGCAGATGTCATAGCAGACTTACGAAGAAATGCTCTAATTGCAAAGACTATAAGTCTTGCTGTGATTACTCATAATCCTTCTGAATGTTTAATGGTACGAATATTTATAGAAACATTTGTACGGGATTCTCCACAAGTTAATTATTTCAGAATATATGAGCCTAATTGGGAGCGCTCTGAGCTCGATGAAGTTTCTACACTAGTGCCAATTCGAAGTCATGTAGATGTTTACAACAATCAATCCAGCTATTTTATCATCTTGCCAGGAGGGAGGATTATAAGTTATGAGTTTTCAACAAGAAAATGGAGGATTTACGATGTTCTTCTATCACGTGATGTGAAATCCTTTTTGGTTGAGGGTAATAAAATCTTTATTTTATCGCACAATATTTTTAAACAGTTTTACTTAAGCGAACATTTAGTCAGAGATAACCTTTCGCTAGAGGAAGTTAATGATTTTGTATTTTCATACAATAATATGACTATTCATTCTCGCAATTCGCCAGATGGGATCCGACTCGATAGCTCAGGTTCATTGATTCATGGTAATGAAATTTATCTTGCTATCTATGGGAATACGATCACAGTTTCCAAGAAGTCTGATAATTACGAAATAGATACTCTGATACCATTTGGTGAAATACGAGAAGGACATCTCTCCGTTAGACAGAGTTTGTCAAGTGAGGGTATCGAAGACGAAGAGAGGTCAAATATATTTATAATAACTAAGCATAAGGCTGAATATAAAATCTTATATCGTCCAGATGTGTTTAGTGATTTTCGCCCACCATCTTGGATAGAACAGACGGTACTACTGCAGTTGATTAGAGAGTATACGTCCCATTGTGGTAAAAGTGATTTGGCAGAGCTCACGAGAGAAGAGTGTTTGGGATTGTTGCCATACTTAATTGCAGAACAACCTGTCAGACTTCTCATGTCTAAGAATGAGGCAGTTTCCCTTGCCCTCTTTGACGGCCACATACTTTATCTGTTTCATCACACTAATTCCGAGCGAATCTCGTATAAACGTTATGATCTAAGTGAGTTAATCGGTAGCCATGTTGCTGTCTCTACAATCACGATATCCGAGTCTGGAGTGTTTATATTCTTTTTGTGTGACGGACACGACGAAATATTTGTTATACCTGGTTTCTCTTCTCTATTACAGTCGTTGGAAAATAAAGTAGGTCGATTAAGTTTATCTCTACAGTCGCCAGAACAAATACACTGTCCGCACGGTGATGATTCGATCTTAGTAGCTGCAAATAATCATGAGGTTGCTATCTTAATCAAATCGTCAGATATCGGTATTTTAAAAAGTACTTACTATGATATGCACGATGAATCATTCCTGCAGCATCTGATAGATATTGAGACACTAATACCGTCGCCGAGATTCGATACAGCGTCGATTGATCTACAAAAATCACAATATCTTAAAAAATCTAACATCCTACTTTTCGCTGTTTCACACCCACACGTTATGGTTGCTTATTCGGTCAGTGAGAAGAAAGTTATTCAAGAGCTATACATAGGCTCGACGATCCTTAGTAGTGTGTACAATGATGAACGGAACCTTCTATTAGTCAATGCGGGCTATATTTGTGAATCTCAACCATATAGTCATACTTCTATCAATTTCCTATGGACTGGCAAGTCATTTGTTGCTCTTCGAGCAGTGAATCCTGCCACGACGCCGTGGCGATCTTCATTCGTAGCAACTTCTGGTGTCTCCTCCATATCACTTAACCATATAAAACAAAACCTTGGCACAATTGATGACGATTCCATTGGCGTATCAAGTGAAATTACACCAAAGTCCGCGACCACTATTGGTAAATTGTGCGCTTGCAAGAGAAGACGTCTTGATAACGTGGCCAGTAGCGATATCGACATTTTCATAACGTTACTGTTGCCAGAAGAAGTATGGTTAAAAATCATTGGATATCTTAACATAAAAGAAACTTACACTCTCCTCACGACAAACCGAGAGTTTTATACTTTAATAACACAAACTCATTTTAACTCTGATGAACCTTATAATACCGAGATAGCAAGTTGTCTCACATCTAGCTATGTAGAAATCGTGACAAATTATATACTAACAATATTGACAAACCTACTTGGTAAGTATCAGGATATCAATCTTATTAAGACCATACTTTCTGAACTAGGCATGCATAATGACTATCTGCTTTCGTTTGCTGATGATGAGGGAAGGGAGCTGAATTGTTATTATCTACTACCAGACAACCAAGAGGTTTTAGCTGTGGCGATGATACCGACTAAAACCTTGCTAGCTTTTGGCAGTAGGTATAGTTTTTTCAAGGATAAGGTTTGGTCAGGCGAAGATGAATCGTATTACAGGGAAGAGGATAATGGGTTCATCCCCGGTGATATAACAGGTTAGGGGTTAGCAGAAGGCGTCGTTAGTACCACTAAACCTCAGCAAGCCTGAGCAAAGCCTGTCTAAGCCCTTTGTGCTTGATCTTTTCAGCGGTTGCAACCAAGTCTTTTCGGGTTTCAGCAGAAAGCGGCATTGCCTTTGGAACCTTAGGTTGGATGGGTTCGTAATCGACTCTATCCACATAATGCTCAATTCGTCGACAGCTCCTAAGCGTGCCGCTTTCACGCAGCATATGGAGCAAATCGCCTTTTTGGAAGCGTAGCATGGTGTCGACGCTCGCATTGCGGGTAGCGATGACAAGACAGCCTTCTCGCCAATTGACGACTTGGCAATGTGGGCTGAGCTCGGGCGGTAGAAACGCTTTGACAGCTTCGTTTAATCTGATGAGCGTCTCAGCCTTTTGCATCAGTGCTGACCAGGCATTACCGCGGGTTCTAAATATGTTATCCATAAGTGGTAAATAGCGCGCTTTTTTAGTAAAGTGTGTCTACTCGATGAGCTTTAAAGGTATACCTAAAGATATCATGCTTACAGGATTGATTAAACGATTATTCGGCAGCCGCAATGAGCGGGTGCTACGACGTATTCAGAAGATTGTAAATGCCGTCAATGCGCTAGAGCCTAGTATACACGCATTGTCAGACGATGAGTTGCGTGCAAAAACCACCGAGTTTAAAGAGCGCGTTGCCAAGGGTGAATCCCTTGATGCGATTTTACCCGAGGCGTTTGCGGTTGTGCGCGAAGCCAGTGTGCGTACCTTGGGTATGCGCCATTTCGATGTGCAAATTGTGGGTGGTGTTGTACTACACGAAGGCTCGATTGCCGAGATGCGCACGGGTGAGGGTAAAACACTCAGTGGAACCTTACCGGTTTATCTCAATGCGTTGACTGATCGCGGTGTACATGTGATTACAGTCAATGATTACCTTGCTAAGCGCGATAGTGAATGGATGGCGCCTATCTATGAATTCCTTGGACTCACAGTCGGTGTGATTCTTACGGGCCAATCGAATGAAGAGAAACGCGAAGCGTATGGTTGTGATGTTATCTACGGTACCAACAATGAATTCGGCTTCGATTATCTTCGCGACAACATGGCGTTTAGTCTCGAAGAAAAAGTCCAACGCGATCTACACTATGCGATTGTCGACGAAGTTGATTCGATTCTTATCGATGAGGCGCGTACACCACTTATTATTTCGGGTCCGTCCGAGGGTCAAACAGAGCTTTGCCAAAAGATCGATGCTATCGTGCCGCAGTTGACTGAACAGTTAGAAGAAGAAGGTCCGGGTGATTTCACTAAAGATGAGAAGACACGCCAAGCGTATTTAACCGAGGCGGGTCATCAACGCGTAGAAGAAATGTTGACGGATGCTAGCATTCTACACGGCGGTGAGTCGTTGTACGATCCAGCGAACATTAACGTTGTCCACCATTTGAATGCGGCACTAAGAGCCCATAGTCTATACTTCAAAGACATTGATTACATCGTTGCAAATGGTGAAGTGGTTATCGTTGATGAACACACAGGCCGCACGATGCCTGGACGCCGTTGGTCCGATGGCCTACACCAAGCGATTGAAGCGAAAGAACAATTAAAAATTAATCCTGAGAACCAAACGCTTGCTTCAATTACCTTCCAAAATTACTTCCGTCTCTACGATAAACTCGCGGGTATGACGGGTACTGCCGATACTGAAGCCTACGAATTTCAACAAATCTATAATTTAGAAGTAGTTGTGATCCCAACCAACAAACCTATGATCCGTGATGATCAGGCGGACTTGGTTTATCTCAACCAGAAAGATAAGTTCGATGCAGTTATTGTTGATATTAAAGATTGTGTCACAAGACGCCAACCCGTCTTGGTCGGTACGGCTTCGATTGAAGCGTCTGAACAATTATCGAAGCTGCTTAAAGCACAAAAGATCGATCACCAAGTCTTAAACGCGAAATACCATGAACAAGAAGCGAGTGTGATTGCGCAAGCGGGCCGCCCTGGTGCGGTTACGATCGCGACTAACATGGCGGGTCGTGGTACTGATATCGTGCTCGGTGGGAACTTGGAAGCTGAGATCGCTGAGAAGCGTGAGGGCTTAACACCACAAGCTGAAAAATCATTGCGTGATGCGTGGAAGAAACGTCACGAAGCGGTGCTCAACGCGGGTGGACTTCGTATCATTGGTTCAGAACGCCACGAATCGCGGCGTATTGATAATCAGTTGCGTGGTCGTGCGGGTCGTCAAGGTGATCCTGGGCAGAGTCGCTTTTATTTATCACTCGATGATAACCTGATGCGTATTTTTGCGTCTGACAAAGTTGCGGGTATCATGCAGCGCTTAGGCATGCAGGCTGGCGAGGCTATCGAACATCCGCTTATTACACGCGCGATTATCAACGCTCAGCGTAAGGTCGAAGGCCATAACTTCGATATTCGTAAGCAATTGCTTGAGTATGATGATGTTGCGAATGATCAGCGTAAAGTCATTTACCGCATGCGTAATGATCTGATGGAACAAGATGATGTTTCACAGACAATTCAAGCGATGAATCAGGATTATATCCAAACATTTATTAGCGGTTATTTACCACCCGAGAGTATGGCTGAGTTGTGGGATATCCCCGCGCTCGAGGCGCAATTAAAAGAAGACTTCGGATTAGAAGTCGACTTGGTGAATTGGCTGGATACTGATGACACCGTTGATGAACAAGCCATCAGAGCGCGCATTAAAGAAGCTTACGAAAAAGCCTACAAAAAACGTGATGACGATCTCGGTAATGAGTTAATGCGTCATTTCGAAAAAGCCGTCTTGTTACAAACGGTCGATTTACAGTGGCGTGAACATTTAAGCGCGATGGATTACTTGCGTCAAGGGATTCACTTGCGTGGCTATGCGCAAAAAGATCCTAAACAAGAATTCAAACGCGAGTCGTTTGCGTTGTTTACGACATTACTCGAACACATCAAACACGACACGATGAGTTTATTGTTAACGGCTGAAATACATGCTGCATCTGATGTTGATGCGGTTGATGCCGAGCGTCAAGCACTTGGTGAACAAGCCTTACATTATCAACATGCACCGCTTTCCGAAATGGGTGACTTAGAAGAGCCTGAGCCACTTGAAGGGGAAAATATCGTGCCGTTTGTTCGCGAAGTTGAAAAAGTCGGACGCAACGAACCTTGCCCATGCGGATCGGGTAAGAAGTTCAAAGTGTGTCACGGCCGTATTGCTTAAATGTCAACTGCACCACTCGATGTAGCGATTGCCGTTGTCGTCAATGGTGATCGCGTATTGCTCGCTAAGCGCTGCGCTCATCGCGATCATGCGAATTTGTGGGAATTTCCAGGTGGTAAGGTCGAAGTCGATGAGACCCCGCGCGACGCCGTTATTCGCGAGTGTGCAGAAGAAATAGCGATAAACATTCAAAACCCATTGCCATGGTTGAGTATACCGCATCACTATCCTAACCGTTTTGTCCATCTACATGTTTTTTATATCACCCAGTTTAGTGGGGAAGCCAAAGGCCATGAGGGACAAATAATCCGTTGGGTGCCGATAGAAGAATTGCCATCTTACGATCGTCTGCAAGCAAACGATATTATTGTCACAGAGCTTTGCACGCGTTAATCAGAGTGTCGATAACATTTGCCAGAATTTATCAATCAATGTTGAGCGGCGGGTGCAAGAGAGCTTATATTTTAAGCGCGAGATGAATTCTTCAGCAGTTCGATGTGAAATATTAAAGAGTTTGCCTATCTCTTTTGCGGTATAGCCTCTGGCGATTAAGAGGAAACACTGTAATTCGCGGCGCGATAGGCTTGACCAGAGTTGTCTTGTATTGATCTTAGTAATAGCCTCTTGTACTTCTATCGTGAATGCATCAAGTGCTGCTAACGTCTGGTGTTGTGAACCCATGAGCAGGGCGAATTTTTGTTGCAGAGAGGTTTCTTTTTCGATGTGTAGATCGCTAATGTCGATGGTGCAACCGATGATGCCGAGTGTTTCGTTGGCGTTGTTGCGCAGCGGTAGTTTAATCGATTGTTGGTAAAGATTATGGGATGATCCATTATTCGCTATTTCGAGAAAGCTACTCGAGTCGTTATAATCATTACTCATTGTCTGGAGGTCGTTTTCACGAAATTGGCTTGCCGTATTCGTGTCGAATAGATCGAAGTCCGTACGATGTTTGATGTCGTTTTTGTTATTGACGCTATAGCCTTGGCGATGCATTGTTTGAGCCGCAAATCGATTAAGACCAAGATATCGTCCATCACGGTCTTTCCAGTAAATACTAACGGGCAAGAGATCAAAGATTTGCTCGAGATAAGAAATGTTCGCTATATCTTGGGTAGCCAATTGTAGCGACTGCATTAGATCTTGTTGTAGATTTGAACTCTGCATTTTTCTGGAAAACAAGTTGCCATTTGGTGTAAGACTAGCATTTTTTCTTCAAAAATCAAAGCTGGGTAGTTGTGAAGATATTTTATACGTCAAGGAGCAAGTCCTAGTTGCCCAGGACTTGCCCTTCTTATGCTTACATCGATGGTCCAGCACATGATGGTCCTTCATCATCGTTAGCAGTATCTATCTGATCAATTAAGTGATTTGCAGAAGCATTAATAATCTTTTCTTTTGCTTTTGCAGGTCCGAGTACGATTAAGTCTCTCTGTCCAGCTCGAAAAATTAGGTACCTCTGGAAGGCTTTAACGAATGACTGCCAACGAGTATCATCGTCTGATTTTTCATAAGCATGTGGAAAGAGTTCGCGCATCATCCCCTCTTCACCATCGGGTAGGAATGCATTACAACCTTCGCTTGCTTTCATATATACACCGAGAGCGGGGTGAATCCAGGTAAGGGCAGCATCTATCGTTAAATCTTCCCCTTGACGAAATAGTGCCGATGCTTTTGGGTTTGCACTTCCCTGCTCAACTGCCGTTTTATAGTGGTCGATTAACGAGATACCATTACCAGCTATTTTGTACGGAATACCTTTCAGCGGGACACCATCTAAGCTACCAACCGTGTCAGCAAAATTACTTATTAAGAATATCGCTTGATCTCGAGTGAGCTCAAGTCTGGAGCTGCTAGGTGTATGGCTCGGTGTATCAGTAATAATAACTTCTATGTCGGGTGTACTTATAGTTGCAGCATCTGGTGTCGATGTTGGAAATGTAAAACCCTCTTCGACATTAAATGCATCTCCTGGCAGTTTATCAAAGTATGACTGCCAAAAAGCATTCAGTTCATCGTCCTCTAACGCGGCTTCAGCTTCAAACATTTTAGGATCTGTTGAAGGAGGAGTATCTGATCGCGGTGTGTGAAATGTTGGCATTTTATCATCAGATTTTGGTGTAGCCTTAGTTGGTTTTAAGAAACTAGGGCCATCAGCAGCCTTTACAAGTTTTGGTGCCTGAGGAATGCCTACGTAGGTACCATCACCATCAGCTGTTACTTGTACACCATTTTCCAAAATTTTCTTAAGTAGTTTTGTCCCTTTACCACTGACACGTTCGTGTAGTGGGCGATGGTATTGCTCATCGGTACCGTGCCATTCTCCAGCAGCATATTTACGAGCAAAGTCATAAAAATTACTAAGCATCGTTTCAGTCTCAGCAGAATCAGAAGATACTCGTGGTGCATCACTATGACTACTAATAACTTTTTGACCATTTCGGATCATTCTATCGGCTTCTCGAGATGTTCTACCGGTTTGATCTTGATTTAATACTTTGATCAGATCTGACTGCTCGCTAGGTGTCATTGGTGTAAAACCTGGTGTTGCACTTAGATAGTCTTGAACAAGTTTTGCAAATGCAGCAGAGGTGGTGACATCAGGATTAGTACTGAAAACAGCTGACTGTGATTCATGAGCGAGCGGTTTATTTGCCATAAAATCGCCTAGATATTTTTCTGCAGTTCTGACCGCCATAGTTTCTTGTATAATAGTGTAAGTTGTTCTTAGCATGCGCCCGTAGTGTCTATCTGTGTGTTTGCTTCCTTGATCTTCAACTAATTGATTTGCCCAGCCATTAACAAGACTCATATCCCATTGTGATTTATCACTTCCCCATCTGTCTTCTGCAAGTTGATTAGCAATATCGCTAGCAATCACGACAGCATCACCTTCACAATGAGCATCTCTAGCTGTGTTTAAACCATTCATAACAACCGTTTCATGATTCAATATATTGTGTCCGCGGCCAACACCATCTTCTTGGTTCATAGATGTATGTTCGGTGGATGTTGTATCTGGTGTTGATGCGGTAAGTTGATTCTTAGCCATTTTCCTTTTCTTGTGATTAAAAAATGAATGGTTTTTACGATTTATTTTACTGCCATATTCTTTTCTTTTACTTGAAGAGATTTTCGCAACTCTGATTTCTGACTTATCGGACAAGCTTGAGCGTAAAGCCCTGAGTTGTGCTGCGTGCGTCTCGACGTGCCCATGTTGTTGATGAGCTACTGCGCTAACTAAGTGCTTATAGTGGTATCTAGGTTTTCCACTTTGGGCACTAAGTGCAGTGTTAAAAACTGCTTGCCATTCTTCGGGAAATAATTCTTTATTAGGTACTAATTGGCTGGCGATGTCACTTGCTACAAATGTTTTGTAGGATGAAGGCGGGATATTAGCTTTTCTTGCTCTGTTAAATGCATCGTTTGGAACTTGATTTGGGTCTAACGATTTGAGATGAACATATTGAGCTTCGTGCTTTCTGACATTAGCTTTTTGTTTATGCATACCTTGTATGAGGGCTCTTTTCTTCCTAGCTAAAGTATCGTCACGGTCATGTTTACGTTTGTTTTTACCACCTTCGATTGAGTGTCTAGTAGTGGGTGCATATAGAGGCTTAGTAGGATCGATACCTAAAGGCTTACAGAGTGTCTTGATACCACTATTAAATATATTATCACCAAATTGCCACGCACTATTAACGAATGATGGCATTATTTTACTAAAAGTACTTTGAGCAGAAGAATTAGCTTTATGATATCGTTGACCTATTCTATGGCTATTAAACTTTTGTAGTGATTTTTGACCAACTGTATTACCTAATTCTAAAGGAATACCCTTAGCAACAATATAATAAAGCTCTGGATTGGTGATGCGACCATTCTTTGCTGCCTGTTCGGCAAGTATTTGTAACGTATATGGTACTCCACGCGTGACTGCAAAGCTTAGGGGATCTGAAGCTAACGCTAATGCTTCTAGACCTATATAGGCTGTTTCTCCAGCTTTCTCACCTGCAACATATCTAACAGCTGGAACAACAGCAATTCTGCCAGCTTCTTTTACCCATTTACTTGGTGTTGCGTAACGACTTAGTTTAAACAAAAAACGCGCAGTTTTCGCTAGTCTGTATTTATTGTGTAGCCAGGCAGCGTATGTGTTGCGTGTGTCTGGTGCAACATACGTATCAAGTTTACATATTTCATCAACGATACAACTTGGAAAAACCCTTTCTCCTCTATAATTGGCGCTTGTTATGTTTACTAGTATATCGATTGGATTTATATCATCTCGAACAATTAAAGCATCGTAATGGTTTCGAGCATCAATACAATCGGAATTATCTGGATCGGCATTAGTATAGTAAAGAAAGACGGGAGATGAACTAAAGTAAGAGATATTATCCATCATAATGGGTGAGCCATTGTCTTGTAAAACAACAATAGGTCGATTGATAATTTCTTGAAGCGCAACAATACATTCATTGCCCCCCCAAAGATCCCTTCTAAGATTTTCAATAAAGTATGCAAAATCACTATCAATTGGAATTAAACCACTGAAGTCTTCTCTGTGTGATTCTAAATAGTCAGCAACTGCGTTTCGTAGGTCATGAGGATCTCTGCCAACTTGTATTCCAACAGCAGAAAACAGGCAATGACCATCGGCTGGGACGGGTGAGTAATCAAAACCATCTATAATAGCAATTTCTCTTGTGTCTGTTGATGCGTCTCTTGCTCTTTCATTTTCAGCAGCAATATCTGCTGCACTGGGCATGTAATCCTCTTTCATGATTCTCTCCAAAAAATATTTTAAGTTTTAGAAATGAAGTAAAAAGATTATCATGGTTTAGTTAAGTCTATCTGTCCGTAACGAATACGGACCGATCTGTGGAAGAGAATCTGATCTTTTAGCGAAATGAATTCTTCGTTCAAATAGGGTTATCATCTGATGATATTTAAGGTATAACGATATGACTGATCACTTTGATGAAGTAAGTTGTGAGCGATGAGTAAACAAAACGTTTGTGTCGTCTGGTTCAAACGCGACTTGCGTATTTCAGACCATCAACCACTGCATGACGCAGCAAAAAAAGGCATCGTTATACCACTTTATGTGGTTGAGCGTGAGCTTTGGCAGCAGCCTGATATGAGTGAACGTCACTATCTTTTTCTAGTGGAATCGTTACGTGAGCTGAGTCAGCAACTCGACGCTATTGGACAGCCGTTGGTCATACGTGTTGGCAACGTTATCGATGTGTTGTCTGAGCTCTCTCAGACGTTTAATGTTGAGGGTGTTTGGTCACATCAAGAGACATGGAATGGCTGGACTTACGAGCGTGATAAGGCGTTTGGTCGCTGGCTCAAAGCACAAGGGATACCCTGGTATGAATCGCAATATAATGGTGTGATACGGGTCTTGCCATCGCGTGATGGATGGGCATCTCGCTGGAAACAGACAATGACAAAGCGCTGTGTTGATACTCCAACAGTCTTGGGTTCCGTTGATGTCACATCTGACGAGTTGCCGACTGCAGGTAAGCTTGGTCTTAGTCCTGATAACTGTATTGGACGACAAACAGGCGGCAGACGCATCGCGCTTGAGACACTTAAGAGTTTTTTATACGAGCGAGGCGAAGGTTATACAAAACTCATGTCGGCACCAGCACCTGCTTTTGATGCGTGTTCACGGTTATCACCCTATTTCGCATTTGGTTGTATTTCTGTACGTGAAGTTTATCAGGCAAAAGAACAACGACGTCGTGAATTGTATGCGATGCCAAAAGAGGCACGTGGCTATTGGCTAAGTGCGCTCAAATCATTTTCAAGTCGATTACACTGGCGTTGCCATTTTATGCAAAAACTGGAAGATGAGCCTGCACTGGAGTTTGAGAATTTACATCCTGGCTATAATACTCTGCGCAACAATACGTTTAACGAAGAGTGGTTTGAAGCCTGGCAAGAAGGGCGCACGGGGTATCCTATGATTGATGCTTGTATGCGCTCATTGATTGCAACCGGCTGGCTTAATTTTAGAATGCGCGCGATGCTGATGAGTTTTGCGAGTTACCATCTATGGTTACACTGGCGCAAGCCATCACTATATCTCGCGAGACTGTTTACCGACTATGAGCCTGGCATTCATTATAGCCAAGTACAAATGCAATCTGGTACGACCGGCATTAATACACCGAGGATATATAACCCGATTAAACAAGGCTTTGACCACGATGCGGATGCTGAATTTATCACACGCTGGTGTCCTGAGCTTGAGATCTTAGAACCATCGATGCGACACACGCCGTGGGAAGCGAACATAAGCCCAGATATTTATCCCAAGCCTATTGTTGATGAAAAAGAGGCAAGGAAACACGCGGCAAGTAAAATCTTTGCATGTCATAAATCAGCAGAGCATAAACAGATTGCACGTACTATTGTAACTAAACACGCTAGCCGCAAACCAAATAGATAGCTTTTGAGCTACAAAACCAAAGAGGGAGTCATGGTAAAGCTACTCAGAAAGAACTTTTTAGATAGGGACGAACTACGTCACTACTTGGCTCAGATACATGACGATACAGATGAAAGTATCAGCCCAATTATGGGTGGAAGAAAAGCTTGTGAGGTAAAGCTTGCAAACATGAAACCCAAGCTTTATGGCAGAACGCGTAATCATTTGCAAGGCGATGTGACGTATCTCTCCCCGTACTTATCACGAGGGGTTATTGCACCACAAGAAGTGATTAACAAAATAAAAGACTCAGTAGATAATATGAGAGAAGCTGAAAAGCTAGTACAAGAGCTTACTTGGCGTGACTTCTGGACGCATGTAGCGGCTCATCGACCCGAATGGTTGTGGCAAGATGCCGAACCCTATAAAACAGGTTGGCAAGCAACCGACTACGCAGATACGATGCCGGAGGATATACTAGCCGCTCAAACTGACTGCGCATGTATCAATACTTTCATCGACTCACTTCACAATACAGGCTATGTACACAATCACGCGCGCATGTACTTGGCAGCATATGTCATTCATTTTCGTCGTGTCAAATGGCAAGTTGGAGCGAAGTGGTTTCTTGACCATTTGCTCGATGGTTATCCCCCTAGCAACAACCTTTCATGGCAGTGGGTGGCTAGTACATTTAGTCATAAGCCTTATATTTTCAATCTCGGTAACGTTGATAAGTATACGGGTGACGATATCGATACAACACCTGATAATAATAGACCGCTGGCAAAGACGTACGCTGTGTTAACAAAAGAATTATTTCCAAATAAAAGGGTTGACGTATGAGTGCTGTACTATTCATTGATGAAGACCATTTGAACCCAAGACTTCTTCTTAATAAAATTGATGAGCAATGTTTGGTGATTTTTCCCTGGGATAAATCATATTTTGAATCACGCAGCTATAGCTTCAAACAACTCTTTTTCTTCTACGAGAGTTTATTAGATGAAGATGTCAATATTTATTTGGGTGAACTAGAGACTGTTGTTAATTCGTTTAGGAAAGATGAGCAAACAAGCTTTTATATGCCAATGTCATTAATCAATCGACTTTCAAATGAGTTCTTATCGACGACTAAGGTAACAAGCGTCGATCTAGCCGCGTTGACAGAGCAACCTGATCATTTTTGTAATCGTTTCTTTCAATACTGGCGAGAAGTGAAGAAACAGGTGATGAGTTAAGGTCGTCATATCTAAACGGTATGAGAGTACTGCTTGGAAAGCATTTGACTGACACGCTCAAGCGACTCAGTGGCTTTTTTGATTTTGGAATCATCTGCTTTAAAAAGTTGCTCTAGTAGTTCGATTTGCTTTATGAAGTAATTCTCAGCGAGTTTCAAATCATCAAGGTCATGATGACTTATGTAACGACCTTCATGGATTTTACCCAACAAGCGGTAGGTATAAGCAAGCGCTTGTAAGTTATCATCGGGGAATAATGCGTCTTTTACTTCCAGTGTCTCTTTGAGGTATTCGACAGCCTCATCAAGTCTATCTTTTTTATAATAATATTTGCTTAGCATGTTCCGGTATTGAATAAGACTCAAGTGCTTAAGCGCAGCTGTTTTAGCAATACCTCTTTTTGCAAGATACATAGCAAACTTTTCTTGTTCAGGCGTTGAGTCAGCTCGATTAAGAAGAAAATCACCAAGATTTATGTAAGGTTTTGTTTGTGCCATACCTTTTAAATAGTTTTTATCTTCATCTGTATGAATAAATTCACTGGGATTGACTTCTGGCATGACATTGGCAAGTCTTTCACGATCCTCGGCATCGAGTAGCCCAGCTGTATAGTTGATGGCGTCTCTTAAATAAGAAAGGGCTTTGTGATCGTCAAGCATATCTGGCTTATAGTAGAAGTAAGCACGGACGAACGTGCCACCAAGATTGAGTGTGCGCTGTATGTAGGCTTCTTTGTTCATGTGTTTTTTATACAGTGCAACTATTTGCTTACCATTTTCGATTTGTTCTTCAAATGAGAGATAAAGTACTTTCGAGCGTGAGTAAAAACATAAAGCATTTCTTAAAAGAAGCGTGTCAGCGAAAAGCATTGATTCCGTATCGCCCCGATTTCTTAACCGTAATTCGAGTGTGCTTAAAAAGATATTCATTTCATCATACGTCATTCCATCAGGCTTGGGGTGTGTGAACTGTAAGCGTATATAGTTCATCATGATGCCAATTAAATTTTCATCTATCGTATCAGTCAAATGAAATTGATACTTACCGTCTGCTTGTGAAACGGACTTATCTTCTTTTGCCTCACACATAACATCGAAGATGGCTTCAAAGTGTTTATACATCGTATGTGCGTCATCGGTATGGCGAATATATTCTTGCGGTTTTTGTTCGCTAAAACGTTTGAAGATATAGTCATTAATAACTCTTAGCGCTTCTGTATGCTGTGGTCCGACGTTCTCATCTAAGTAGAATCGGAGAGTTTCTCGCATCAGCGGATGAATACTAAATTCATTTTTATCTTCATAAATAGTTGTGGCGTTGTTGCATAAATCAAGGCTTAGAGTCTAATTTCGCTGGGTTGTAGAGCGGACATGATATTGATATTCAAATCATTCACATTGCCGGACACGTTATAATCAATAATAACTCGTTCAAT
>Ga0180433_10001607_pt1 | contig 37465 bp, 50 predicted proteins | sample SS_ome_8_FD_132980 | JGI IMG/M metagenome (GOLD analysis project Ga0180433, IMG submission 132980) | Hypersaline lake sediment archaeal communities from the Salton Sea, California, USA - SS_1_D_1 metaG | ecosystem: Environmental > Aquatic > Non-marine Saline and Alkaline > Hypersaline >... | reverse complement strand
TTCGAAAGAGTAGGGAAAGTGTCCCGTCGCCTCCACCATTATTTAGGCGAATGTAAGCCTTTGAAACTGAAGAATTCTTTTTCAAAGGCTTTCTTCGCCTCTAATTTTTTAGGGGTATATTTGGATGAGTTGAGCTCTGTTGATTTTCTCATTTATTCTAAGATAAGGACGCACCATTCTGAGAAATGATATGGCCCTGTTGTGTGTTACGTACCATGTGTATGATGGGCGGTGATGTTTTTTGTACACTTTCTTTTTAATAATTGTACCACCAAACACATCTTTAAAAAATTCTAACAGCTCTAGGTCAGTGCTAGGAACATGTACAGAAGGAAAACGGAACTCTTTACAATCACTGTTGTGTGTAAGAGCTATTGTTCCTTCTCCGTCTATAATACCCGCGGCATAGGCGCACGTAAGTCTTTTCACATTGACTCCTTTTGGAGAATGTTCGTGTTGCACCTATGTCCAAAAGATTATTAAAGGGAGGCTCTCCTTTAAAAAGGGGAGCCATCTTGGTATATTGGTAGGGTTATGCCTAAGTACGTTGATAACTGTGTCGACTGCGGTAGGTTCGTGTCAGCTAAGACGGCAGGAGACCACGAGAGTGAAATATCTGATTTGGATGGTCAGCTGTGCATCACTAGCATGTGGTGTAAGAGCTGCGCGAAAAATCGACCTAATCCTATACCTGTAGATACAAAAAGATATGAATTCCAGGTATAAAGACATAAAAGGAGACCGATACGGTAGGCTAACCGTTTTAGAATACTTAAAGAGTGATTCTAAAGGTCAGGCCTTATGGAAATGTTTGTGTGATTGTGGTAATAAATTCGTAGCTCGCACAAGAGATATGCGTTACGGTAACACCAGATCATGTGGATGCTTGGCATCGGATCATGGCAGAAAAATAGGTATACAAAAGCGTGTACAGTGGAAACCCATACGAATTTCGAACGATCCCTCTGTTTTCGGTATACCTCTAGGCCGTACAAGTAAATATGCTATTGTTGATAAAAAAGATTTACAAATAGTAAAACCGTATAGGTGGATATTGTCTGGAAATGGGTATGTACACGCGCACGTCCAAAGAGAAGGTAAAAATGATAAAGTCCTAATGCATAGGTTGTTGCTGGGTTTATCAGACCCAGACGTTGAAGTAGACCACGTCAACCACAATAGGCAGGATAATAGAAGGTGCAATATTAGGATATGTTCGAGGATGAAAAATTGCTGGAACACATCAATGAAGTCCAATAATACAAGCGGGTGTATGGGAGTTTATCAAGATAGAACAGGAAAGTGGATAGCACACATTACAGTCAATAAGGAATACAAATACCTAGGAAGGCATGTTGATTTTGAAGATGCTGTGAAAGCTCGAAAAAAAGCGGAAATAGAATATTTCAAAGGCTTTAAAAATGGCTAAGATATTTGTGGCTTATCCAATTTCGTACGACTGTAACCTCCGGTGTAGTTACTGTTTTCACCAGGAGCGCTTTGAAACGAACTTTACGTATAAGCGCCGTTTCACGATCCCGGACTACGTACGGTTTCGGGATACTCACTTAAAAAATCCAGAGGATATTATAGTGCATTTTCATGGAGGTGAGCCTTTCACCGACATGAACACCAATACCATATGCACTTTTATGCGCATGACTGAAATAGAGCGTGCTGACCTCTTAACAAACGGTTTACAAAAATTAGAGAACTACAAAAAGATTCTACCGTTTAAAGACCGTATTAATCGCATAGGCCTAACCTTCCATCGGAAGATGATAGCCCACATCCCTAAGCTCGTGAAGAAGTATGAAGAAGTCGTGATGTTTTTGTACGAGCATGGGGTACCTGTTTACGTGAAGGAGTTGTTGTTCACTGAACTGCGTGATGAAATCCGAGAGCATAAAAGATACTGGACCTCAAAGGGCGTAGATTTTAAAGTCCAGGACTTTAAGGGATGCGACAGAGGACGTAGCGGAGAGGAATTCGGTCGCTATGAAGCAGCAGATTACTTGCTTATAGATTCTGAGTATAAGCATGGTGGAGAATATTGTAGTTGCTACAAAGGGTATAAAAATGTGCTCATACGTGGCGGATGGAATGACGGTGATGTGCTTGCGTGTTTTGAGGACCCTAAAATCGTCGGAAATATTCAAAGGAATGAGTATCTCCCAGATTATCGGATATATAAAGATGGGGAGCTCGGTAGGATTAATGTCATAGGTGTTCCTGAGAATTACAAAGGTACCTGGGAGCGTGACATGTACAAACCCAAACAATGCGGTTCTAATTAGTATGCTTCAACAGTTCGAAGATATCAGGAATCAAAAGCCTCATAAAGCAGAAGGTGTGCACGATGTGGAAGTCCATGTCCTTACGTGTGAGAAGCACATACTCAGAACCCTATGGTCATTAAGTAGCTTTTACAAAAGATCTGGGCTAAAACCCCTTTATCACATACATGATGATGGGACTCTTACACAGAAGTCTATTGATGACCTCAAAAGGCTATTTCCTTTCGCTTTTATTTTTAAAGACAAAGATGTAGAAGAAAAGATTCTGGGGTACCTTGAAGGTTATCCTTTCTGCACAGATTTCAGGAAGAGACAGATACTTTCAAGAAAGATATTTGACTTCACTTTTCTTAGGGAATCGAATTACATAGTTTCTTTTGATACGGATTGTCTTTGGTTCCACCAGTCTCCCGTTATGAACGAGTATATCAAAAAACAAATACCTTTTTATATTGGGGGTGGCGGAGGGGGAGAGAGCTACTGTCTAGAACCCGGTTACATACGTGGCGAGCTCGGCTTGCAGCCAGCATGGAATGTTAATTCAGGAACCTTCGGCATTCCGGCTACTACAGACTTTATCAATCTTGATTTTATTGAAGAGTGTTTGGATAAGTTTACACGGAACTTACACAGGGATTTAAACTGGTACCTTGTAGAACAGACGCTATACGCGCTATTATTCAGAAGGAACCTTCGCACAAAATCTATCGACCACATGGGGTATCTTGATACAGATCCTATGGAACACAGATTTGCTAAAGATTGTAACAGCAACCCCATCACCTATAAGACAGCATACTGTCATTTTGTTGGGGATGCTGGGTACATGGGTTTTTTCACTCAGGGAGTCCAGTATCTTCTAGAGGATGGTTTTATGGAACTCGAGGAAAAGCCTGGGAAACCAAAAGCTATAGCTACCCGGGTAATTACTGAAGAAGAGCTCAGTCATCTTGAGGAGGTGGCTGAAGGTGTAGATGACTTTTGGATACAGGCAGAAGAGGATATTCGAGGAGAAACCTCAAGGGGTTCGTATCGATATTTACTATATCTATACAGTAACCTTTTTGAAAAAGTAGAACGGGGATTAACTCTTGCTGAGAAGACATCTCTCATAAAGATGTATAAGAAATTTAAGTATGAGCATTCACTTAACTGGGTACGCACAAAGTTAATAGAGCTTGACATCGATAAGATTTTGAATCTCGAAGCATACCTGTACAATTGTATAGGAAAAACAGATAACTTCGTAGAGTTCAAGATAGCGCTTTATCTGTTGAACCAGATAAGAAACCGGCAGTATTATGCCGACGATTACATATTAGACAAGATGCCAAACATAAAACGATATGTGAGGATGACGGATGCCGAAGAAAGCGACCAAGAAGAGAGCCCCGCGGAAACAGCCGAAACCCGCTGAGTACAAGTTCAATCCGGACCTGGAGTTCTGGGGTTCTTCGCATGTAAGTAATTTCCACCTTCTTAAAGACATGTATGCAGGACGCCCCGGGCTAAATTTTCTTGAAGTTGGAGTTTATGAGGCTAAGACATCTATATGGCTTCTTGAAAATATTCTTACAGCGGACGATGCTAAGCTTACTGGTATAGAGGTCGACCGTCATCCTCTCCTGCAGCACAACTTAAACGTGATGGAGGAGTCTAAAAGGTATGCGAATAAATATAAGGTTTTGTGGGATAATTCTTTTCATGCACTTAGCGTCTTGTATACGCTGCACAGCCGGTTTAAGGAAACCTTGTATGATTTCATATATCTTGACGCAGGCCATCATGCAAAATGCTTGTTAGAAGATATAGTCTTAGCCTGGAGGATCCTTAAAATAGGAGGTATCCTTCTTATGGACGATTATGAGATGGAGGCTAAAGACCCTTGGTTTTATATCATGCACAAAGAGTTTGAACAGCATCCAAGAATAAATTTCCTTCACCCGCGTATGGCTATTGATGTGTTTTTGAGTTTGTATCGAGGTCAGTACGAGGTGGTTTTCGACAATTACCAAAAGGGCGTTCGCAAAATAGTGGAGCTCGGAGAAAAGAACCTTGTGCATGGAGATGACGATCAGCCTGAGTCATACGTGCACATAGAAAAAAGGTGATGTATGTTTGTAAAAGGAACCATGAAAGATGAAGGGATTGACGTTACTATAAAGAACAATCCTGATCACGTGTTAGCCCCAAATAACTGGGATATGGTACTTGACGTGAAATTCGGCAAGATATCCACGGATGAGTACAAAACCTGGTACCACAACCTTATCCGCGAACGGTGGAAAACCCGGCAGAAAGAGATTATGGATCTTGCCCGGGAAGGTAAAAGTAAAGATATCGTGCTCAAGTGTTTTTGTCCAAAGAATACAGAGTACTGTCATGCTTTACTGGCAGCAGAGTTCATGAATGCGTTAGTAAAGAAGCTCGGGTAATAATCCTCTCATATTTTATTTCAATAGATTCTTTGTGCCAACGATGGAATCCGCAAACTTTTCGCGGATTTTCTCGTTTTAAAAAAGTATATTAGTATTGATGGAACAGATAGAATTGGTATGTAAACTATGTGGAAGGGACATTCCTGCGCGAAAATACGCAGAAAAGCACCATCTGCAGCCTGTGTCGCGTGGAGGTAAGCACAAAGAAAAGGTATTATTTTGTGTTGACTGCGGGGATCAGGTACATCAACTGTTTACAAATAAAGAGCTTGAACAAATCTATGGTACGCTAGAAGCTCTTCGTTCTGAGGAACGCGTACAAAAATGGATTAAATGGATACGCAAACAAACCCGTTTTGGGGTTTGTCATAAAGAAAAGAAAAAAAAGAGATGAGTACAGATTTTCCTTTCAAGAAAACTGAGTTCAACTTTTACGCAGTTGAAATACTCTTTGGGAAACGCAGCCCGAGGATTCGAGATGTAAGTGCTTTTATGTTTGACATATTAAGAAAGGTTAATTTAAAAACATACGAGCGTGAAGAATTGAACACGGATAATAGAAGAAATATAATACGACATATAGAACTTGATAACAAAAGACGAATAGAGACATCTCATACAGATATGGGCTCCGGAATCAACCGGGTGGTCACATACATTGATACCCAGTATAACATCCACATAGCTGATACATTGTTTTCTGAAGAAGAGTACGAGTACTTCGAAGAGGAGTGGCCCGAAAATCTTCAGAGCAAAATTAAAAACCTGGGAATTTTTATTGAGGCAGTGTACAAAAGAGATATTGAACCAATACCTATTTTGATCAATGAGTTCCCTAACATATCCGAAGTACTCTTGGAACATCCTGAGTACTGGGTCAAGGGAGAAGTGGATGTCAGAGGATAATATATTGAATTTTGAAGAAATATTTGAAGGATACGAAAAGGAGATCCCAGTTATTATCCATAACTTTCCGGATCCCGACGCCATATCCTCGGCTATGGCGGCTACGCAGCTGTTGAAAATGGCGGGTCTTAAACCCGGCAAAATTTACTATAGTGGTGAAATCTCTCATCCTCAAAACAAATCAATGATGACGCTCTTGAATATAGACGCCATAAATTACGAGGAAGAGCCTTTTGAGGTTGGCTCTGAAGTAATCATAGTAGATACAAACAATATAGGTCCAGAATCTAATCAAAGTTCTATCACCGCGGAAGATGCGGTGGTAAAAGTAGTAATAGACCACCACAAGGGTAAGAACCCTAGGGGGGCTTCAGTAGACTGCCGCTTTGTAGGAGCTACAGCTTCTATTATGTGGGACTACCTTGTGAAAACCGGGTTCGACTTCGATACAGATGAAGGGAAAACATTAGCGACAGCATTAATTGTTGGAATCACAACGGATACAAGCTCTCTTACGTCAGACACAATAGCTGACCTGGATTTTGACGCGTATCGAGAGCTTATCAAAAAGGTAAATAAACAGAAGCTCATTTCTATTATGGAATATCCCTTGCCTCCTTATCTATTCGATTTAAGACAGCGAGCATTTATGGATGAGAACAAGACGATAGAAGAGTCTACAATAGTGAGCGGTATCGGTATCATATCTCAATCTAAGCGAGATGCGCTTCCGATTATCGCAGATGAGTTTTTACGAATGACAGGTATCATGACAAGTGTGGTGTTTGCCATCATTGAAGATTATATCGACATTTCTGTGCGTTCTAAAAATATCACGATAGACGTTGGGGATTTTGTGCAGAAGGTGTTCGGTACCGGGGGTGGTAAACAGGGAGCAGGACGTGCCCGGATACCTCTTGGTTTCTTTTCTATGAATGGTGATAAAGAAACTAACGAGGATACCTGGGAGCTTGCTAAACGACTTGTTTTTTCAAAGGTTCTGAGTAATGTCAAGGGTGAATAGAGAAGACATAATACGTCTTTTGGACATGTCTCTCGAGGATAAACTTCTTGAGGCGTTTCACCTTTTTCCGAATAATATCTCGTTTTTGGAAAGACTTATAGAGGATGTGCAACAGGAGTTGGCGTATTTTAAATGCTCAAGGCATCTTTCTCTAGATCATAATCTTGATAGGAACTTGGGGCCGCTAAATATGACCCTGGGCATGTACGGTTTCGGAGAATTTGGAAAGAGTTATGATCCTACCGAAGACCAGAAGTATTCTTGTTTTTTCAGAACGTACGATTCGGAAACAAGGTTTGACTCTGAGACAGAAACACAGGAAGAAGTAGAAGAACTCATAGACAACGTTATACCCTTTTTCTTAAGTGATGGTGAAAATTTGGAGAGGGTGCCTCTTATTATAAATACCTTCCCGGAATTGGCTAGATTTCTATTAAAATGGAACGGTGACTTAGGGGATGGAGATTTTTACGACGATGAAGAAGATACCTGATATACAGGCGTTTTACGACCATCCTTATGTGATGGCTAACGAGTGGGAAGATCTCGTCATCTTCTCATATTCTCGTGAGTGTCAGTACGATAAGAAGTGGGATGACGTAACCCGTGCTGCTCGAGGCATCATATTCAACAAAAAAACTGGCGAACTTCTGGCTCGTCCTTTTGAAAAGTTTTTTAATCTTGGAGAAATGCCTGAGTCTTCATTTGAAAATCTCCCTGACGGACCTTTCACTACCACTGAAAAGATGGATGGATCGTTGGGTATTCTTTTTTTCCACGGAAGGCCTCATGTAGCTACTAAAGGTTCTTTCAAATCGGAGCAGGCTCATTGGGCTACTGAATGGATACGGAAAAAGGACTTGTACCTGACTAAAGATGAATACACATATCTGTTTGAAGTCATCTATAAGGACAATAAAATCGTTATCGACTACGGAGAGTTTGAAGGATTGGTTCTTTTGGCCTGTGTTAATAAGGAAACAGGTCTCGAAATGCCTTACGAGCAGCTCGTGGAGGAGGCAGATGCCATAGGAGTGCCTGTCGTACGTCGTGAGACTGGTTTTTTGAACATTGAGAAGCTGTATCATTACTGCAAAGCTCTTCCGTATAACAAAGAGGGCTTTGTAGTGACCTTTTCTAATGGCTTAAAGGTCAAAATTAAGGGTGATGAGTACTGCAAGATCCATAAAATCATCTCTCGGATGACTCCTTTGGCGTTTTGGGAGGCTTGGGATCGCGGAACGCAGCAGATCCCGAAGGATTTTCTGGCTCAGGTCCCTGAAGAGTTTAGAGAAACCTCTGACGACCTTTCTGAACGGGTGCACCGGCTGCATATGGAGCCTGCAGAGAGAGCTTGGAAGGCTTTAGAAGAGCTCCTAAAGGAATTTGGAGAGGATGCTGACGATAAAACGCTTGCGCTAGCTGTCCGGGACCGTTATAAGAAGATTTTGCCCCTCATAATGGATTGGCATAAGGGAAAAGTCGATAATTTTTGGAAAAATATACACCAATGGGTCCGACCTACTTACAATATCCTTCCTGGAGACGTAAAAGGGGCTGAAAGGCTTCGAAGAATCGCGTCAGAGTCATAAAGCTGCTTTAATTTTTTATATCCCCCGCGTATATTACAATATTCGCCCATTTTAAAGGAGTTTTTGTGGCATCTGCTGTAATTGCGGTCGATTTTGACAATACGATCACAAAAAATGGTTATCCTGAAGTGGGAGAAGAGATTTTGGGAGCCGTTGCAGCTTTAAAGTTCATGAAAGAGCGCCTTGACTGCGCGATAGTGCTCTGGACATGTCGAAACGCAAAAACGCACCTTATCGATGCGACATATTTCTGCAGGCAGCGGGGTTTGGACCTTGATGCCATCAATTCTAACTATGAAGATATGGGAGATGTCTGCACTCCAAAGATTTACGCAGATATTTACATAGACGACTGTTCTGCAGAGTGGGTAGCTGAGTCTGGTGGGGGTCCGTACACCCCTGAAAAATGGCGTAGAGTATTAGAAGGCGTAATTAAGTACTTAGGAGTTGAAGTACAAAAGGAGGAGATAGATGAGCTCTTTAATAGTTGATATAGTAAGGGTTGAAGAAATCAAACCACATCCTGACCCTGAAACTACAGCTCTTGAGTTGGCTGTGGTAAAGGGATGGCAGTGTGTCGTCAAAAAGGGTTCCATGAAAGCTGGGGACCTGTGCGTGTACTTTCCGTTGGATAGTATTCTTCCTGAAGACGTGTCGGATGCTATAGGCGTCACAAAATATCTGAGTAAGGGACGCGTGCGTGCGGCAAAGCTCCGCGGAGCACCATCTTACGGCCTGTTATGGCCTATGCCTCCTTTTACAGAATATGTATACGAGACAAAAAGCGACCATCCTTTTTGGATGGCACACGTATTTGAGGAAGGAGAAGATGTCGCGGACCTGCTTGGTATCACAAAATGGGAGCCCCCAATGGAGTTCAGTGATGCCGATATGGAGACGCCTCATCCTGCGTTTCTCAAATACACTGAAATCGAGAACTACCGTAACTTTCCGAACATCCTGGAGGAAGGGGAAGAGGTAGTCATCCGTGAGAAGGTGCACGGCACAAATTGCAGGCACGCTTTGATTGACGGGATCTTCATGGCAGGAAGTCATGAGCGTCGTTTAAAAGAAGGAAATAGTCGTTATTGGCATAGTATGTCAGAAGAGATCAAATCCCTACTGCAGGCTGTGAGCAATCGAGGACCGGTAATAGCTTATGGTGAAGTGTTCGGGCACAAAGTCCAGGATCTTCATTACGGCCTTGAACGTGGTAACATAGCTCATCGTCTGTTTGACATCAGCGTGCAGGGGATTTATCAGGATGAAGACGTTTTTGTGGAGCTGTGCGATAAATACAGTGTTCCTACGATGCCTGTGCTTTACCGTGGACCTTGGAGTTTTGATGTTCTCGAGCAATTTAGAGACACGGATACCAAGATAGAGGGTGGCACGAACATGATGGAAGGGGTTGTAATAAAGCCAGTAAAGGAACGCATACACTCTGAGACGGGACGCGTCATACTCAAGTATGTGTGGGATAGATATCTTACTCGTAAGGGTGGAACAGAAAAGAAATAAGCACGAAACTATAGTTGCTGAATGGAAACTATAGTTTCTTTAATAGGAGCATAGATGGGAAAAGGGAGCGATAGAAGGCCGAGGTCGTTGCATGTGACCAGAGAGGAGTTTGATAAAAGATGGGACAGGATATTCGCAAAGAAGGAAAAGAATACGGAAAAGGAAGCTACGGAAGAAAATACGGATCAAAAAAGAAGTCAAAAGGCGGCGTTAAGCCAGCCGGAAACGTGGATAGATTGAAGGAGGATAAGAATGCCTGATGTTTGGATAATCATCTTAGGTTGTGTTATAGTTGCTGCTTTAGGTGTACTTGTGTGGTTCGTGCCTCAGCTACGGAAATATTTCAAATACTTTATCATTGTAGCCCCGGCACTTCTCGTCCTAGTTCTTACCATATTAGGGAGAACGAAGCGACGGGATGGTAAAGAACGTGAGCAAGCAGAGGCGTTAAGAGATTCAATAGGAAAGATTAAGGATAAGCTTACTGAGGTGAATCTTGAAACTGCTATACAGGTTTCTGCAGCGAAAGCTAAAAATGAAGTTAAGATAGAAGAACTCAAACAGGTAAAAAAGATTCCTGACCGTAGTGAACGCCTCAAACGTCTTGCGGCGATGATGAATTAAAAATGAGAGGAGCTGCTATGAAAAAGCTCATAGTGCTGTTATTGATATCACTCATAGGATGTGCTCCAAGCGTTATTGTACAAGAACAGCCGCTTAAGTATTCATTTATGCCGAAGTATTTGGATATAGATAGCATCGGTGTGGAGTTACCGCCTACCCCGGATACCCTGGTTCATGAAGATGCTGTCGATTTCAAGTCAAAGCCAATACTTGGAGGAACATACATCTCTGAATTTGGGGACACCGCACAGCTTCCTCCGGGAGTGCTGGTGAGTGAGCGTAACTCTGTTCGATATGTGTTTTATGAAGCTGGATATCGTAGGCAAGCCGTAGAACTCGATTACCTTAAAAGTATGGGCAGGGATTATTACGACAAGTCTCTCGAAGCTGAAAAGCTATACCAAAATGAAATAAAGAGGCTTCGAGAACTTTCGAAGAGATCTTGGCTTGAAAAGAACATGGGTTACATCGGATTCGCTGCAGGGCTCATCACCATGATTTTGACTGACGTAGCTGTGATAAAAATATTCGATTAAAAAAAGTATATAGCGCGATTAGGAAAAGGGAGAAGATCTGATCTTCTCCCTTTTTTTAGCTTTAAAAAAGAGTATCACAGGGGTATATTGGAGAAACCTTTAGGAGTGTATATGAGCAGCAGATCGCGCAAAAGAAGATTAATGAATAATCAATCTGTAGGAACAACTCTCGAACCTACTAAAGCTGGGATTGAAGAATCGGGATATCGTTCAAAACAAAAGTTACTAACTTATCTCATTAACGTATACGGTAGTGTCGATTTCGCTATCGATGTTGCTAACAGTGTTTTAGATTTTGCTCGTAGGTTTAAAAAGGATAACAAGTTCTATCAGGGAACCGTGAGCATGCTAAAGTACGGCATCCCGGCTACGGTTTTAACTTCAGAGCTCGTAAAGAATATCCGCAACTTTAAGAAGCTTCAAGAAGGCAGTCAAAATGTCTTCTCTGAAAAAGAAAAAAAGCTTTTTCAACTGTTAGAGATAGATGAAAAACCTGACATGCTTTCTTACAATCGTTTGGATTTAGGTAAGGATGTTAGTCATTGGATCTTTAACAGACCAAAAACAGAGCTTTTTAAAGTCATGGGCTTTTACAAAATGGAAGATATGAAGCAAGTCATTGACATATGGGATATACAGCGGGGAGAGGTTTTTATAACGATAGAATTTGAAGGTAAACGATTTGTGTGGGACATCACCTTCGTGACCATGGAGGATGAAATGATGGTGCATGAATCCTACATCATACTTCCAAATTATCATGACGACGGATCCATCCAAAGACTTAAGAATGTCATTTTTAAGGAATTTATTAATTCATTTGATACTAAAAACAACGTCTTGTATTTCTCATATACGGGGTTGTATGCTCGGGAACGTCAGAAGGTCACATGCAAAATCAATCAATTCAATGTTTCTGAATTGTCTGCTGAAATAAAAAAGGTTATAGTAAGAAAAAAGAAACGCGGATATGCTTTTGTGGGCGTTCCTGGAACCGGTAAGTCTACCATCATACGGAAACTTGAAGGTGTGCTGAGAGATTATCCTATTGTTTATATCAGTCCGAGTAACTTTGGGTCTCAAACGGACATCAATCGGACATTTACGACAATCACATATATACAGCCGTGTATTGTGATACTTGAAGATCTTGACTCGTTTGATTTCAAAAAGAAATCTTCACGCTTGGGTACCTTCTTAGATAAGATCGATGATGTAAACAAACGCCTTAATGCTGTTTTCATAGCGACTATAAATGATACAGACCTTGTACATTACACGCTCATCAACCGCCCGGGTCGGTTTGACCAAGTCATGATGGTAAGACCGCCAAGTGACCCGGTTGAAGTATACGATGTGATGGCTGAGAGATACCGCAGGAATAAGGAAACTGAGGAATATATCAAAGGGAATTTTTTGAAGTGGGACCAGGTATCAAGTGAAATCTTCAAGTCTATTATAGATCAGAAATTCACACAAGCAGATATATGTGAGGTAGTGGAGAAGGCTCTTCTTATAAATCCGAAAATAGACAATGACACACTTGGGATGAGCGTGCGGTCTCTCATAGCATCTAAAAAAGCTATAAAAGAATGCAATTTCCACGACACCGATCCGTTTGAAGTAGAGGATTCTGAAGACGCATGTTGTGAAGAAGTACCTGCTAATGAACCTGTGGCTATAAACATACCAAATTAAGGGGGAAGCATGGATTTCTCTAAGGTCTATTCAAGTCGCACTGCGCATGAAAAAAAGACCATCGAGCAAGCATTGGCTTTTAGGAAAATAGAACAAGGTGAAAATGATCCAAACGAGACAAAGGATACGGATTTGTTGCGCGTGTGGGATGATATGTGCCGTGAGGGACTCATAAAATCTTCGCGGGGTTTCCTAGGGCTGCAACGTCCTAAGTATAAGATGACCGCTGTTGGAGAATCTATTAGGAGAGATAACCTTGACCTTGTGCGTCGTACTGAGTGGGACATTAGAAATGCTGCGGAGACGTTTAAAGACAATATGAAGAAGGGTGCATACGAAGCAGATAAAGAGCTCATACGTAAAAAGATGAAGGGGATCATTGAAAAAGTCACCACCGCTAACAGTCTTACTCCCGCCGTGTATGTTCTTCTTAAACTGATTTATGACGGTGCCCTGGATGATTCGGATTTTGATATTCTCAGTAAGGGAAATTCTCATGATCTATTGCCTTTGGAATACGCGATCAAACGTCATTACAAAACAACAAGGATAGCAGACAGGTATCATAAGTTCATGACAGAGAGTTATTTCGATGTTGAGGACTATTATTGGATATGTCTTACACTCCTTGATATGTATTATGAAGAAGTGTTTGATGATGCTTTCCTTGAAGGTGAAGTAGTAACGGATATAGAGGATGTTGCAGGTCCTGAACCCGATGTATATGAGCCGCTTGTAGAAGAAGAAGCAACCGCGGCTATGGATGAAGAAATTCAGGAACACATTGAAATGACACACATTGAACCTGAACCTGCCAGGCAGACGATTAACATAGCTCCAGAGCCCACATACCAGGAGCCTTCTTATTCGGAGCTTTCTCATCAGAGTAGTTGTGACGAGGATAGTTCTAAAAGTAGCTGGGGAAGTTCTGATAGTTATGATTCCGGAAGCAGTTATGATTCAGGCGGTTCTGATTCTGGCGGGAGCGATGATTGATCAGCACGGTAGAGGTTGGCGTTATAGCCATGAAGGAGAAATAGTATTTGATAAAAGGTTTAAATGGACCAGCATCTTATATGAAGTACACAAAAGCATGTGTACTTGCAGTTATTGCCGAGAGAGAAATGAAACGCCTCCAATATGGCTACACATACCGAGGGCGAAACACCACGGGTGGTTCAGATTTTCTCTCATAACTGAAAAGAAAAGGCGGTATTTAAGATTTACCTTACCCTTTCCCCATCCTTATTGGAGATTTAGAAAATACCTCAAGAGAAAGTATACACAGGAAGAATTGGCCCTATTAAAAAATTTTTTAGCTAAAAGTGTACATGAAATGATAATGCAGTCAGAAGAAGGTGGTATAGGAGATAAAATTGATGGATATCTGATAAAAAGGTTGAAACAAGTACTTAAAAAACCTCTCATAGAGATGCCTCTTTTTGTTAATGAACCTCCAAATGAGGTTGGAGGTTTTGCATCATGGAGGCTGATGATAGGACGATGATAAATCCTAAAGATTACGTTGATGTTTCAAAACAAGATCCCTATTATGCAAAGGTCGTAGATGATATGGCTAAGCAGATCGCGGACGAAGAGGATAATCTTATCCTTAAGGGGTTGGATGAATATACGGAGCTTCAAGATATGCCGGATGAAGAATTACCTCTTCATATTAATCGGGAATGGATTTTAGATAGCGTAGACGATATGTACAAAGAAAGATTAGCATCTGCAGGAAGGTTGAGTACTGATGGATAAGAGTAGCCTCGGAGACAGACAGAAGGGTTATGAAGAAGTATGTGAACGATATCTCATAAGGCGCATGCCCGTTATTATGCGTCTGGATGGTAGAAGTTTCACGAAATGGACGAAAGGTTTAAAGCGCCCGTTTGACGATGACCTGAGACAGTGCATGGAGTATGCAACCTTTAAGTTGTGTGAAGAAGTTTCTAACTGTCGTTATGGTTACACGCAGAGCGACGAAATAAGTCTTCTTCTGATAGACTATCAGGACCATAATACTCAACCGTGGTTCAAGAATCGTGTAGACAAAATGATAGCCAGCGCTGCAACGATATGCAGCAATGCTTTTAATGTGGCTGCTATGAAATATCTGCCGGAGCATTGGATGAAGAGGGGCCCTGCAGCTTTTGATGCGCGGGTATTTAATATCCCCCGGGATGATGTTAGTAATAATTTTCTGTGGCGTCAAAGGGATTGTACCAGGAATTCGATATTGTCTGTGGCGCATGCCAATTTCTCCCACAATCAAATGCATAAGAAAAATACGGATGAGCTGCAGGACATGCTTTTTAAACAGAAGGGCATCAATTGGGACAAGATACCTACAAGGTATAAGAGAGGTGTTTCATTTAAAAAGGTGGAATTTCAAGAAAAAACACCGAAGGGGCAGATTTGCCTGCGGACAAGATGGGTAAAGAATTATGAAATGCCTATTATATCAAAAATGAGAGTTGAAGTTGAGCAGTGGTTGCAGGAAGATCCTAACCTCACATATGTTGAAGAAGGTTCTGAGCTCCTTCACCATTACACGTGTGAGGAAATAGACCTTAAAACTCTTTTAAAATGTCCCGGGGAGGTTGTATGAAAAAGGTGATGGCGATATCCGCCGCATCCGCCGTGGCGCTTGCAGCGTCAGTTTTTATTTTTTATCGGTATATTTTGAAGAAGTATGGATTCAGTTCTAAGGATTTTCCTAGGATGAATCCTGCTACAGACATAAATGAAGAAGGAGAACCAATCGGCGTATGATAGGATTCCTGGGCGATATACACGGCAATTTCAGATCGCTTAGAGATGTATTCAAAAGGCATCCCGATGTTACATACTGGTTTCAGGTAGGAGATTTAGGAGAGCCTAATAAACCTTACAAATATTTGCCTGAAAACTTTACGTTTATCCAAGGTAATCATGAGAACTGGGATGAGATAGAGAAATTTAGGAAGAAGGGAGATGCACTCTTTCTTCCTAACGGTGAAGTACGTAAGTTCGGGGAAATAACCGTAGCTTCGTTTGGAGGAAATTACTCCCCCAAATTTTTTCGGAAGAAGCGTTCTTCTATATGCGGAGATCGTAGGCGGCATTTTCTAGAAGAGGAAGTTGAGAAACTCAAGGGTTACGATGGAAAGATTGATGTTCTTCTTACTCATGAAGCTCCATCTCCTTACAGACCTAAGGATTTAGACATAGGACAGGAAGTAATAACTGATTTGATAGAAGCTATACAACCTAAGATACATTTTTTCGGGCACCACCATTATTACGGTCAGTATGGTTATAAAGGCGTGCGTTCAATAGGGTTGGACTACGGGTATAAATCATTCGTGATGTGGGATCCTGAGACTTTTGAGACAAAGTGGACATATTGATACTCTATTAATACGAGGGACTTATGGATAAGGCTGAAAGAATAAAGGCTCATGATCTTAAGATTCCGGAAGGATACCTTCCCAGACCCCATTCTCATTTAGGCAACCCTCGAGACGCATTCCACTATTCTATGACGGTAGAAAAGCTCCAGGAGGGGCAGGTTCAAACTGTCCTTGATGTGGGATGCTTTGATGGTTGGCTGGATTTCCTTTTAATAGATAAGGGTTTTAAGGTTACTGGATTAGAATTGATTAAAGCTCTGGCGGATGCAGCTAAGGTTTACGCTTCTCGCAATTTCTATCAGTACAAGATTTATCAGGGCTTTTTTGACGAAGTTGAGGTTACCGAGAGTTTTGATGCGGTGATATGCTTTGAAACTCTAGAGCACATAGCATTGAGTTCTTTAGGAAATTATTTAGAGAAGTTAGAAAGTCTAGCCAAGAAGATGGTGCTGATATCGCTGCCTAACGAAGATTATGAAAAAAATCCTCAGCATTTATGGACACCTACAAAAGATCTTATTGGCGATTTGTGGTCGGATAGAAAAGACTTTTTTATTAAATATAAGGATTACCCGAACACAGACATACCGGGAAACTGGTTCATATCATATAGAGTAGATTGATGATCGACATTTACATGACAAGCTTCTTCCGCAGTCATATGACTGAGAGAGCTATTAATGAAATACACTCTCGTACCAAAAAAGGTACATTTCAGATCCATGTATTTGACAATGGCAGCGACAAATCAACCCGCAACGACCTCATTTTTTTGATGGAAGCGGGCCTCATTAAGTCTCTTCATCTAGATTCGCGAAATACGGGGTGCCGATACAACAAAGGCATCTTCCATATGATGACCGAAAGTACCAACCCGTATTATGTGGTCACAGACAATGATGTTTATCCGCCTCAGCTTACTCCTGATTGGCTCGAACAGATGCTTCAAATCATGGAGACTCATAAAAGAATAGCTTTTTTAACTCCGCAGATACCTCCCCAGGGTCTTCAAATGCCCATACAAGTAGCACCTAAAGTCGTGTACTGTAAAGCAGTTGGTAATACCTTTAAGATGGTGCGACGTGAAGCTTTTCCCTTGAATCAGTTTGAAGTTAAGCTCGGCGAATTTAGTGACGACAGTTATGTTTGCAATTATGTTCGTGATAAAGGGTGGCAAGTAGCGTTTTGCAGGGATGTCTATTGTTTACATGCAGGTCAGTGTGAAAATTGGGGATACACACAAAGCCAGATAGCTCTGGATCCAAGAAAGCAAAATTATGGTGTGCCTTTTACGTATCCTGTGGATCCTACAACGTATATGCCCCCTGAAAGTATGAGGATGTGATGTTTGAGAACCTCAACAAACACAGGCATATAGTGGTGACGGGTCCTCAGAGATCCGGTACAACGATATGCACTAAAATGATTGCTGATTCTTTGGGTCATCAGTGTATTCTTGAGGAAGAGTTCAGTACAGATAATGTTAGGAAAGATTTTAATCTACTGTATATGAGGCTTCAGGATAAAAAGGATAGCAAAGCCGTATATCAAGTCCCAGCTCTCTCGGCCTACGTTCATCTTTTGCCCGCGCATGTAGCGGTTGTGTTCATGATAAGATCAGAAAGCGGTATCAGGGCTTCACAAAATAGGATAGGGTGGCCTGATGAGCAGAGGATGCTTAGTAGATACTTTCGTATAGCCGGTCCGATTTCAAGTGTTAAATATGAAGTGTGGAAGCTGTGGCAGAAACCCTGCATCACACATGCTTATGAAATAGAATACGAGTCATTAAAAGGCCACCATCTGTGGATAAATGAAGGACTTAGAAGAAGTTTCGGTCCGCGAACAACAGAAAGAGTTTAATATGCCTTACGTACCAGTAAACATAAGCCTGGGGAGAGTCCCCGGGTTGCCTAATGGGAGACACATAGTGAGCGGCAATAAGCAGATATACATCAGGAATGGTAAAAAGCATCGTGATAATGGTCCCGCTGAGATAAGACGTGATGGATATAAAGCATGGTTTAAATTCGGTGTAAAGCACAGGTCTAAAGGTCCCGCGGTTATCCATCCTGACGGGACTAAAGAATATTGGGTGGATGGCAAGTTTATTAAGAAAGTAGGAGCTGACGGATGAGCGAATCTTTAGGACATAAAGCCATTTATAGATATGCAGTTGTAGGCTGTGTCGTGATTAGCGTTTTGTTTGTCGTATCTGGTATGATTTTTTACCGGGCAGTCAACCGAGAACTTACTGAAATCAAAGAGACACAGCAAGTTCAAAGTACCGACTATAAAGAAACTAATCAGTTTTTACTTTCGACTATCGATTGGTCTACGTTGCGGCAGAAAAAAATACTTTTCATGCGGGATCAAATAGTCTATGAGTGGCGGCGTATCGGATATGGCATAGAGATGCACAAAGCTTTTCTTATAGCCGAAACAAACATGAGGGAATGTGAAAAATACCCTCACATAGACCCGCTCCTTGTGTTGGCCATGCAGCTTAAGGAATCTAGTTTTCTTGATACGGTTATAAGTCCCATGGGAGCTTTAGGTTTGAATCAGGTGATGCCAGCTACTGGAAGGTTACTTTGCGGTTATTTCAATATTGAATATAGCGATTCACTTCTTTTTAGTATAGAAGTAAGTACTATGCTGGCTGTAAAACTTCTGGACGTATTGCACGCACAGTACGGTAATGTAGAACAGATTTTAGCGGGATATAATGGCGGACCGTATCAAGCGTACTATTACGTGTGTCAGAAAGAAAAGCTGGCGAAGGAAACTGCTGAATACGTTCCATTTATTATAACAAAAAAACAAGAGTATGCTGAAAGTCTAAAAAGTTTTAGAATAGATGCCCGCATGAAAGCGGGGTAAAAAGGAGCTCCAAATGTTTATTGTTTTTGAAGGCATTGATAATTGTGGAAAAAGCACGCTCTCTTATCAGTTCGTGCAGTATCTAAATGATGAGTTTCGAGATGAGCACGGTATACTTAAAGTTGATCCACATCTCGGTGACTTTATTTGGACAAAAGAACCGACGTTTACGACAGAAGAAGCAGATAAACTTAATGAAATGACAGGCGACGACCAGTACAGACGTGAGCGGATATTTTTTGAGTCCAGGGTAAGGCATCAGGATTTAATGGCGGGTAAGAATGTAGTATGCGATAGGTACATATGGTCTGGGATATCTTACGCATACAAGTTCTCGCCAGGTTGTTATGAGTTTTCTAAAGAGCTATATCTCAGTGAAAACCTATTCATGCAGCCTGACCTCTACATTTTTGTAGATACACCGGTTGAGGTGTGTTATGATCGGGATCCTGAAGTGGGTCTTGAGCGTTTGAAGAATTTGAGAGCAGCATACCTGAAAACCTGGGATTGTCTCAAGACTCCTGTTCTTACTATACAATCTATCGGCGGCGAGAAAAAAGCATTGAACAGTCTCGTTAAAGTTTTTCTGGATTTCGTGCATAAGAACGAACTAGGAGCAGACGTCCCGCAATGGTGAAATATAAGATCAAATATGATACGCCGGTTTATACCAATACGCGAAAGACACATCTTCTAAAGCTGAAGACGTTCGTACATTTCGTAGCCCCGATACGTGCTTCCCGTTTAAATTTCATAGATTTTTATTTTACGGACTGCCAGGGGACTGAAAATGATAGGATAAATATAAGTATCAGATATGGGCAAAAAGCTTCACAATATGGTGTCCCTCTTTCACTCATTAAAGAGGACATCCCTCTTCGTCTTGTTTTCGAAAAAAACCCGTGTGTTGAAAAGTCTCTAGATATATACCTACGTCCGGAGTTGACTGAGGGGGCACACGTGTCCGTTTGGTCCAGCAGGATGGGCCCATGTATTGTCGTAGATGGGCGTGTGGAAGAAGAGGTGTCTCTACAGCATGAACCTCGTATAAGTATTATAACCCCAGTATATCAAACTGATATAAACAATCTCAAGAAGACCGTCAAATCTGTCTGTGGACAAGTGTATAAGAAATGGGAATGGTGTATCGTAGATGATGGCTCTAAAGATTCTCAACTTGAAAAGTATCTCCTGGGGCTTAAAGATTCCCGTATCAAGCTGAAAATAAACAAGAGGAATAAAGGTATTGCAGCAGCCTCTAACGAAGCTTTAAAAAAGGCTACAGGAGAGTTTGTGTGCTTTCTGGATCATGATGATCTGTTGACTTCAGATGCCCTTCTAAGAGTTGCTAAGGCCTTAGAAGAAGACCCCCAAACAGATCTCATTTACAGCGATGAAGATAAAGTCAATGACGCGGATCTCTGCTACAACCCTCTATATAAACCTGACTGGAACTACAACTTGTTCCTCTCCCTCATGTACACCTGCCACCTTTCTGTTTACAGAAAATCTCTGGTGGACGAACTTGGAGGGCTGAGGTCTGAATATGACGGATCTCAGGACTATGACTTTGCCTTAAGGTTCATAGAAAAAACTCAAAGGATAAAGCATATTCCGCGTGTTCTGTACCATTGGAGGATTTCTAAAAAATCTACTTCAAAAAACATGCGCAATAAACCTATCGCCCGAGTCAATGCGGTAAGAGCGATAGATGCGCATTTAAAAAGAATAGGTCGTCGTGGGTCTGTGCTAGCGGGTCCCTTTCCTGGGAATTATCGTGTTCGATACGAGATGGACGAGTTCCCTGAAATAACAATAGTAATCCCGATGCGCGATCAGGTCCATTACTTGAAGAACTTGATGTACACGCTGAGCACTCTTACAGCCTATCCTAGATATAAAATAGTCGTGGTAAATAACAACAGCTCAAAGAAGGAAACTAAGTCATACCTGGAACAGCTTAAACAAGATCCGCATGTGAAGGTGGTTGATTATAAAAAACCTTTCAATTACTCTGCTATAAATAACTGGGCGGTAGAAAAGCATGTTGATAGTGATTATGTGTTATTCCTTAATAATGATGTGGAAGTAATGCACCCGGAATGGCTTACGGAAATGATGACATACTTTTGTCAGGATGGTGTGTCTGCTGTTGGAGCCAAGCTTCTCTATGTAGATCATAGGATACAGCATGCAGGAGTTTACATAGGAATGGGAGGGATAGCCGGGCATGGGCATAGAAATTTTCCAGATTGGGAACCAGGGTATTTTTCTAGGCCTCATCTAGCCCAGGAAATATCAGCTGTGACTGGAGCCTGCATGCTCGTTAGAAAAAAGGATTTCGAAAAGGTTGGTGGATTCGAGGAGGATCTCCCTAAGGCGTTTAATGACGTGGATTTATGCCTTAAGTTGCGGGCCGATAATCAATTAATAATATATACCCCATATGCTAAGCTTTTTCACCACGAATCGGTATCTCGGGGATATGATAATGTGAAGGATGCAGGGTTCGCGAAGGCTATCAAGTACATGGACGACAAGTGGGGGTGCCTCACTTACGAAGATCCGTATTATAATCCAAATCTGACGAAGAGATTAGAGAATTTTTCAGAGAAGCAAGGCATATGAAAAGAAGTGTAGGCATTTTCATCCCTGTTTATTATCGAAAGGATTCTGTTAAGAGGTCTATAGAGAGTTTAGCTTCTACCACGCTCAAAGCTGATGCCTTTCAAATCCGAGCTTGTGTTTATGTAGGTGTAAATGGAGCGGGTAAGGAGCTTAACCATTTTCTGAATACGGTAGCAAGAAAAATACTTGAGGCAGCAGGCTTCGAATATGTTGTGCGAGATTGGGGTAAAAACGTAGGTAAGCCCGCTACAGTCAATTCTCTGGTGAAATTGCATCGAAGTCATAGCACTCTAGATTATATCGTTAGCTATGATTCTGATATTGTGATAACGGATAAAATGTGGCTCATCAAATTTATAGATGCTTTTGAAAAATGGCAGGGCCCAAAGCAGCTCGGTGCTTTGGCTGCGGATCAGACGGGACATAATTGTCATGTCATAAAAAGACCCGTAAGTTATAAGGCAGGCAGCTACAATATAGTGTCTCAAGAAGGAAATTTTGGTATAGCTGGAGCGGTGATATTCACACCGACAAAAGTGTGGGATCTCGTTGGAGGGTATAAAGCACACAGGATATTCGCGAGTGATGACGGACATTTTGTAAGAGCGTGTTACAAGCACAAGCTTATAATGGGTGTACTTAAGGAAGTATCCGTATTACACCCTACAGATAAAAATACAAACTACACCGATTGGAAATTTCGGGCTGCAAGAGACCAGTTAAAGCCTGATGAAATGCAAGGTTTTAAGTTCGGTGCCGCGGAGGTTTGAAGCAGTTATCGAAAACCTATAAAAACTTAGATAAAATTTTATGAAACAGGTGATTACAGGAACTATTCACGATGGAGATTTTGAATCTCTCAAGCAACTGATGAGAGATCAATCTTCATGTAAGAGGTATGCCCTTCAGCGTATCCATAAGGATACGCTGAAGGGCAATGATATAAAGGTTGCCTGTAAACCCTTGTATATGGAGAAACTTAATCAACGATATATCGCTGATGCTGTGTTTCGGGCACAGATGATTAACCATGACCATGCTATTTTTGGAGGTAAAAAGAACTGGAAGAAACTTATTTCTGGCTTAATAACCAAAGAACAATGGCATGATACGAGAGACCTTGAGCTTTATAGTCGTGGCGACAGGACTAAAAACGACAATCCCAACATAAGAATTATTAGCACTATTTCTGGTCGAGTCCGTGTAAGGTAAACCTTATTTCGGAGTGGAAAGGACTCCTTGAGGGCTTATAAGTTTTTATAAGTTTTCTAAACCAGGAAGCATGAAGGTTGCCATATTAGGTGTGTCCGGGATGCTAGGGCACGTACTTTATGAAGAATTAAGAAAGAAAAAAGATCTGGAAATTTTCGGAACCATCAGAAAACAAAGGGTGCACGGTTCAGGTAATATCATAGGAGGTATAGCAGCGAATTCTCCTTCACTGGAAAATTTCCTGGATGTGCAGAAACCCGACGTGGTCATCAATGCTATAGGTATCATTAAACAGTTGAAAGATGCGCACAATGCACGAAAGACGATAGAGATTAACGCGCTGTTCCCGCACAAGCTTGCAGAAATGTGTGAGGAAGTAGGTGCTCGTATGATACACATAAGTACAGATTGTGTGTTTAACGGTAAACAGGGGATGTATTTGGAAGGAGATGTTTCTAACGCTGAAGATCTCTATGGAAGAACTAAATACCTGGGAGAGGTAGCTTATCCACACACGCTTACTTTGAGGACTTCCATCATAGGGCATGAGCTCGAAACCTGTAACGGCTTGATAGGATGGTTTCTTTCTCAGCAAGGGCGCACAAAAGGATTCACGAAAGCTATCTATACAGGATTCCCGACAGTAGAGCTTGCGAGAATCATATACGAGTATGTGTTACCAAATAAGGACCTTAATGGTGTTTTTCAGGTTTCATCAGAGCCCATAGATAAGTTTACCCTTCTAAATATCGTAAAAGAAGTGTACGGAAAAGACATAATCATTGAACCTTATGATGAATTTTTTTGTGACAGATCTTTGGATTCTACAAGGTTCAGGGATGTTACAGGATTCAAACCCAAGTGTTGGCAGCATATGATAGAAGAAATGTACGAGCACTACAAAGAGAGGTACTGCAATGCTTGACTTTACTGACAAAAATATAGTGATAACAGGAGGGACGGGGTCCCTGGGTAAATGCTTTGTAAAGAGAGTATTATCAGGCCATACGGGCACACCCAAAAAGCTTGTCGTATTCTCTCGAGATGAAGCCAAGCAGCACAGTATGCGTATGGAATATTTACAGAAAGAGGTAGCTACTGACGACATCATTTACAATAATTTCAAACGTCTTGTTCAGTTTCGTATAGGAGACGTTAGATCTTATGAAAGCGTATGCTCAGTTCTTAAGGGAGCGGATATCGTGGTACACGCCGCGGCTCTTAAACAAGTACCTTCATGTGAATACTTTCCTCAAGAAGCTTTTCTTACTAACGTAGGAGGAGCAAGTAACATTATACGTGCTATCCAAGAACTTGATATCCCCGTTAAAAAAGTGGTGGGAATTTCAACCGACAAAGCATGTAAACCAGTTAACAGTTATGGAATGACTAAAGCAGTTCAAGAGCGGTTGTTTACAGCAGCTAATACGCTCACATCTAAGACATCTTTTTTCTCAGTAAGATATGGGAATGTCCTGGCATCTCGGGGATCAGTCATACCGCTTTTTCACGAACAGATAAAGAATGGCAAAGATTTGTCTGTGACAACTGAGAAGATGACGCGTTTTTTCTTTTCATTGGATGAGGCTGTAGATGTGATCTTCGCGGCTTTAGAATGGGCTAAGCCGGGCGATGTGTACGTACCGCATATACCGTCTTTTACGATGGTAAACATAGCTAAAGCTCTTATAGGAGACCGTAGTCTTTCCATCAAATTTACTGGAATACGTCCAGGTGAGAAGGAACATGAAGAATTAATTTCGGATGTGGAAGCTCCTTTGACATATGAGTGGGAATTGAAGCCTACGCAGCCGGATGGTTCTTGGAAGTCGAAGAAGTATTACGCGATCATGCCGATGCTGCCTGAATTACAGTACAATGCAGGTAAAGCTTCTTTAGAATGTGCATATTCGTCAAAAGACCAGGTACTTAACCTTGAAGAAACTATACAGATGCTAAAGGGGAATAACTTACTATGAAAATCATGACGGTTCTTGGGACGCGCCCTGAGATAATACGGCTCAGTATGATCATCCCGTTGTTGGACAAGCACTCCAAGCATATCCTGGTGCATACGGGTCAAAACTATGACAAGAGGCTGAAAGACATTTTTTTCAAAGAGCTCGGAGTGAGGGAACCTGATTACTCCTTTTCCAGCAAGTCTTCCACTACTATGGGCCGGGTGGGGAAGATTTTGACTAACTGTGAAGAAATTTTCAAGAAGGAAAAGCCTGACCGTCTTCTCTTGCTCGGGGATACAAACTCTGCATTATGCGCGTACACGGCAAAGCGTATGGGTATCGACGTTTACCACATGGAAGCAGGGAATAGATGTTATGATGATCGTGTGCCTGAAGAGGTCAATAGGCGTGTCATTGATCATTCCAGTGATGTTCTGATGCCCTATACAGAGCGTAGCCGTGAGAATCTCCTTCGAGAAGGAATCGAGGCTAAGCGCATTTACGTTGTAGGCAATCCTATATGTGAAGTTTTGTTGACTAAAGAGCTGGAATATACAGCTTTATCTGAGCCTTATTTCCTTGTGACACTTCATCGTGAAGAGAATGTGGACAACCCCGGGAGGCTAGATGTTTTTTTGAAGGCTCTCATTAGAGTCTATAAAAAGTACAAGAGGAAGATCTACTTTAGTGTTCACCCGCGGACAAGGGCTGTACTTGAGACTAACTTTCCTCTATACAAGAAGTCAAAAGCGATTGAGTTTATGGAACCGATGTCTTTCGTGGATTTTGTTTCCATGGAGAAATGTGCGATGTGTGTCCTCAGCGACAGTGGAACAGTTCAGGAAGAGTGCTGCATATTTAAAGTACCCAACGTAACTCTTAGAGATGTTACGGAAAGACCGGAAACAGTAGAAGTGGGCAGTAATATTATAGCAGGTAGTTCTGTAAGTAGTATTATGCGCGCAGTCGACGTAGCATTGAACAGTCCTTGTTCATGGAATCCTCCTCCAGAATATATGAAAAAGGACGTTTCACACACGGTACTCCGCATAATGCTTGGAGAAAAGCCTTGAAGAAATACCGTGTACATATAGTTTTCGACGTTTTAGGGTGGGCGCACCATAAGAGAGCTATTGCACTTAAAAAGTACTGCCCCGAGGATGTGGAGATATCTATAGCTCCTCTTGAGACTCCGTGTCCCACAGGGTGCGACTTATGGTTTGTGCTTGATTATCGGGCACTGGAAAGAGCTCGTAAACAGAAGGGATTAACCCAAGATCCTGTTATGATTCTTGGTTCATATAATCGGGGAGATTTTGTCGGTAATGGTAGGACATGGCTTGATGTAGTGCGCAATAACTCGGATAGGTTTGCAGTAACCAACAAAGAGATATATAAACAGGTGCTGTCTTTAACGAACAAAGTTAGTTTGTTGTACACAGGAGTTGATACTGATATCTTTAAGGTTACACGTCCCACACAACAACGCGACTTTAAAATTTTGTGGACTGGATCGGCGCACCATCGAAAAATCAAGCGGTACGATTCTTTGGTTGTCCCAGTAGCAGCAGAGCTAGATAAAGAAGGTATAAAACATGACTTCTGTTTGGTTGACTCATTAAAACCTCCCAGAAATACGCCCCAAATGGCTGATTGGTACAACACCGGAACGGTTTATTTGATGCTGAGTGAGACAGAAGGTGTAGCTAATACTGGTGTAGAGGCTTCAGCTTGTGGCTGTTTTTTGGTTACTACAAGAGCAGGTAGTATGACTTCTTTGATTGAGGAAGGTGCAAACGGGTTTTTTGTAGAACCGACAGTGCAGTCCGTGCTATCTGCGATTAAAAAAGCTCGAGATGTATACATAAAAAAAGAAAAGCAAATAGCTGATCATATTAAAGACTGGTCGTGGGAGACTAGAAGCAAAGATTTTTACAGCCTATTCAGGAAAATGGTAGATAAGGAAATATGATACCGAAAAGAATATTCTTCTTCTGGGGAAATGAAAAGATGTCATGGTTAAGATTCATGACACTTTATTCATTCCGAAAGTACAATCCTGATTGGTGTGTGCAGCTTTATGTAGCCAAAGAAAGTGGTGGAGGGATAAAGGGTTGGAAGGATGGACATCAGCAGGATAATTTTACATACAAAGGAGAATCCTATTACGATAGGATTAAAGAATTGAACGTAGACATTATCCCTTGGGAACTTAAGCGTGAAGGTCATCCTAATGAAAACACTAAATGGGCTTCTATCCCACCTTCCCAGAAAAGTAACTTTTTCAAGTGGGGACAGCTAGCTACTCAAGGCGGAGTTTATGCTGATATGGACATCGTTTTTACAGGGAGTCTTAGCAACCTGTATGATCGTATGAACGCGCAGAGAACAGATACAGCTCTTACATACGTGGCGAGACCTGGGTATTTTTCTATAGGTTTTATGGCATCTGCACCTAACAATGTTTTCTTTAAGGCAGCGTATGAGAACTGTTTTAACGCATTTGATAAAGATCAATATCAAGGTGCGGGGGTCCTCACGCTGTATAAGAAGTGGAAAAATCTAGATGCCGTGAGAAGTAAATTCCCTAAGCTGAAAATTTACAATGTGTCGATGAGCTACATACACTTTTTGGACAGTTTTAATATACCTAAGATATTTAACGGGGATTACACAGGTTGGATGAAAAAGGATACTATAGGATTGCACTGGTATGCAGGACATCCGATGGCACAGAAATTTAACACAGAAGTGAATGCATCAAATTACAAAAGTTTCAATCATACATTAGGCATATTACTAAAACGGGTTCTGGATAAGTGAAATACAGTATCATAATGCCTTATTTAAAAAGGGCGCGACAGTTCAAGAATACCTTGTTATCGTTTGTGTATCATTATGCAGGTAGAGATGACTATGAAATAATCATAGGAGAAGATATAAAAAACTTCGAAGATGAGGCAGAGCACAAAGCGCTGCATATTTTAGCGAAGGATTTTTCAGAAAAATACGGTATAAAAATAGCAGTATATGACACACATTACCCGGGAGTCGTAAATCCCTGTATGGCTTACAATGCTTGTGTTAAAAAAGCTTCGGGTAAATTCCTTGTCATCACCAACCCCGAATGCTTACATAAAGTGAATGTGCTGAAAGGTTTTGATGAAGAGTTTGATAGAAATCCAGATGTGTATGTTATGTGCTCTTGTGAGTCCGCTAGGGATTGTGTTTATGGTATAGAGAGATTTGAGCATTTTACGTACAAGCATGAGATGTGGTATCAGCACTCTAGGCACAACAATAGGATTCTCCATTTTTGTTCGGCTATTTCATTAGAGAACTACAATAAAATTGGAGGATTCGATGAAGGGTATCAGCACGGAGTGTCTTATGATGACGATGATTTCAGAGAGACAATAAAATCTAGAGGAATACCAATACGGCTTAGGGATGATTTACACGTTGTACACCAACATCATGACCGGACATTTCAAGTAGACATGAATCTTACGTGGATTAATATTAGGTATTTCAAAAAGAAGTGGGAAAGCTAATAGGTTTACATGGTCTTAAGGGAAGATATCAAGCCAGTTTTTTGGGTGGGTGCTGACGATTGTGTTAAGCAATATTTTGTACATAATAAGAAGCTTCAGGCTATATCGCGAAGGTTTCCTTTGATACTCGTCTGTTCTGGAGAAGAGATGCCTGGCGTAGCTTCAAGATATTACCCCAATGCTGAAGTATTGAAAGTAAGCACAAACTGGAGACCACTAAAAGGAAAGTTTCTCTTTGACTACATGAAGGGCAGAAAAGGGTACGATGTTCTTATAAGGTCGTGCCCGGATGCCGTGTTTATGAATGTTGATCTATTACTTAACATGATTAAAGAATATCTCCCTTACGGTTTAGCGGCTATGGGTAATGTTTGGTTGGAAAACGGAAAACCGATACATGTGCGCGGGGGTTGTAATGTTATAACGAGGGAAACAGTAGATGCTCTTGAGATGATACCCGGTAAAGCTAAGGGATTTGATAAACCTTTTTTTAGAGCTATAAAAGCTACCGGTTCTAAAATAATAGCTCAAGATCTGTTTGAAATCAATAATGATTATACAGGTAAGAGGCCTGTATGGCATCCTCTTAAAAATTCGAATACTTCAGAACTTTGGGACATGGAGAAAAGATTCAAATTATTTGTGAAGTATGCAGGAAAAGGAGAAAAAGTGAAGACGCTATTGGCGGGACCCTGGATGGGGGAGTTTGGGTGGGAACTCTGCCGGTGGCAGAGTATCGTTAGAAAAAAGTCAAGGAATTTTGAAAAGACGATAGTGTCCACCCTTAGTGGACACGAGGATCTTTACAGAGATTTTGCTGATGAGTTTGTAATAGTGGACCGACCTTTAAAGAGTTCATCCGTATGGGGTTTATACAGGCAGGAACCTGGGATAGATTCTAAATTTATTTTGCTGGATAAAGTGGGGGCGTTAACCGAGCCTAGATTTAAAGATAAATTCATAAAGTCTGTCGAGGCAGACGAAGTACTGTGTCCTACAGGAAAATTGTGTAAAACAGATATTAAGGATGATACAGATGAGTTTGTAGTGTACGGAAAGGATGATTTGAGTAAAAAGTATGATGTAATTATGCACGCTAGGGGAATAGGCCGGAACAATACAGATTTCAGGAATTGGTCTGAAGAAAAATGGAGAGAACTTGTAGAGTCTCTGGGTGAAAAAAGGATAGCTTTTATAGGGACTTCTAAAGGAGCAAGGCATTACGGAGGCGACGATCTTAGAGGTATCCCATTGTCTGATTTAATGAGTGTTCTTAGAAGTTCTTCTGTTTTAGTCGGACCTTCAAGCGGTCCAATGCATTTAGGGTCTCTTTGCGGGTGTCCACACGTAGTTTGGACCGATGCCAAGACGCGAGTTTTTAACAAAAATCCATATACTAATAAAGATAGGTACGAAAAAGTTTGGAATCCGCACAGGACTTCTGTTCAGGTCATAGAAGAAGAAAATTGGAACCCTGAGGTAAGACAGGTGCTTAAAGCTGTGGAGAGTTTGTGTACATTATGAAAGTTCTTTTCGTAGCGGTGTTCAACGAAAAATCTACAAATAACTCCCAGCTTTATGCGCTACAAAAATCTGGGTGTAAGGTTGTTCCGTATGACTTCAAAGAACGGGCTAAGGTGTTAGGAAACGATGGTCGGGACAATGAGACCATAAGGAAAATAAAAGAAGAGGCTGCTGATGTCGTACTTTTCAGTAAATGTAAAGGAATGTCTGTTAATGTATTAAAAGCGTGTCAGGGAGTGAGCCTTTGTTGTTTATGGTTTATGGATCCTGTAAATAAGCATCAGTGGACGGGTGAACTGTTAGACAAAATACGTAACTGTGATGTATTCGTGTGTGATAAGAAAAAAGCTTTTCGGTTAGGTTCTGATATCAACCCAAATACATTAAGGATCTTAGAAGGCTATGATGAAACTGTAGATACTCCATATGATTTAAAAAAAGACATAGAAGTTTCGTTCATAGGGAACCCGTACGATAAGAGGTCTGAGATGTGTTCGTTAGTGTCGGCGTGTGTAATATCTGATGCTTACGGAACAGAACACGCTAAGGCAGTTTCGAGGAGTAAAATTAATCTTAACTTTTGTAATGAGGGGTGTGCGTCTGACAGGGTTTATAAGGTTTTGGCTGCAAGAGGTTTTCTTATCAGCGATGATTGGAGCGGTCGAGAAGAAATATTCGAAGACGGTAAACATCTGGTGATATTCAATGGTGCGAAAGACCTTCAAGATAAGGTTAAGTACTACCTAAAAAACGACTTAGAGAGAGACCGTATATCAAATGAAGGTCTGTCTAAGGTGCAGAAGTATACACGGAGTGCGTGGGCCCGTAACATAGTAGATGCTTGGAGAAAACTGACATGATATGCCCGATATGCCTGACAGACATGCATCCTGGACCTAAGGACTATTTGAAGTGTCCTGCGTGCAACCTTTACCGTAAAGAAGTCTTACCTAAGAAAAAGGATCTTTTAAATAAGCTGAGGAAATGTGTGTTAAGGGCTTCTAACTCAGAGGAGGGTATAGCCCTAAGACTGAAGGAAGCCCGGAGACAGCTTGATATATGTTCCCCATATTTGCCTGAAGGATCAATCAGATATTTTGATGTAGGAGCTGCTGCAGGTTTTATGCTCAAAGAGGGAAAAGAACGCGGATGGATTGTTGACGGAAATGAAGTGTGTGAGAAGAACGTTATCCTGTCTAAAAAAGTTTTCGATATAGATATCCGGTATGGTTTTCTAGAGGACTTCGAGTATTCTGAGAAGTATCATATTATTACCATGTGGAATACTCTAGAGCATTTACTCTATCCTTACAAAAGCCTGAAGTTTTGTTACAGCATGCTTGAAGATCGAGGTATTATATCCATAGAAGTTCCCATTAAGAGAACTGACGGGGATATAGTTAAACGGTATGAAGCGCCTCACATGACCGAGTTTAACGAGAAGAACATAGACAAAATGATGCAAATGTCCGGCTATGAAGTGATTTACTCAAACGTAATTAATAAATCCAAAATAAACATTATAGGGAGAAAATATGCAGCCACCTAAATCTTTTTACAGACCAGAATGTTACTGGGCGCATATGATAACATTCAGGTGTAATGGAGCCTGCCCTTACTGTCTTGTAGAAGGTAGGGGTAAAACGCACCGGTATCAAGAACTAGCAGGACCAGACATACTTAAAATATGGAATGGCATTAAAAATCACGACGGCAAGAAGCTCTCCATTATAGGAGGGGAATGCACTTTGCATAAAGATTTTGTGGAGATCATACAAGGTCTTAAAGGGTACAATGTTACCATAACGACTAACTTGGCTACTGCTTTCTATAATGATCCTAAGTTTTACGAGAAGCTAAAGGTTCCATATAAGCTTAGGGTCAACACTACTTTCCACCCTACCTCAGGTCTCTCTCCGGAACTTTACGCTGAACGTATCCGGATAATGAGAAATAATGGAATATACGTAGACCAGATAGGTATGGTTCAGCACCCTGCTTTAGATAAAGATAAGTGGAGAAAAAAGTTTGAAGAGTTTGGATTACCTATGCGACAAATAACTTTTTTGGGTTTCTGGTCCGAAGAAGCTGGTTTCGCAAATAGTTTTAAGGTTAAGAACTTATGGCCTAATGAAACAAGTGATACCAAGAAGATAATGTCAGAATGTGGCATCGACGATATCAAAAGGTTTAAGATCCAGTGTGGAGCTAGTCAAGATTCAATAATAGAGTGGGATTGTGCGCACGGCACACTATGCTTGTTGGTAGCTCCGGACGGTACTCTGCACGAATGTCATTACAAGCTTTATTACAACCAGGATTCTTTGGGCAATACTCTTGGAGAACATAAATTTGTTGAAGCCAAACATACGTGCTCTCATTTCGGAAAATGCAATTGGTGTGATATACCCCGGCTTAGAATGACTAAACTGAACTGGAAAAACCATAAGGTAATAAAGGCATAGGATGCAAATATTAGTTACAGGAGCAGGCAGGAGTGGGACTAACCTTTCTGCGGCTATAGTTAGAGCTCTCGAATTTGAGTTCTATGCTCAGAGTGAGGACCGTACATTTTTCGACAAGAAAACGCTGCCCAGAAATTACGGTACTAAGCTAGCCTGTGAAAATAGGGGTTATACCATAGATAACCTAGAACGGATGCTTAAGATTAATAAAGATTTACGTGTGGTATTCTGTGTAAGGCATCCTATAGACACATGTTTATCTAAAATTGCCCGGGCACAACCTGTAGGTAGCTATCCGTTTACAGATTCTACAGACAAGACAATAGCTCCAGACGCTACACTCAAGGGATCCATGAAAAATGTCCTTTTTGCGCGGGAGGTTTATCTTTTCTTAAAGAAATACCACAATGACAGAACTTTATTAGTCAAGATGGAAAATGTGATTTCTAGGTACAACGAAGAAACGCAAAGGATAGCTTCTTTTTTAGGTAAAGGTGCGCAGGTATCCCTTGAGGATATTTTTAAAAATAACCAAAAAAAGAAACACCTTGAAAGATATGGACAGGAATTGAAAAAAGATCAAATAGATCTATATAAGAAATACGGCGAAATATTTGAAGGTTTTTTCTCAGAGAAGGATTATTTGAAAGAAATGCGAAATACCCTCAAACCCTTTGCGATTACTTTTGAGTATTCTTTAGAATAGGAGATGTTACATGCTTTTGTGGGAAAATAGTGAACAGTTTAAGTTAGAAGATAATAAAGAACTGATGAAAAAAATAGAGAAAATAGGAAAAGAGGTTATAGAGGCTTACAATACACCTAAAGTACTGCACGATGCTGAGGGTGGGCGTTATTGGTACAAGCATTTTAAAAAGTGGGAGTATCCTTTAGCTTATGCGTGGATTAACGGTCTTAAAAAGGAGACAGGTAGAAAATGTTTAAAGATTATGGATTTTGGATGCTGGTTAAGCCCTTTTCCTGAGTTTTTGTGTAGAGAGGGTCATAAAGTGTGGGGAGTAGACAATGACGATTGGGGGTACATAAAAAACATAGACGTATCAAAGCACTACCCACATGTAAATTATTTTATAGACGATATTGAAAAACTACAGGAACGAGATTTTGACGCTATAATATCTTGCAGTGTTCTTGAGCATATACCTTCTACAAGTTGCATGGATATACTTAGGAAGATGAGGGGGATGTTGAAAACTGACGGTAAAATGATGCACATTGTTGATTTTTACTTTCCCGAAAAACCCAGGAAAGAAGGTAAAAGAAAAAATTTTTACGCTATCGCACAAGCGTTAGGGTTTTCAATAGGAGACTTGAAGTACTGTCCTAATTCTCCAGAATTTGATTTAGAAACAGTAAAAAAAAGCATGAACTTTGGATATCCCCAATGGAATGAGTCGCGCATAGCTATAGGAGATGACGTAGAGATATGAAGATACTATTAGTTTATCCTCACGGATTAGGTGACTGCATATTAGCTACCCCAGCTCTAAAAGCGTACAAAAAGAGTACAGGAAATTTTATTGGGTTCGCCATGCTCGAGAGGTTTAAATCATCTGAACTATTCAAGCACAACCCCTATATAGACGAAATCCTTTACACGAAAGATATGTGGAATGACTTCGATAATGTCGATGCGGGGAGAAAAGCAGTTACAGATAGCTGCAAAAAGATGGCTGATGAAAAAGGTTATGATGAAGTCCGGTTTGTTAATCACAGTAAAACAGGAAGTAAAATATTAGATACTGCAAATGAACTTGAAGTCAGCCTAGATGATGTTCATACAGAAGTATACTTGTGCGACGCAGATAAAAACAGGGCGTCAGAGTTTGTTAAAAAGTTCGGAGATGTTCCATATGGTTTTGTGCACACTAAAACAGGGCTTCCCCTTAAAGATCTTCCTGATAATTACGGTAAAAGTTGGTTGCGTAAGATTATGGGGATAGATGTAAGCCTTGAGGTGGGAGTAGACTTTAAGTATACAGATTTTAACATCAACGTACAATTCGAGATACTTAAAAGAGCAGCTGCAGTTTGTGTCGCAGATTCAGTTTTCTATCATGCGTGTGCCGCGTTTGATAAGAAAATCGACTTTGTTTATTTCAAGAAGGGTAAAAGGATTTTTGACCGAGTGAAACCGATACATAAAGTCGATCAAAATGTCTTTTACGAGTTACCCCGGCTTCATATATGAGTGTATGCGTATCAACTATAGTTTTTGGGTGGTATTCAGAGTTTATCCCTGTGTACATATACTCCATGCTCAAGGCTTACCCTAATTTCTTCGTTAGAATATTTTTACAGGGGAACTTGCCTGAATCAGTTTCCCGATTATTGAAACAATTTCCTTCAGAAATGCGCAGTAATTACGAAGTATCTGAAAGATACATGCCTTCTGAAGATTTTTCAGGGCAAAGAGGCAAGACTTTTAGATGGTATTTACCAAAAAGCGTGTTTAAGGGATATGAATACGGGTACATAGGAGATGTAGATTTCGCGATAGTTGCGGAAACTCCCTCTTTTTTACAAGTTCACCTAAAACACTGCCTTAAAACAGGTCTACCATACAGCAATATGGTTAGACCTGGAACAAAAAGGTTGTCAGGACTTCATTTTATTTGTGTTGATGAATATTTTGATAAAATAAGCCCGCTAATAGTTGGTAATCCCCCTAATGTCATCTCTAGTAACGAAGAGGAACTTTACAATCTCGTAATGAAGGCTTTCGGATCTGTACCTAAAGACATTTTTAGGCCACACCATGGTATACATTTGGGTCTTTTGAGGGGTGGAGGATTGAAACGTCTTTCTAAAGAAAATATGAACAGAGCTTTAATTTTGAAGGATGACCCGTTCTATAAAGATGTTCTTTTTACAGGATGTGGGTCAAAAACGAGAGCTATATACAAACAAATTATGAAATTGTGGTAGGGTTCACGGCGTTAGAGAAATCTGTAATGTTTGAATTTTCCACACATCATGATGATAACGATAGTTACAGGTCATGCTTCAGTGAAAAAATCGACGATGATGAATTTTTAGAGATAGAAACAAAATATGCAAATCGTTGAGTTTTAGATGTAATCCCTCTGTAATAATCTCTTAATCAAATGCCCCATGTAGATAGTATTGTCTATCTACATGGGGTTTTTTGTATCCGCACTCCATACAACAACTTACGGACCTTCGTACATATAAGGGGAAATCCATATGGCATTCATAACCGGATCTTTTGTCGCTGACGGACAGTTCACTAACTATGTACTGGACACGTCTCAGATGGAGTCTAGAGTAGCAGGTTATCCAGGTTTCGTATCAGCTTCGGATTGGAAAAAGGTAGTACTTGCTTACGAAATTTCAGGGTCAGAACAGTACATCAATTTCACTTTCAGGCCTCGAGAAGGAAGTTTTGTGCAGTGGAAAAGCATTCACCCAGACACAGACCTTGGTACTTGGAGTGTTCGAAACAGCTATGTGACGACCTGGGCCGGAGCTGTACTGTCCCTGGATGACTCAAGTTTCACATCTTCGGATGACATTGTTATAACGAGCTGAGTGTGATAATCTCCTAATTTTTTGTGCCTTAGGAATATGGCGTTCTTACTATATATAGGAAACCGATATGAGCAAAGTAACTCGTAGATGGGCTGATTTAGAATTACAGCTCTTATTTACAGGCCTTCAATATGATGTTGATCAGTTCACTGGAGCGATCAACGACCTCACCGATTACGTAAACAACCTTACTGCGGCAGACATCGATTTCCAGTCTATTACAGGATTGAATGCTGGTGATGTCCAGGAAGCTTTAGAAAAGCTTCAAGCTACCGTTGAGGGAGTCACGGGTATCCAGGGTCTCACGGGAGAACAAGGTGTTACAGGTGTTGGAGAAACAGGTGCACAGGGAGAGACCGGTGCGCCAGGTATTGGAAGTCAGGGAGATACGGGTTCACAGGGAGAAACCGGTGCTAAAGGAGATACAGGAGCTATAGGAGCTACGGGGCTAGATGGAGCTCAAGGTGAAACGGGAAGTCAAGGGCTACCAGGTACTCCAGGCACTCCCGGTGCACAAGGGGACCAAGGGGAAACGGGGCTTATAGGAGATACAGGTCTTCCCGGAGCTCAGGGAGAAACAGGGTCACAAGGTGAAACGGGAGCAGGGATACAAGGTGAGACGGGTCTTATAGGTGAAACTGGATCTCAAGGAGAAACCGGTGCTGTAGGAACCGGAGAAACCGGACCTCAAGGCGACACGGGTTCACAAGGAGAAACAGGAGCTCAGGGCGAAACAGGAACAGGCATACAAGGAGAAACAGGGCTTATAGGAGATACCGGAGTACAAGGTGAGACGGGCCCTCCGGGTAAAGGAGAAACAGGTCTTATAGGTGCTACGGGTCTAGAGGGTCCTACAGGAGCTCAAGGTGAGACTGGAGCAGGTATACAGGGAGAAACTGGATTAGACTCTTTTGGAGAAGCCGCTATATATAACTCTACGAGCAGGTATGAAGCCGTTTCAATCTCCGGAGAAGAGGTCTGGATACTATCCTCTTCCGCTACGTACAATGCTTTGAGTTGGAGTCGCACAGGTACAACGCTTACTATAAACCGAACAGCTCACGAACACACTACGGGGAATAGAGTAATAGTCAGAAATACTAATGTTGATTATCAAGAAGGTTTAATCACGTCTACTCTAACTAATTCATTCACGATAACTACAACCAATGTAGGAGCTACAATAGGAGATTCCGGGGCATATAGTTTGGGTTTCACTTATGCCCATAATGCGGGAGGATCTTCTAAAACAGGAGGAACTTTAAGTGCTCCTACTGGAGACCACGCTGACGTTCAGTTAATATCCATGCGAATTAGAACTGGAGGACGTACCGGACTAACCTACACAGTCACCGTACCCCAAAGCGCGACCAACGGAGCAGGGGATAATACAAGTCTTGGTGATTTGTATGTGCCTGTTATGGCTGTGCGTTCAGATACTGACTTGTTAACAGCCGTCGGAGCCACGTTGAGAGTTAATCAGGGAGGTATTGGCTATGACGTATTCGAAGTAGGCAGTATCGGAAATGGGACATCTAGAATTATTACTTTCAGCTTCTAGTGGGCGAGCGTATAAATGGCAAGAATTATAAATGGTAGCCTGTATGTTCTTGAATACTTTGATACAGCGACAC
>Ga0180433_10001606_pt1 | contig 37484 bp, 67 predicted proteins | sample SS_ome_8_FD_132980 | JGI IMG/M metagenome (GOLD analysis project Ga0180433, IMG submission 132980) | Hypersaline lake sediment archaeal communities from the Salton Sea, California, USA - SS_1_D_1 metaG | ecosystem: Environmental > Aquatic > Non-marine Saline and Alkaline > Hypersaline >... | reverse complement strand
GGACTCCTGCTTAATGACGCTGAAAAACTGAGTACCGAATGGAGAACGAACAATGTTGTAACGACAAGTGATGCTAGAGATGTCGAGCGTAGGCATGCCAATGTTAAGGCTATTGAGGGGGGTGTAAATATGATTCAAAAATTGAAAGGACTTACCGATGAAAAATAATGTTGTGTTGAACTTAAAAGAAGTGTTCTTAACCATGAGTGAGATATATGGCAAGAGATTATCAGAGATTCAAATAGCTTTAATGCTAGATGACCTTAGTGGATATGAGACACCAGATATTCTAAAAGCCTTAAAACGCTGTAGGATGGAGCTAAACAGATTCCCGACAGTAGCAGACATAATTCAACGGATTGACACAGGACATCCTACCCCTAATGAAGCTTGGGCAATGTTACCAAAGAGTGAAAGTGATTCTGCGGTATGGACAGAGCCCATGAGAAAGTCATATGAGGCAGTTTATGATCTTATTGCATCAGGAGACACCATTGCCGCTAGATCAGCGTTCTTAGAGATTTATGATAAAATGGTAAAGCAGGCTTTAGTGACACGATCAGCACCAAGGTGGAAGCTTACATTAGGAACAGATAAAAGTCTAAGGGATAAGGCTACTATTATGGCAAAGCAAAAGGGGGTGCTTGGGATTGACAAACAGCATCTAATTGAGAACAGTCCTGAACAAATTAACCTAGAAGTAAAAAAACTAGTTGATAAAATCAACAGGACATAATAGACTAACCGACATGAAGTGTTTTCAAAAAATAAAAATAAGTGGAAAATGTTTAAGCGAAAATGGCAATTGCCGCTTCCTTGTTGAAGGATGCGAAGGTTCTATTTGCCTACTTTTCAAAAAAAAGGTGGATCCATCGAAGGGGTGCAATGCCTTAGAAATTCACGTTCTTGAAAGAGAGAAGACTTTATTCAATGGGTTTTATCGTGAAATTTTTTAGAAAGGAGTGTCATTATGAGGAAAAGAGGGTCAAAGCACCCAAAGTCTAAGTTGATAGAAAAAGACATCAACAGAATTAGATCAATGTGGTTCAAAGACAGAATTATGCAAAAGGCTATAGCTAGAATCTTTAATGTTTCAACAGGTTCTATTCAAGCTATACTTTATGGAAAAACTTGGAGGCATGTAAAATGGCAAATATGACATGTTGTAGCTGTGGGTATTCTGGTTATATGATCTATGATCAAAAGTTGAAGCGAATGGTCTGTAGAAAATGCTATAGTCAGAACCTAGCGAGTGATGAATACTTTGGGGGTGAAGATGACGAGTGAAATGGCTTACATGACTAGTAGAGCAAAAGTCTGTGGTGATTGCTTAGAAAAACTCAAATGGGATATTCTAAGAATAGTGCTTGACAATAAGTGCTCAATGAAGAGAGACGCAACATGTGATTTGGATATCATAGAGCCGGTAGTTTATTTGGAGATAAAAGACAAATTTGACAAATTTATATCAGAGCTTTAGAATATACCAATGGAATATATACCTCCTAAAAAATGCAAGGATTGTCGCTTTTTTTCAAATACTACTTTTTTAGACTATTGTTATCTATACAAGGTTACAATAGCCAATAGGGCGGTAAGAATCGCAGGGGTGAGAAATATATATATGGGTAAACCAAGTTGGTGTAAAGCAGGAAGGGTTGTCGTTAGTGAAAGATAGAACCAAGTTAAAGAAAAACATAGAAAGATTTTTAAGAGATTACAAGGGTGTCAATGGGTATGGCATACCATTTTATACTTATCAGCATTTATCTGAAAAGCTCACAGATCATATGGAGAGCGAAATAAATGGTATGGTCTCCGAGACAATCAATATGGATATCATAATCAAACATGTGGATAAGGTTTTTAGTAATGAGTCAAGGGTTTTAGCTCCAACAGTAGAAAATAGGAGAATGCTAAAATTCTTTTGTCGGAATGTCTTATTGAGCATAGAAAAATCATATGGTGCAGATTTTTCAAACTTTTTAACTAAGTATTCTAATATTTAATTGGGGGAGATATGATCGAGGTTAATATTACTAGAGACACTTTAGCTCATAATATCGAAAAAACATTAAGGAGTAAAAATGTTTCTAGTGGTCTAGTTGGTAGGCTCATTGATAATTTGGGCAAAGATATCGCTTCTAAAGCTATGGTAGGCTCTGAGTTAACTAATAGATGCCAACATAATGTCGATTGGAAGGGCATAAGGGTTCTAGTGTCCACAAAAAAAATAAATGTTTACCCACAGCAGGAGTTTGATGTTTCGGTACATGAGATACAACAGGACATTGACTACTTTGCTTTTGTACTAATACATAAGAGCTTTAAGAAAGCATGGATTCTAGGATACTTACCATGCCTTGAATATGTAAAAAAGTCTAAAAAATTCAAAGAGGGTGAGAAAAACGGCAAGTTCACTTTTCAAAAACAGGCTTACGTTGCCAAGATAAAGGATTTAAGGAGCTTTTCTTGATCGTCCAATATATAGGAGTTGACACTCCACATCTTGAAAATGGCATATACTATGAGGTTCTTAGGGCTGACCCTAGAGGGGTCTTCGTAATGTCTGAAATCATTGGTGGAGTATGGATCCACCCAAAAGATTATCGTGTAATAAAAGAAAAATAGCTTGACATAGCAACATAAATACGCTACCTTCCAAGTTGTAAGGAGGGTTCATGATAGAATATAAATGTCCAACATGTGGTAGGGAGTTGGTGAGTCAACGCTTTATACAAAGGCATCATAAATTCCCGCAAACCAAAGTCAATAAGAAATACTATGGTAAAGGCAATAAAACTGATGGTATAGATTGGATTAATCATTATAAGAATATCCAAACGACATGCTGGCATTGCCATGTAGGACATAGTGATACAAGGCTTACAATTTGGAGTGAAATAGATTTCTGTAAAGCTCTTGGAATAGAACCAAGAAGCTATACAGCTGCGAGTCAATGGGTCAATATGAAAAAATAAGGAGGGTTTATGTCAAGGTTATACATTGAACACTATACTGATCGAGGAAAAGGCTCTGGTCATATGGGCAATGAAAGGCAATCAGCAAAGCTATTATGGGGTAGTGTTGGAGACAGTAAAATCGCTGTATCTGCATCTATAGAGTGGTATAAGGGTGATGAGTACCCAAATGTTTATGTTATTTTAGGGTCGAAGAGCATACCTAAAGAGAACATTCATGTGAGTGGTTTATGTTAAGTATGCACCAAAAGTACCAAATAACAGGAACCATAGCGATAATTTGTATCCTATATACAATTGTAGACGTTGTTTGTCATATTCTAGGATATTTTTAAAAAAGGAGGGTTTATGTATGTAGACATATCACCTTTGGTGGTTTTTTTAGTGATTTTTTGTCTTTGTTTGATTTTCTTATCATAATTTTTAAAGGAGAAAAAGTATATGTATATGTGTCGGAATTGTCAAAAACATATTGATGGATGTATTTCTTTTGATGGTGGCAAATGTAGGATGTTCAAGTTAGATGAATCCACCTTGAAAAAACCAAGTGATAATCAGCAGACGAGTTTTCCTTTAGGTGAGACTCAGGATGGCAAAAAAGTAGAGGATGAATAGATGTATAAAAAAGTGATCAAGAGAGATGGTAAAATACAGTTTTACAAGGATAAGAGAGGCAAATGGAGATGGAGAGTTAAGGCTCGAAACGGGCGTATTCTTGGTGATTCTGGTCAAGGCTATGCCAGTAGGCGTGGAGCTATTGAAGGGTTAGAGCTTCTACGATGGGAGGTAGCAGAGTTCAACAGATATGATGAGGGTAGTTATGAGTAGAGAGGATCTTGTTGAAGCGCAGAAAGCTATACTTGATGAGGTTATAGAAATCATAGATTCATATACCAATGGCTTTGCTTGCTGTATCGCTTTAAAGAATAAGATATTGTCAGAAGTTGAGGAAAAATATGAGGTGAAACATGGAGAAAAATAGGATAAAGTGTCTAAGGTGTCATATCGTGAAGCATGAGGAAGAATTCTATTTTATAAAAAAAGATGGATACAGAAGATCAATTTGTAAAAGTTGTAAGTCAAAGGAATATCGTGAAGCCCATGGTAAAATAAGTGAAAAAAGAAGAATCGCAAACGAGAATTGGAAGAAAAAATACAAAGACTTCGAACTTTAAGCCTTGACACTAAGTATGTTATAAGGTATTTATATATTAGGAGGGCATATGCCAGAAAATAAGAATAATGATGTTAAGATGGTTAGATCAACAGTTTACTTACCAGAAACACTACATAAGAATCTGAAAGTTTGGTGTGCCAGCAATTCGACTTCAATGTCGGATGTTGTACGTCAAATGGCTCATAAAATAACAAAAAAAAACAGTAATTAGTCGTTTTCAGCATGGGTAGACCGAGTAAGTACAACAAGAAGTATTGTGCTGAACTCATAGAGCATCTTGGTAAAGGACTGTCCTACAAGGCTTTTGCAGGAAAAATCAAGGTAAATTTAGATACCTTATACGCATGGGAAAAAAGACATAAAGCTTTTTCCGAAGCCAAAAAGGAGGGTAAGCAGAGAGAATTGCTCTTTTGGGAGACTCTATACGTTAGGGCTGCTATGGGTCATAATACTGTTATTGAAAAGAGACCTGATGGTTCCAAGTTTGAGAAGAAACTAACCCCCAACTCTACATTGATCATTTTTGCAATGAAAAACAAGTTTGGCTGGAGGGATAAATCAGACGTTGAAGTTAAAGAGACTGTAGACCATACTGTAAATCTCAATGTAAACTTCGTGTGAGACAATGGATTACAATATAACAATGCCAAAGAGCTTTGCTCCATTGTTCAAGCCCAAAAGGTATAAAGTCCTGTCGGGAGGAAGGGGCTCGGGTAAGAGTTACAATATCGCACAGGCTCTACTGCTCAAAGGGTGTAAAGAAAAACTTAGGATTCTTTGTACTAGAGAAATTCAGAATTCAATTGCCGATTCTGTTCATAAACTACTAACAGACCTTATAGAAAAACATAAATTTCCAGGTTACAAATACACAAATAAAACAATAACGAACGTCAATACAGGGACAGAATTCATCTATAGGGGCTTACACATGAATTTTCAGGAGATAAAGTCTACTGAGGGTATTGATATCGCATGGTGTGAAGAAGCCCATGCCATAAAACAGGCTTCCATAGACCTTCTTATCCCAACGATAAGAAAGCAGAACTCAGAAATATGGTTTTCGTTCAATAGATTTTTAGAGCTCGATCCAGTATATGAAACATTCGTCAATACACCAAGGGATGATGTTTGGCACTACAACTCTACATATCGTGATAATCCATTCATATCAGATATCCTTTTGGATGAAATGAAGTTCATGAAGGAAAATGACTACGACAAATACCTCCATGTATGGGAAGGTGAGCCTTTATACCAATCAGAAGACTCTATTATCTCAAGAGAGGCTTTAAAGAAGGCAACAGAAAGACCCAAAGATACCTTCGGTAAGACAGAGGTGGGTGTCGATGTCGCTAGGTTCGGTCAGGACAGAACTGTCCTCTTCAAAAGAAAAGGGCTGGCAGTAATAGACTACAAGATTTATAAAAAATTATCGGTTCCAGAAGTGGCAAACAAGGTGAAACAATTTTGCTCTAAAGACGATATCATCAAGGTAGACTCAACAGGTGTCGGGGGTGGTGTCTGCGATATTTTAAGGCAGGATGGTTACAGCAAGACATACGATATCGTATTTGGTGGCGCACCAAAGAATAAGAATAAATACGATATGCTCATTAGTGAGGCATGGTTCGAATTTTCAGAAATGGTAAAAGAAATAAGCATACCAAAAGACCAAGAGCTATTCCATGAGCTTACAAGTAGAAAATGGAGGTTGGACAGAAGGGGTCGAAGGTGCGTTGAGTCAAAGGATGAATACAAAAAAAGAGGAAATAAGTCTCCCGACTTGGCAGATGCCATAATACTTGCTTTTTACAGGCATGGCAAGATAGCCACATTCAGGGAGGATGATGCTATGAGCGATCTAAAACCTATGTCATCAAGCTTGAACTCGAATAGTTGGTAGTCAAAGGTATTGCAATCAAAAAATAAATAAGCCATAATATATAAAATCAAGGAGAAAAACATGCCAGTAAACAATAAAGAGATAGGTAAAAGTGGTATTGAAATCTTTTCGGGTCAATTTCAAGAGGATTACTTGCAAGACTTATATGGCTCATATGGGGCTGACATCTACGATAAGATGAGGCGGTCAGATGGGCAAGTATCACAGGCTCTTGATGCTGTGATAAACACTATTGCAAGTGCCAATTGGTATGTAGAACCCGTTGATGAATCGAAGCAAGAAAAGGAGATAGCAGACTTCGCAGAATTCATCATAAAAGAAGACCTAGATAAATGTTGGGAAGATAAACTTAGAGAAATCTTGACTTTTATTCCTTTTGGATATTCCCTCTTTGAAAAAGTACACAAGGTTGTTATCAAGCACAAGAAATGGGGAGACTATATTGGGTTCAAAAAGCTTGGGTGGAGATCACCAAGAACGATAGAATCTTGGAACATCAAAGATGGTTCACTCGACAATGTTGAACAGCAGGCTCAAGGGGACTTAGAATCCTTCACTACTATACCAGCAAAGTTCTTAACTCACTTTTCGATAAATGCAGAAGGTGATAACTTCGAGGGCGTTTCAATGCTAAGACCTTGCTATGGTGCTTGGCTTAGAAAAAATACTTTTCTAAAATTGATGTCAATTGGTATAGAAAAAAGCGCAATAGCGACACCAAAGGCTAAATTCCCACAGGGCTTACATGGGACTGCCGAATATAACAATTTCATCAATATGGTAGCAGCATTATCCTCACATGAGAAAAACTACATTGGGGTTCCTGTATCACCAGATGGCACAGCGGTTTGGGACATTGAGTTTATAGATACTCCGTTTGATGCTACAAAAGTGAAAACAGCTATCGACTATGAAGATTCTCTCATAATGAGAAGGTTCCTTGCGAACTTCCTCTTATTAGGTTCTCAAGGCTCAGGTTCTTATGCACTATCTAACGATCAATCAGACTTCTTTTTGAACAGCCTAATATACCTTGCCAATGTGGCAGCTCGTGGAGCGCAGAGTTGGATAAACGAACTGATCACTTACAAGTATGGAGAACGTGATTTCTACCCAAAAATTAAACATGCTGGCATCAAAGACAAGGCTGGAAAAGAACTGGCAGATATCCTCTCGATATTGGCTAGGGATGGACTCTTAAAACCAGATGATGGTCTAAGGGCTCATGTTAGAAAGTCATATGAACTACCAGAAGAAGTGGAAGAAGAAGAACCGAAGGTAAAAACACCTAAAGCACCACCACAACCAGCTCCAGAAGAAAAGGACTTACCAGAAGAGGATGTGGAGGAAGAGGTAAAAGAGGAAAATATAGACTCAAAAGAGAACCAAAAGAAGGCTGTGAAAGACAAAGAAGAAGAAGAGAAGGTGTTGAAGAAGTCAGACAGAGGTAAATCCGACTCGGTAGAGCCATTCGGAGCCGAAAACACCTCTACTATATCTCTAGCCGCAGCAAAGCCATCTATTGTTTCTCTAGCAAAAAGATATGAGGCTTTAGCCCAAGAACAACTCACAGAAATGGCTAACAAATACAACGATAAGATTATCAAGAACTACAGGGCTGGAATGGGCATCAAATCAATAAATAATTTGAGCATACAAGGTATCACAAAGTACAAAAAAGAACTAAAGAGCCTGTTCATGGAGGCTTCAAACGAAGTCAGGACTCAAGTTGTAAAAGAACTAAAGCTCAGCGAAGTAAAATTTGCCCAATCTAAGGGTAAAAAGAGAACAGAAGAGTTCGTTGCTATGTTCGTAGGCATAATTGGAGACACGCAAGCAAAAGATATCGAGAAAAAATCCAAGTTGGCTTTTGCCACCACAGAAGGGATAACAGAAGATGCAGAAGTCATCAGACATGACTTAGATAAGGCTGTTAAGAAATCAATAAAGACCTCAACTCTAGCAGCAGGGACTATATCTTCACAGATAGTAAATAAGGCAAGATTAGACACATTCTTTGATGATGAAATGAAAGAGGCTGTAGAGAGTTTCACGTTCGTTAATCCGAGTCCTGTTTCAGCCATATGTCAATACCTAGCAAATAAAACTTTTGAAGTATCAGACCGCAGGGCGTTAGAATTTCATCCACCACTACACCATAATTGTAAAACTTCCTTGAGAGCCAATCTCAGAGCGAGTAAAAAGAAGGTTCCAATTGATGAAATAGCACCAAATGAAACTCAGAAGAAGTCAATAACACTCAAGTGATTGACTTTTGGATACCAAATGAGGCATAATTAAAAATACAGGAGGAAAAATATGCGTGACACTAAAGACCTCGATAATAAGGTAATCTTTTCTTGTAACCCAAAAAACAATAGGGTTCAATGTCTATCAGAACTTGTACTCTCCGCATCTGTTGGAGAAAGTGAAGACATAAAACTTGAAGCTCCAAAAAAGATTCAACTCTTGAGGACTATAAGTTTCAAAGACCCAAGATATGGTGATGTGAAAATTAAAAAAGAGCACTTATCTGAAATGGTCAAAAACTTCAAGGATAATGTAAGAGGGGTAGACCTCGCTATTGACTATTCTCACGATTCATGGGCAGAAGCCGCAGGATGGGTCAAAGATGTATATACCGAAAATGAAGGTAAGGAATTATGGCTGGATGTAAAATGGACTCCTAAAGGTGCCAAAAAGCTCATAGATGGTGAGTTTAGGTATCTATCAGCAGAGTTCGATACAGCATATACTGATGGTGAAAATGGTAAGTCTTTTGGGTATGTCCTGCTGGGCGGAGGATTAACCAATAGACCAGCTGTTAAAAAAATGAAACCGACTACTAAATTAACGGAGGCAGAGAAAAAAATGGAAGAAATCAAAAAGCTTCAAGAGAAAAACGAAAGTCTTGAGAAGTCAATTGTTGAGCTTTCAAAGACTAATAAGACTCTAGGCGAAGAAAACAAAAGCCTAAAGGACGAAGTCAAAAAACTCAATGATGAAAAACTCAATGATGAAAAAGTAGCATATCTCAATGAGCTACTTTCTGAAAAGAAGATAGTTCCAGCACAGAAAGATGCTCTAATGACATTGTCAATTGACAATATCAAAGGTATCTTCAAAGATGCAAAGGCTATCGAGCTTAATGAAAAAGAACAAGGTTCATCAAAAGAGCCAAAAGTTCAAACAGAAGAGACTCTACTAGGTGAAGCTAAGACTCTCTCAGCAGAAAAAAATATTGAACTAGAAGAAGCTATCAGCGAACTTTTAAAAACTGATAAGTTCAAAAATCTAAACAAGGAGTAAGTAATGAGTTCACATCCACAAGCAAGAATTACTAGCTACATGGCAGATGCAGATTTGTCATCTAAACAGTATTATGCAATGAAGATAGGCTCTGATTCAAAGCATATCAACATTGTAAGTGATGCCAATGGTAAGTCTATTGGTTTTTTAATGAACAAACCAAGCGCATCTGGTCAGTTCGCAGAAATCGCTGGCGTTGGTGGTGGTGCTCTCGGTAAACTAGCAGAATCAGTTGCGGCTATGGCTCAATTGACATGCACAGCAAATGGTGACCTCGAAGTCGTAGATGCAGCTGGAGAAGTTTGCGTTGCTATCGCACTTGAGGCTGGAGATAGCGGTGATGTTATCGCTATTGATGTTGTTAACCTTGAACCACATGCAGCAGACGCATAAGGAGTAGATAATGGGACAATCACATGCAATAAATGACAAACTCTTGGCTGGATTCTCAAGAGGACTTTTTCAGGATGAAAGCAGATTCATCAATAAGAGAATTTTTCCAGAAGTAAAGTCTAAAAACCTAACAGGTAAACTAGGTTCTTATGGAAAAGAAAGCCTAAGAATTGTAAACTCAGTAATGGGTGGTAGAGGAAAAGCTAGACAGATTCATGTTGAAACAACTTCAAGTGATACTTTTATCATTGAAAACCATGGACTAAGTGATATTATCACAAAAGAAGACTACGCTAACTATGACCTACCTTTTGATATTGAGTCAATCAGAACTCGTCAGCTAAAAACAATGCTCATGCTCGCAAGAGAAAAAGCTATGGCTGATATCATCAACTCAACATCAATTATGACAAAGAATACTACACTTTCTGGTGAATCTCAGTGGTCAGATTACACTAATTCAGACCCAATTGGAGACATCCAGACTGCTCAAGCATCAATTTATGATAATGGTGGTGAGAATCCTGCTGAATGTATCGCTATCATGGGCTGGCATGTTAAGAATAAACTAAGGTATCACCCTCAAATTCTTGAAAACTTAGGTTTCTCAAGAGCAAGAGCTGGCTTGATGTCTAACGCTGAATTGGCTTCTGCATTGGACGTTTCAGAAGTTCTAGTTGGTACAGCTATGTATAACAGTTCTGATCTAGGACAGACTGACTCACTATCTCCAGTATGGGGTAAACACTTCGTATTGGCTTATAGCCCAAAAGTAGCTTCTCTTGAAGAGAACTATCTTGGTGTTACAGTAGTTCCAGCATCAAACGCTGAAATCGTACAGAAGACTCCTAAGTCAAACCCACCTATGTCTAAAGAACTAGTACATACAATGGACTATGACATGGTTCTAACAGATGCAAACCTTGGATATCTAGCGAAGGACGTAGTAGCTTAATTTTTTATTGAGGGGTGGCTCATTAGTCACCCCTTATCTTGGAGGATAAAATGAAAATTATTCATATCATTCTAGCATTCGTGGCTTTCGCTTTCGTATCAAACTACAGTATTGCAAAAGTATATGATAGAAACATGGGTAGGGACTTGAAACTTCCAGCTCAGAAGATGCTTGAATATCAAAGGGTATCTGCTCCAGCAGCGGCTTCTACTGCATATATCTTGACAGCAAATGATGGAGATGATTCTGGTGCTGCGGCTACAGTATCAACATTTACAGCACAGCCAGATGTACCAAGAGTTCTAGTGGTCACACCTGGAGGCACCACAGCAGATGTTGCAGCAGGAAATGTTGTAATCACAGGTACTAACATTCATGGTGAAGCTATCACAGATACTTTAGCTTTCTTGGCTAACGCTTCAACAGCTACAACAGGAACAAAGGCTTTCAAGACAGTAAGCTCAATTGTATTTCCAGCAGAAGATAGCCCATATGGAGCTACATGGACAGTCGGAATTACAGACAAGCTTGGCTTAAAGCATTGTCTTGCTCAAGCTGGAGATGTTATTCAAACTGTATTCAATGGTACAAGAGAAGCAACTCAAGCCACATGCAACGCAGATGTTGACGAAGTTGAAAAAAACTACTGCGACCCAAACAGTGCTGCTGATGGTTCCAATGTAGACTTCTACTTTGTTCAAAACTACAGATGTTTATACTAAGGAGACAATCATGTTAAAATTTAATACCAATGTAACCGTTGGAAGAAAACAGGTACTAATCAAAAGAAGTAACAGCTTTTTGAAGGGTGAAGAAGTTAAAGAATCTGACCTTGAAAAAAAATGTGTAGCTCAATTACTAAAAGAGGGGCTTGTAGAAGAGATAAAAGAAGATGTGCCAGCCCCAAAAAAGGTAGTTAAGAAAAAATCTAAGAAGTTAGACCTACCTGATATGTAAAGTTCAAGGGGGGATATCCCCCCTTTTCTTTTTGGAGGAAGAAAATGTCATATTGTAGTTCAACAGATATCGCAGCAGAATATAAGACAATAACTTTTGGTTCTGCTACTTCTATAACATCAAGCACACTAGCTACTTGGTGTAGCCAAGCAAGCGCAAGATTAGACACTCAGATTGGAAGTTTTTATTCAACTCCGATACTCGAGGCTTCTTCCCCAATTTCATTCAGTTTAATGAAAATGTATGCGACTCAGTTAGTTCAACTAAGAGTCAATAGGGCTCTTGGCTTAAAAGCTGGAATAGCACAAGACCAAGAATCCTTTGCGACTTCTGCAAAAAATATCATAGATGAAGTCAAAGATATCGCAGAACGTAGGCAGCTATCAGATGCTCCAAGAGCGTCCTCAAACAAGTATGGTTTCAAGGATTACAATAATACCAATGATGTCGAACCAATCTTTGAAATAGATTCTGAGCAATGGTGATATGTTTACAAGCTACTCTATAGAAAATGATCTTGAATTTAAGCAAAAGATAGATGAGGCTCTAAAAAAAGGAGCCAATCTAAAGATACCTTTTAAGCTTATTGCAGCAGATTTTTATAAATCTGAAAAAGCTATTTTCCAAATGGGTAGTAGGGGTCAATATCCCGACTTGTCGACAAAGCCTTTTAGAGCTTTTTGGAGAAACAAAAGAGGATATGCTGCTTTATACAAGGGTGGTTACAAAGAGTATAAAAAAGTCCACTATGGTTTTACCTATCCGATATTGAAGGCTGGTGGTAGACTAATGGAATCTGTCACGAACCCTTCACACAAGGACGCTATATTGAAAATAGCTTCCACATACATGATAATAGGAACATCAGTACCATACGCAAGATATCATCAAACAGGTACTAAAAAAATGCCTATGAGAAAAATCCTATTTATCGGACCCGAAGCTGGAGCCCAAAGGGATGCAGGAAGGCTCAAAAGATGGGTAGGATACATAGACAACCACATTAAAGAGACACTAAGGAGCGTCTAATGGGTAGATACGACAATGAGAATTTTCTCTCAGATTTACAAGCAGTAATTGTTTCAAACTTGGATGCTAAAATCTCAGCATTGAATACTGAAAAGGGTGATAGCGTATTAAGCTCATTTGATTCAAATGCAATATTCATACAAGAAATATATGGAACAGTAGCCAACTACGATCCATTCGTACTTATATACATAGAAGACATGCCATTGGACTCAGCCATAGGTGGAGCCCATATTACAGGATTGAAGCTCAATGTCTTAATATGCTTTTGTCAGAATAACGATTCTGATAGATACAAGAGAATATTCAGATATCAAAGGGCTATATATGAAGTCATTGAAGAAAAATATAACAACATTTTTCGTGGTGTAAAAGTCAAACTATCTAATCTAACACCTGTCGCATTGGCATCAGAAAACGCCCAGATCTTTGATGCTGTTGGGGTAGGATTAGAAATAACAATGAACTAAGGAGGGTTTTCTTATGCTACCAGCTAGCAAACATATTTTTGGAATCCACTCTGTGACACCTTATCAACTAACTGATGGTATGCCTTATGGTATCATCAAAGTCTTATCGGGTGCGTCTCTTGAGCTTACTGGCGAGTTAGTGAAACTCAATGGTGGTTCTTATGCGTATTCTTGGGCTGTTGAAGATGGTTACAAAAGTGGTACTCTAAATTTTAAGCCTCAACAGTATGAAGAGTTCATGTTTGAATTGTTCTTGGGCAAGGCTCCTACCAAAAGTGGTACAGGATCAGGCTCAGTAACAACACTAACCAATTTCAATGGAACATCAGTAAGTGATGCCTCTACAGGTATTGCATCTATTGGCGTTCTTTCTGGTAGTAGTTCAAACTTGAAAGCAGGGAAATATATGGTCAAGGCGGTAGACGCTACAACAGTAGACCTATATAACCTTACTGACTTCGATTTCTCAAGAGGAACTGACACTACTTATGTAGATGAAACATTAAAGATAACAAGCGCAGCATTGACTGTATCTGATTCTGGAGCTACTACTGATGTAGCCGACTTTGGATTGCAGATAACAGGTGGATCAGGTGTTGTAGCTTTAACTGCTGATGATACAGCTTACTTTGAGGTCAAACCTCCAGCAAGCTCAGATTATGTAGTGAAACTTGGTGCTGCATCGGATAGAACTCCAGAATTTGGAGCATACTTAACCACAGAACCAAGAGGCAATGGAGAATCCTTTGCTATAGATTGTTATAGGTGTCGAGCAATCGGTATGCCTTTTAACTTCGAAGCTAAGAATTTTTCAGAAGCGGAGATCAAATCAGAAGTCCTTTACGATTCTAGCGAAGACGCTGTCTGCCAAGTCAGGTGGATACGTCCGACATCTCCAGTTTAAAATTATGGGGGAGTCTTTACTCCCCCTTTTTTCTTTTCAAGAGCTATTCTGTAGGGGTCATTTCCCAAGCATACCCACATATTTGACATACGCAAGATATAAAGATCAAGCCTTTGTACGCAGAATTAATATCATTCAGAATAATTGCATTACTTCCACATGACTTACATATGGGGTCTATAGTGTGCTTTTCCATCCATCAACTCTCCAAGTGTCTTGATAACCTTTTCGGGTGAAGGGTGGCATTTATAGCTAGGATACTCTCTAGGACATTTACTTATAACTAAGTCTCCTGTGAAAAATTTATGAGCGTAGCTACAATGGCAATCCTCTTCAACAGCCAAAAAGTTGTAACCGACCTCGCCATTTCTGACAGGCACTCTATATCTGCTTTTTACAACAGTAAAAATTCCAAGAATTTTAGTGTCTTTGGTGCAAGCAGCCATATGTAACGCTCCCGTATCAGCTGTTACAACGCAAGCCGCTTTATCCATAATGGCAATTGACTCCAATAGAGACAATTGATCGTAGAATTCTATAAGTCCATCAAACTCGATATGATTGTCAAGTTGTTCCTTGTCATATTCTTTTCTTGACCCTCCGAGGGCTATAAGTTGGTAATCTTTGTACTCTGACCTTATTGATTTTATAACTTCGCTCCAAAAGTCTTTACCTAAAGATCGAGACTCCCATCCAGAATCATATGGATTGATCACGATGAATGGTTTTTCTAAGTCAAATTTTTTGGATGCCTTTTTGAAAGCACTTTCTTCTTCAACATATGAATATTTGACTTTATACTGCATATCATCAGGTAACAATGAGTGACCAAAAACTGGTCTTGAAACAAAGTCAACAGAATGGGTCAACATGTGTCTTCCTCTAAGAACGTCCATTGGTCTAAATGGGTCAAGGGCATAGTCGAATTGAGCCATGTAATTTTTATCTACAGTGTCGTGCCATGGAATCACATTGTCAACGTCCTCATTGTACTTGAATAAGTCAGGAAATACAGTTATCAGACTCAATTTGCACTTTGGGTAAGTCTTTTTTATAAAACGTAAAACTGGAGTTATTGTTATTGTATCTCCTATGGCATAAGAACCCATAGTTATAAGGATTGTAAGTTGATCTTCTGGCTTGTTTTTTATCCTACATACCTTATGGGCAACGTATCCGTCTTGAGGATTGACTGTCAGAAATTGCTGAATCGTTCCGTCCTCATTTAAGATGCTTTTACCACAGTAGAAACATGTTTCACCAAGCTTTAAGATGTCCCTAGCTGTTATTTTAGCTGGCTCATCTTTAGCTTTTAGCATTTTACTCAAGTCCAACTCCTTCTTTTTTTGACCTTTTTCTTACCCCACTCTTTGCTATCAGTATGGTAGAAGCCTGTGCAATTGTATTTTACAGCAGTATTCCTAGGGAATTTCTTTGACATAAAGACCCCGGGTTGACATACACATGGCATGACATCAGCCTTTTCGCTAGCATCATAAGACATGTAATCTTCAATAGTTGCTCCACATGATGGGCATACAAACTCAAATATTGGCACTTCTTTTTGACTCCTTTGGTTTGTATTCAGGGACATGATCTAAAGCTGTTTTGATAACCCACTCACTCACAGATAGCCCATACATGGCTGCGACTTTCTTAATCTTATTCTTTTGTTTTTGGGTGCATCTGGCATGAATCCAATTGTCTTTTATCTTAGGCATCAGCATAACTCCTTTTTTATGTTGATTTATCTCTCTTAATAAAATAGTATCACGATTAAGAAGTATTGCAAGAAAAAATATTTTTGATACAATGATTTATAAGGAGCTAAAATGTCAGAAGACCAAAAATTTATTGACCTAAAAGACTTAAATCCAGAAGAAGCATCATTTGAAATAAAGGGTAAGACCTACACCTTTAGGAAATTGAGTTTGAGGGATAAGGCTTGGTATCAAAGGAACTTCGGTAAGGACGCTACCAACATCTTCAATGAGAATAATCCAGATGTTGAAACAATGCTAAAATGCGTATTTTATCAACTCAACAACGAGTCAAAAGCGCACTTTTTAGCAAAAGATATCGAAGAAATTGATCCAAATGGAGAACCTATAAAAAGAAGGAAATACGCTTGGGAGTTCTTTGGTGAATTAATCGAGGGAGCAAGGGATACTGAGCTTGTCATGACAGAATACATTAGATGTATGATGGGGTCACAGCCTATACTTGATGAAATAGCCAAGATGAATAAAAAAAAAGTGAAGGAAGAAGATACGGAAGAACAGATTGGGGTGAAATCTACGATAGAATAGCCTATGAATATGGATATTCTTTTGACCAGATAAGCTCTATGTCCGAAAGGGAGGTATCCATAGCTCTATCAAACATCTATATTAGGAGCCATAATACGTTAGTTAATCAGGCTAGACTACATGATAGAGAAATGCAGCCAATAACAAGACCTGTTGACAGGGTTGCAATTAAATTGACTCCAGAACAAGAAAAACAACAGGAAGAAATCATAAAAACTGGACTTGAGAAGATCAAAAGAAGATTTAACAAGGGGAGATAAATGGCAAGTTCTGATCTAATGATTAAAATTGATGCCAACATCAAGGGCTATAAAGACAAACTAAAGCAAATTGAGGATAAAACCAAAAACTTAGAAGACACTCTTGCTTCAACAGCCAAAAAGTCGGGGGTCGCTTTTGCAGCTCTAACGGCTACAGTAGGCTTGTCAATTGCCGCTTTTGACAAGCAAGCCCAAGTTCAAAGGCAGACCGAAACAATCATTAGAGCGACAGGAGGGGCAGCAGGGTTGGCAGCTAGTGAAGTTCACAAGATGGCTTCGGCATTGCAAGAGAATTCTACCTATGGTGATGAAAACATAATAAGAGGACAGAATCTACTTTTGACCTTTAAGAATATCGGTAAGGACGTTTTTCCAGAAGCTTCACAAGCTATGCTGGACATGTCTACAGTCATGGGGCAAGACTTGAAAGCTTCTGCAGTACAGCTAGGTAAGGCTCTAAACGATCCTATAGCTGGAGTATCTGCTTTAGGAAGAACAGGTGTCACGTTTACTGCTCAACAAAAAGAGCAAATTAAGGTTTTACAAGAATCAGGACAGCTTCAAGCAGCTCAAGCCATCATAATGAAGGAGTTGAATTCTCAATTCAAGGGTGCGGCTGCGGCTGCGGCTCAAGGTACAGGTATCTTTAAGCAGTTAAGTAATACTTTTGGTGATTTGGTCGAGGACGTTGGTAAAGAATTGGCTCCTGCGTTTATATATGCAGCTCAAGGTTTAAAAAAACTATTAGATTTCGCTAGAGCGAACCCTATCTTCGCAAAAATGGCAGCAGTATTCCTACTAGGAGGCACAGCCTTGACAGGATTCGTTTCTGTTGCAGCCACAGGTGCTTTAGTATTCATGAAATTAAAAGCCGCCATGATGGCTTCTGCAATGGCTACAAGGATTATGTCTCTTGGGGTCAAAGGGTTACTTGGAGCTACAGGTATCGGATTGCTCGTAGTAGTATTAGCCGAAGTAGCTATGAATTGGGAGGCTATATGGACTAACATGGCTTCCTTCTTTGAGGCTTTTGCTCAAAAAATAGGAAAAATAGGTGGAGGTTTAGGGAATATCATTAAGGGGATCTTCACTTTCGATAAAGAACAGATACAAAAAGGGTGGAAAGACCTACAAGAAGGCTTTTCAGAAACACTCGAACGAACAAAAGAGATCAAGCTACAAAAACAAGCAGAGCAAGCAGAAGCATCAAAGGCTCAAATGTTAGCCGAAAAAGACTCCAGCGCAGAAGCGGCAAGAGCCAAAGACCTTGAGATAGCAGAACAGGACGCTATAGCCAAGGAAGAAACAGAGCTTCAAAAAGTCGAGAGGGAGTTGGCAAGGAACGATCTTGATGCTCAAAGACACTTCGAACTACTTGAAAGAAAAAAAGAACTTACTCAAAAATATCATGAAAGTGAAAAGAAGGGCGCAGACAATCTATTCAAGGCAAAAATGGCTGAAATGAGAAAAATGGCTGACTTTGAAAACCTAACCAACCAAGAAAAAGTCGCTGCCCAAGCCAATACATTGAATAATCTAGCGGCTTTACAGAATTCAAGCAACTCAGCGATGAAAGCTATGGGTAAGTCTGCGGCAATAACTCAGATAGGGATTAGTACAGCGCAAGGTGCGATTGCAGCATATGCGTCATTGGCTCCAATCCCATTTATCGGACCAGCACTCGGTACTGCTGCGGCTGCAATGCTCACAGCTTACGGTGTTGAGAGGGCTGCGAAGGTCGCAGGACTTAATGAGGGTGGTTTCGTGCCGGGGATAGGCAACCATGATAGTGTTCCAGCTCTTTTAACCCCGGGTGAATTAGTTGTTCCTAAACAAGTAGCTCCAACATTTGCCGAAGAAATGGCTTCAAGGGAGGGTGGAGAAGCTGCTGAACCTACTGAAATAACTCTAAAAATTAAGCCAGAATCCTTTATGGAATGGCTTGAAGTAGAGCAAGTGAAAAGAGGCAACCTAAGTTTGGCATCATCATGATTGAACCCACATGTCCTCAATGTGAGAGAAAAGAGCTTTGCCAAGACTGTCATAGGTGTTATATTCATTGTAATTGCGAAGATGCGGAGGAAGAATAATGGCTCAACAGATTATCTTTTTTGAGAAGAATAAGGCTGACTTATCAAAAAGCAACGTATCAATAACAGCAAGTCAAGGCTCAACGTATGTCGACTATATGAGAAATAGATCAAACAGGACTGCATGGATAACTACAGGGAGTGTAGATGCCGACAATACATATATCGAAATTGACTTCGCTGACGCAGTAACATTAACCGACATAATATTGCTCAAACATAATTTTAAGGCTTATACAATTCAGTATTGGACAGGATTGGCATATACTGATTTTTCTACTGCCATATCTGAGACATCAAATTCAGATGTCAATAAGCATCATAATTTTGATTCTGTAATCACCACAAAAATAAAGCTGACAATTACTGGAACAATGGTGGCTGACGATGACAAATATCTTTATCAATTTATTGCCACAGATAGAATAGGACAATTAGAATCATGGGCAATAGTCAAGTCAAAGCTATCAAGGAATAGACAAAAAAGCACAATGTTGAGTGGTAAGATGTCAATAAGGGAAAAAATAGGTGCTTTTTCTGGTACTGCATCAGTAAAAATTGTTAGTAGTGATGCTGACCTAACTATCATTGAAAAACTCTTTGAGTCAAATAGCGGTTTCTTGTATTGGGCATGTGGTGGAGATGAGACTCAATATCGGACTGAGCGCAAGGGGTATCGCATGGAGGATATCTACCTAGTAAAATGTGTAAATGAATGGCAAGCAGATTGGTACAAGGGTCTGTATCAAACAGGTATGAAGGTTGACCTAAAACTTCAAGAGGTGATAGATTGAGCTTCGGACTGAACTTAAACTCAATAAAGGTTTACATACTTCCATTTGATATAGATGGTTCTTATTCTTCTGAATGGATAGAAGTAACCAAATATGTTAGTAAGATAAGTAGACTATCCCAAGATACGGATAGCTCAGACTACCAACTAGGGGTCTATAAGAATTCTAGTATCACTATTTCTCTTAGCAATAGAACTGGAAAATTTAATGATGTAGATTCAACAGAATCTATTTTTGCTTATAAAAGGAGAGATTCTAAGGTAAAAATCATATACAAACTTACCGAGGAAATAACTGAATGTGGATGTGCCAAGGCTGGAGATTCATTTATCAGCGAGGACTATGAGGTTTACAAGGGCTTGCTCAGTGATGAAACTTTTAGGCAGGACGCATATACAGAAGAAATATCTATAACAGTCTTAGGCTTTGAGACTATTTTCGATAGAGTAGAAGTCCCATATGCTAGTATATCAAACGGAGATGCCGCTTCTGCTGTCCTTTATACAATATTGAACCAAACGGCAATAACAGACTTACTGACTGTTTCAGCAGGAAATATAAGCGTTGGATCAGATCAAACTATTGATGATAAAAGCGATATGGAGAATGCTACAGTAAGGGATGTTTTGGATGAGCTGCTACTAGCATCCAATAGTGTGCTTTATATCTTGAATGATACGATATACATAAAAACAAGGGCTGCGAGTGCTGCCTTACAATATACATTCTATGGGCAGGGTTCTCCAGATGGTATTGAAAATATCATCTCAATAAAAGACCTCAACAATGGTATGCACAGGCTTTTTAACTACTTCACATGGAAGGATACAACCTTTATTGAGTCCGATACTGATTCTAAAACTAAGTATGGTGTTAGAAAAAATGAGATATCAATACCATATTTCACCAATAGCACCAAATGTGAAGCTATGCTTTCAACGCTATTAGCCGAGTTCAAAGACCCAAAAACTGAAATGATAATAACAACTCCACTCAATTACACTACTTTGGCGATAAACTTATTGGATAAGGTTAATGTCGACTATCCTGTTCTGTATATTGAGGGTGAATTCGGACTGCCAATTTGCGGTATTGCCATATGTGGATCAGGAGTCTTACCTGATGCACTATGGAGTTTATCAATATCATCAGCAGATGAGTTCAAGGTAATGAAAAAGGATATAGATATGACTAAAATGGAGATAACTTTTAAATTGAGGGGTGTATAAATGGGGTCAGATACTTTAACTTCAAGGACTAATGGTGAAACAATTGATCAGACTTGGTTCAACGTGCCAAGGGCTGCAATGATAGGTGATTGGTTACCTAGAAATGCCTCGGGTTCTGTTGAAAGTATAGCTGGCAATTTAGGGTCAGATACATACAGGTGGCATAATGCTTATATAGTTGGAAGTGGTGATGTCAATGTAGGCACTTCCAAACTTCAAGAAGCTTCAAGTAAGCTGTGCGTAACGGATAGTGGTGGCAACCAATTTGCAATATCAGAAATTGTAACATCTCTTATAGGGGCAGCCGCCGACAATTCTACAGACCTAGGGACTTTTATAGGTTCAATTATTGCAGACTCATCTGACGTAAAAACCGCATTGCAAGCTCTTGAGACTTCGCAAGAATCGGTTAATGTAGATTGGAAAAGAAGGGTGGCTATAGCATCTCATAGTAGAACTGCTGGAAATGGCACAGACTACGGCTCTAATGTTACAATTTATGCTCCTACTGGTAAAATATTTGCATTTATAGATTATGATCATCAAGGTGGACATTCTGCTGGTTCATATCCTCAAGTCAACAGCTCGTCAATGTCAACATTGGCTGGGTTAACAGGCTATAGCTACGCATCAGCAACAAGCGGCTTCAGCGGGATTTACTATAAGAGCGCATCAACTGGTAACAATAGTTGTAGAATGGGCATCACGCACTCTGGTGGATATGGACCAACATACAATAGAGGTTTTTTTATCGGTTTATAAGGCGCAATGGGGCGCATCTATATAGGAGGAAGTATGACAGCATTATTTATTTTATTGACAGGGTTTACGGTTGCGGTTGGCGGCTACATTCATGGTGTCGAACACGGCAAGAACTGTGAATTTAGTGAGAAAAAGATATGTGCGATTGATACGACTCAATCACCATATGTGAAAAAACCAAACCACACTCACGACTTCGGTGGCAAAATGAAAAAGATAAAAAAAGATAAAAAAGACAACGATCAAGTTAGATAATTTATAGGAGTTTTTTTATGACCACTTTCTCAGCTATTCCACAACGATCAAATGGTGAGGAAATTACAGCCAATTGGTTTAATGTTTTAAGACTAGCAGGCTCTACAATGGAGCAAGGGATTCTACCATTGTCTAGTGTTGGTGAGCTTATGACCCATGATGGTTCGGCAGCTTCCACATTGGCTCTCGGTGCTTCTGGAGAGTGGCTTAAAGCGACTCCTACAGGATTGGAGTGGGCGGCAGCTCCAGGTGGATACTCAGACCCATTAACGACTCGTGGAGATGTCTTAATTAGGGATGCCACGAATACCACCAATAGGCTTGCTCTTGGTTCTGCAACACAAGTTCTAACTTCTGATGGGACAGATGTGTCATGGTCAGACCCTACAGGTGGACTTTCTGATCCAATGACAACTCGTGGCGATATCATGTTTAGAAACGCATCAAACTCTACTGATAGACTACCTGTTGGTACAGCGAATCAAGTTCTAACTTCGGATGGAACAGATGTTTCATGGCAGGACGCTACAGGTGGTGTCGATACTTCTGGCACTCCAGTTGCAAATGACTTCGCAAGATTCACAGACGCAGATACCATAGAAGGTAGGAGCTATGCAGAAGTAAAGTCAGACCTGTCTTTAGACAACGTATCAAACGTAGCGACAAGTGACGTTGCCTATGATGCTACATCATGGAACGCCAATAATGACGCTGCAACCAAGAATGCAATTCGTGATAAAATAGAGACAATGGATACTGCTATTGGGCTAAACACCACTCATGCGAGTTCAAATGGTTCAGATCACAGTTATATAGATCAAGATGTCACAAGTGGAGCTGCTCCAACATTTACCGCAGATAACTTCTCGGATGGGGGTAGTAATGCAATCATAACGACTACACAAGAAACTAACTTCGAGACTGCCTACACCCATTCACAGTCCTCACACTATTCTGATCCAATGACAACTAGAGGGGATGTTCTAATCAGAAACGCATCTAACTCAACGGCTAGACTCCCTATTGGAACATCAAATCAGGTTCTAACATCAGATGGGACAGATGTAGCATGGGCTTCTCCTAGTGCTGGAGCTGCCAATGAAATACAGCCAACCCTAGCTTCTTCTGCTGGTACAGTAACCTTCACAGGCAGCGGCTTGGATGACTTAGTTGTAGATGCTTCTGACTATTATGGTGAAGATACAGATATCAGAGTAAGAATAGTTAATGTTGCTTCATCGCCCGATCAATTCGATTTAATGACTTCTGCGAATAGCTCTGCTGGTAGGGTGCTGCAAAACCAAAACATGTCAGCCACACCTGTAGATGTTTACAAAGGATTAAAGATATCCTTCGGCGCTGTTGACGGACATACAGCCTACGAGTATTGGGACTTCACAATAACAGCAGCTAGCGTACCAATCAAAGATTATGATGGTACGGAACGTGGTTCAATTTATGGTGATGTTTTAAAAGTTGCTAATGGTTCATTGAGGGCGTGGAACAAAGATCCAGATGATATCATATTTCAGAACGATAACTGCGACCCAAATAACTATGGTACATTCTACGCTGTTAGACAGGACGATGGCGGTACTACATATATCAATGCAGCAAGTGGAAAGCCTATTGAATTTGGAGCTAACGATAGCACTTATGCTAGATTTTATGGAGAGAGGCTAGGGATAGGAACTAATTTTCCTAGTGGTCAGCTTCATGTAGATCAATCAGGGTCAGCTGAGAATATTCCAGTATTGTATTTAGATCAGGGAGATAGTAATGAGCCTTTTATAGCTCTTGCTGGCACATCAGGTGCTAATACAGCGAATAGCATTACATCATATACAACAGGCAATAGTATTCAAGGATTTTTAAGAACGGAAGTAAATGGAACGGACTATTGGGTGCCATACTATGATGCACCAACTAGCTAGGAGAAAAAATGACAGTAGAAGAAGTTAGAGAAAAAAGAGACATTCTAATCAAAAGAATCAAGAAGTTGACATTGATAGTCGAACGGATTGACAAATTCCTTTTTTTGAATGGTGAGGATAAAGACTCAGTTTTGTCTAAAATAGAGGCAGACTTACTGAATGAGTAATGATGATTTGAGTACATTTAAGGTTTCGATAGCCTTGATAACACAGCATCTAAAATCAATAGATGAAAAGTTTGAGAGGCTACCTATCTGTGAGAAGGAGCAGACAAAAGCAAGGCTCTCTTTTTTGACCAAGCTCGTTTTTTGGATGTATTTTTTCTTGTTTTCTCTTGTAATTAGTGTGATACTTGGGGGAGAACTAAGGATGCTACTATCTAAAATTAAGGAGCTTTCATGTTTTACTTCTTTTCTGTTGGGCTGATTGTCACTTGTTTTTTAAAAATCCAAAGTATATTCACCTCACCTGATGCTTGGTGGACTCATTATGTTTTTTTTGGGTCACTACTTATTGTAAATTTCTGCTATAAGATATCTAAAGAGTATCACCTTAGTGCTGGCTTGATGTCGGCATGGGTTCTTATATCTGGTTTATACACATCTGGTTGGGTAGGCAACATGTATTTTCACTTCCCGTCTAATGTTGGGGGTGCAATAAGGGAGAACGCTGCGTATGCAACGCTCATAGCTTCACTTCTGCTCATTGGATACCATAGCATACATAAAAAAGCGTACAGACTGGAGCCGATATGGGGCTTCCTGTGCTTGGCTAACTCCATATATGTGATAGCTCAATTTCTCAATGGCAATGAATTCTTGTTTAGGGGGGGTATGTTTATCAATGGCTCTATAAATGGAGTGTTCATTGCAATGACCTACCCATTTTTAGTTTTTCAGAGCTATGGTATTTTTAAAAAGGAGAGGGCTATACAACTAATCCTTGCTCCGATACCAATAGTCGCTATTATTCTTTCAAAGACTTCTGTTCCAGTAGGTTGTATAGCTTTGAGTATTCTAGTATTTGGGGTAGCAAAGGGGCTTGGCTCTAAAAAAACTGTCATAATTTCAATCGTATCGTTCTTTTTGATTTTCTTATTTGCATCATTGTATGATGAGAACCTTTTTTACGATTCTTATAGATTCAGATATTGGAAACATTCATATGACTATTTCATGACAAGACCCCTTAATCACTTCATAGGGTTCGGAACTGGCACTTTTAAAGTCTTTGGCATAATAATCCAAGATACATATAAATATTTCGGATGGGATGGCAATGCCAAGATGATATTCATGCACAATGATTGGCTACAAATACTACTTGAGCAAGGGTATATCGGTGTAGTTCTAACAATATACCTATGCGTAGCTATACTTTTTAGACAACTCAAAAACAGAAGATTTATTTTATTGTCTGCGACAGCGGCTTTTTGCGGTGGGATGACCTTCGACTATCCTTTTCACTATCCTATACATGCTTTCTTTGGGGTATGGTTAATAGGACAAACTTTTGAAAAAAAGGGGGAGATACAATGAGTATCATTATGGCAGAAAAAAAGAAAATGTCTCCACTTGAGCGCATGATGCTACTAGAGATAATGGATGGTCGCCCCGGTTTATCAAAGCCATTATGCGTTTTATATAACCTACCTAGAGGCAGGGAGGCTCTGCCTTGGTTTATAAAAAATGGTCATACAGGTGAACGCTTCGTCAAATTACTTATGGACGAGTTCAATGGTCATATGGACTTAATGGTCGAGTATGCTTTAAAATAACTAAGGGTGCTCGAAGAAGTAGAAGTCGGGCTCTATGAAATGGGTTCCTGCTGCTGTTTTTGTTATCTTGAACATATACTTTGTTGAGTTCTTTGCAACCAATTCATAGTTAAAGTGCCTTTCAAGAGAAGTCTTTTTCCCTGAGTTGACAACTCCCTTCCATATAAGCGTACCATCATTAGATACAGTAGGAGCCGAAAACCCTAGAACTGTTGCGGTTTCTGTTGAGTTTCTATTGTTATTGTAAATAGTGATAGGAGTGCCATTGTTTGATGTGGTTGCACCCTCATACAGTTCAATTATGAATTCATCTTCTGCTTCAATTGAAAACCTAGCGTGAATATCTCTTTCGGATGGTGTCACGAATAAGAATCGAACGATTGTATCTGCATCTGTCACATCTTGGTTAGAGTGATAGAAAAAATGTTTTCCAGCATGTATATTATGGTCATTGAAGCTCATAGATACACTACTAGAACTGCCAAAAGCTAGCAATACACTAGCCCACAAGAATAACACCATTGTTAATTTCATTTTTTACCTCTTTTTTAAAATTAAAAAAAAGGGGGGTACATACCCCCCTAAAACCTACTTGATAAACTCTTGTCGAGAGCCTAGTTGGTCTATTTGAAAATGAAAATCTGCTTCAAACAAGTACGCTATATCGTCAAAGTTGTCATTGGCATGTGATGAATTTCTAAAAAGTCTACATAATAGCATTGAGGATAGGGTTTTATTAGAACCATCTATTTCTGCTATTGTAGTTATTAAGTGGTCTCCACCATTATTCTCTATGTTCACATCCTTGTAAACAGTAGTGGATGAGGCACTCAAGGAATCATTTATATTAGCCCAAACATATTCTAACCCCCATCTAACAGTAGCATTATCGTCTGTTTCTGGTGACCAATGAACGTGAAATTTGATATTTGAACCATGTTTGTAGCTATGAGGCAGTTGAGCTAAAAAATAAATTTGTTCATCATTTACTGCTTGAGCCTCAAAACCTAGGACTTGGAATCCATTAAACACTTCCCATGAAGCAGGATTAGTACCTGTTATTCTGACATTACTAACAGGGAATCTAAGATCGTCCCAAACGACATCTTCTCCACGAATAAGCGTTGCTGGCTTCTCATGGGCTTTTGATCCTAACATGTTACCTCCCTAGCGTGTAGTCTAAAGAGTCAATTTGACCAGCTGTTGTTCCTACTGATCCAGCGACAACTTCAAATCTACAATATGGTATGAGTCTATCTATAGTAAAGCCAACTATCTGTTTTTGGTCGGTATCACTATTGAATTCAACATATTGATCTTCTACTTTCACATCGGATGCAGAAATGGTAGATATTGGCATTAGATAACTAGCTCCACCTGTAGTTTGATAGCCAAGAAGCCTTATTCTAGCATTAGTTGAGTCATTGATATCAAGGTTAACCCATGCTGCGATTTCTTTAGCTCCCGAACAGTCAAATTGAGCTCCTGCGCTTGCCCATGATGCTGTTAAATCTTGAGCACTAGACACGAGTGATACAGGACTTGTCTGAAAATATACCTTGTTCTGAACTTGAGTATTCGAATATGTTACAGCCTGTAGAATTGATACAAAAAACATGATAAAAATAAAAAATCTCATAAATCCTCCTATTGTTTTCTCCATAATAGTTGAAATTCTGCTTGTATGCAAATATAATTCTGCTATCATATTAGTATCACACAAACCAAAAAGGAGTAAATATGTCAGAAGAAGAAAAAAAAGTTTTTGATGCTAAAATCGTAGACGGCAATGTCGAGGTTACACTTGACACCAATAAGGATGGTGAGCCATCAATCAAATTGGTCGTAGTTGGTTCTGAACTAATTGATGAAGCTCTAGCCAAGATAAAAGACCTACTCTAATGTGGAGCTCAATTTGGGCAGCGATAAAGCCTGCTGCCCAACTCTTTTTTAGTACGTTACTAAAATTCACTTTCACTAAGATAGTTGAATGGTGGAATTCGTACCAAAGAAATAAAAGAAAAAAGGCTATACAGAAAAAAATTGACAAGGCTAAAAAGAACCAAGACCCTATGGGTAAGTTGGACGATATGCAGGATGTGGCAGATGATCTATCTAATTAGTACAATTATGTTATTCATGTTGTCTTGTGGAACTGGGGGAGAGCACCCGAAGTTAGAGAAATCACCAAAACTTTTCAGACCAAGGGCAGAAGGTAACATATCATGTAGGAATGTACCTTCTGACTACGAGCACAATGGTCAAGAGTGCTTCTTTTTGGACTCTTATCCAGAACAAGATAAATATTACGAATGTTTTTACATGAAATGTAAGCAAGGGGATGACAATATCTCACTTGGGCAAAAGTATGTATTGATATCTGATGATGACCTGCTCATGGTGTTTGAGCATATCAATGACTTACAGAATTCATGCCGAGTATGGGAGGACAATAAGGTTCTTTGGCTGTTTACATTAAAAACTTGGAAGACAAGTCAAGTAGATTGAAAAAAAAGTGGGGTAGTTTTACCTACCCCGATATGAAATATGAGTGATTACTTGCTTAAATAAATGATACAAAGGAGTTATTACAATGTCAAGACCTAAAATATGTCTTATAGTACCACATGATGAAAAAGAACAGGGAGCTATTTCTTACAATGGGATATCAGAGTTCAAATATGGAAAATTTGTAGCAGAAGAAGTCTTTTTGAGGCTTGGTGAGTATGATTGTGAAGTCTATGCTTTCACAAAGAATGGACACGACTATAGCAATATAACAGAGAAGTATCCAAAGATGTTCTTTGATGTCTCTATTGAATTGCATTTTAATTCTTTTTACAAGCCAGCCTTTGGTATGGAGGCATTGCTGTTGAGTGATTCAAAAGAAGAAACAGTCAAATTTGTTGACCGCTTTACAGACTTTATAAGCCAAGAATTGGACATTAAGGAACGTAGAAATGTCCTTTGGGCTGATTTCAACCTCCCCACAGATGGCATCAGTAGGATATCAAGAAACCAAAGGGGAGCTGTCTGTCTAAGGGCAATGGCTGACAGCAACGTAGCCAAGCATGTCTTCCTTTTTGAGCCAGCCTTTTGTAATAAAGAGACTGCCGACTCAAGAAAACTTTTCGAGACAAGTAATAGTGACCTTTACCCAAAAGCTCTATGCAACGCTTTGATTTCATTATTAAATATCTCAAGAAAAGATGATGAAAAACAGATGATAAATCTCGATAAGCTGAAAAAAGATATTGGAGACGCAGTATATGAAGTCATAAAGGATTTAATTTGAGGTATCCTGTGTATATTTTTTCTTGGGAGTCAAGGTGTGGAAAAACTTTCACATCAGCATTCACCATTGGAGAAGAAGAGGGCATGATAAACTACATGTGGAGTATTATTGATTCTTTCGAATATAAATCTGGATCACTTACAACATTAGATAGAATAAATTAGGGCTCCCAATAAGGAGCCCTTAACTTAAAGCGTTCAAAAAAGTAAGGTTGTGTCTCTTTTTTTGTCTCACATTGGTCATTTCCTGTCAATACTTTTTCTCAATGATTTTTCATAAACTGATAAAATAAGAAGAACCCTCTCATTTATCTTCAATTGTTTTTTTAGATACCTGTTCAAGTCCTGATATTGTCTTTTTAGTAAAATTGTTTTTCTCAAAAGATTCTTAGTGTCTGGAACAGCGGCACTACTAAACGATAAAAGCATAAATGCGAATATAAAGTATTTAAACATGACCCCTCCCAATCCATAAAAGGATAGTCGCAGTAAAAATCACCCATAAAAAGGGTAGTAAAAACATGCCCATAGCGATAAACATGTCTAAAAAAACATTTTTTTTTGCTTGACTTTCTTCCATACTCAAACTATAAATGTGAAACATAAAATAGTCAAGGGGTAAAAAAATGAGTGATAAAAAAAGCAAGAAAGAATTATGTGATTTGAACATTTACCAGCGTCTACATAGAGTCATGGAGAACTGCCCAAAAATACCAAAAGAGGGCTACAACAGTTATTCTAAATACAATTATGTGAGGGCTGTTGATGTTTTTAATCATATACAGAAAATGTTTATTGAATTTGGAATAGTATTGTCTATAGAGGAAATAAGCCATGAGAGAGAAAAACATGGTAGTAATTTTCAGAGTAGGCTTAAAGCTAGAGCAACATATGTCAATATAGACAATCCAGAAGATAAACATTCTACAGAGTTTTATACTGTAGCAGCAGATACTTTGGATAAGGACATATTCAAAGCAAAAACTGGAGGCTTGAAGTTTTTGTTTGCCCAGCAGTTCCTATTGGTTACCGCTGACATCAAAGACCCCGAAGAAGATGCTCCCCCAACCCCTTTACCTAAGTCTTCTAAGGTAAAGCCTCCAGCCCCTAAAGCAAAGTCTAAGACTTTGACTGCTGTTGATAAAGAGATCAAAGAGCTTGGGGCTAAGATGAAGTCAAAGGGGTGGACTAAAGCGCAAGTCGCTGAGTTTTCAAAAGAGAAATATGGCAATGAGAATCCAAGGCTTCTAACTTCTGAGCAAAGGAATCTTTTGATCCTAGACATAATAAAGTTTAGTTATAACGAGGCTCTGCAATCCGTTAGACAATAGCACTTGACATAATTATAAGGCATGTTTATGATATATTCTAACCAAAGGAGAGAATATGGACATAAACATTGTTAAAAATATCGAGTTAAAAAAGGTTGAAGACCTAATCGAGAACCCTAGAAATACAAGGACTCACTCTGATGCACAGATTGATGAAATCTGCAATTCAATAAAAGAGTTTGGCTTTAACAACCCTATACAAATTGATGACGAGAATGTCGTTTGGGCTGGTCATGGTCGTTTAAGGGCAGCCAAGAGACTCAAACTAAAAAAAGTGCCAACTATCCTTAATGACAAGCTTACTCCAGCACAGCGAAAAGCCTTTGGCATAGCAGATAACAAGATAGCTCTTAACGCTGGATGGGATACTAATAATCTTAGACTTGAAATGGAAGAGTTGCACTCTCTTGACTATAACCTGAATGTCACAGGAATGGACGAGATTGAGATTGCAGCTGTACTTGGGGGTTCGGATATCTTGGGCGAAGAAGAACCTAGTGAGCACGAAAATGAAGGGGATGGTACATTATCTGATGGTGATAGCGGCGTGACAATAAAGAATTTCAACATTACATACCAGCTACTTTTTTCAAACCTCGAGGAACAGGAAATATGGTTTAAGTTTTTGACCAAGCTAAAGTTAGAGCAGCCAGAAGCCGAGACTATAAGTGAAAGAATCTGCTCATTTATTCAAGAAAATGTCGATTTGAGTAAAATCTAATGGCTCAAGTAAAAATAGTTGGCAAAAAAACACTAGCGAATACTACCCAACCAATGGGCAACATGAATGTCCTTGAGGCGGCTAAGTGGCGGCTAAAAAGAATAATGCAGACCCATGACAATTTCGTTGTATCATTTTCTGGAGGTAAAGATAGTCTAGCTCTACTTCATTTGACTAGGATAGTCAAAGAGGAATTAGGGGATAAAACCCCCGTCAATGTAGTATTTAGGGATGAGGAGCTTATACCAGATCATATAGTGGACTTCGTTGATTACTATAGATGCCTTCCTTGGGTAAACATGACTTGGTTTACTGTTCCATTAAAAAGCCAAAAGTATATATTGGGTAAGACTTTTGACTATATACAATGGGATCCAAATAGAGAAAATTATGTTAGGGAGAAGCCATCCTGGAGCATATCTGATGATTCAAAAATATATGACCAATACAATATGGACGCAAGAGTCGCAGCAGAATACAAGGGTAAAGTTTGTATCATGACTGGAATCAGATGCAGCGAGTCCATAATTAGATTAAAAGCTGTATTGAACGTCATAAATGAGGCATATGTCTGCGCTTCAAGTGCCAAAGGTGTTCGCATAGGTAGACCTATATACGATTGGGAAGAAAATGATGTCTTTAAGTTCTTCTATGATGAAGGGATACCTTATGCTGAAATCTATGATAGACAATCTGCACAGAACCAAGCTCTAAGGGTGTCAACTCCATTACATGCTGAGAGTGCTAAGTCTCTTGACAAGTGGAGGACATTAGACGCAGAGTTTTACGATAGGGTACTTAAAGTATTTCCGGAAATGGGAGTACAAGATAAATATGGTAAACAATTCGATAAGTTCTCAAATGAGCAGGAAGACCCGAAGGATTGGATAGACCTAAGATTCTGGATAGCAAATAAGTTTGAGGGAGACCAACTCAAACATGCAATGGCAAGATATAGAGAATGTGTCTCCTATCAGAAAAATCCAAAGATAGCACCCAAATACAGCTTCGAATATTGTCTAAAACTTTTCAAGGGTGGAGTTGTCAAAAGGGCTTTCTTGCCAGATGTAAAGGGTAAGAAATGAAAATAGAATATAAGCAAGTTGAGCATTCTGATATCTTTTGGTTGAACAATGCAGCCAAAAGGGAGAGAGTTGTCTTGAGTGATGGTAAGGATCACTTTTGGTTTGCGGCTTTTGATGGGGAGCAAATGGTCGCAGTCGGTGGGTGCGCTATACTTCGAGGAAACGTAGGTAGAATGAAGGGGTTTTATGTTTTACCAGAGTATCGTGGGCGGCGCATCTCAACAGCATTAAATAACTTAGTTTTTGATTTTTTAAAAGAAAAACATTGTAGTTGTATCACAGCTTATGCTACAACTAAGATAAATGTTTTTTGGTATTTAAAGAATGGTTTTACCAAGATATGGGAAAAAAATGGTATAGCATTCGTAAAAAGGGGGGTGTAATGAGGACTTGGAATGGCTGGACAAAAGAAGAACGTATGGCATCTTTGAAAAAAACTAAGGCGGCTATTGCTAGGGGTGAAATTCCTGCGGTTCCAGCAAGGTGTTGCGAATGTGGGCAAGAAGAGGGTATCAAACAATGGCATAATACTGACTATTCGCACCCTACTAAATTTTTGAAGGGGCTGTGCTGGAGGTGTCACATGATGTTGCACTCAAAACATTTTGCTAAAGAAAAAGTTGAAGCCTATTTTAATGAGATAAAAGAGGGGGTCAAGTACCCTCCTGTTTGGAGACATGACTTTGGTATTCTAGCTAGAGAGCATGGTGTCATAAAACCTTGGTAGGAGAAAAAATGGAAAAAGACCCTATAAATAATGTAGAATGGATTGACTCTTCAAAGCTGGATGCGAATAACTACAATCCTAATGTATGTATGAATCAGGAGTTGAAGCTCTTAGAATTCAGCATTTTAAAAAATGGGTGGATTCAGCCTATCATAATCAATGGTAGTAACATCATAATAGATGGCTTTCACAGATGGAAGGTATCACAGTCCTCGGCTCAATTAAAAGCCAAGTACAATGGCAAGATTCCAGTTGTGGTATTGCCTATTTCGGACGCTGATGCAATGCTGTTGACCATAAGAATAAATAGAGCCAAAGGATCTCACCTTGCTTTCAGGATGAGTGAGATCATAAAAACTTTAGTCGACAAGCACAATGTTGACAAACAAAAGATAGCTCAAGAAATCGGGGCTTACAAGGGTGAGGTAGACCTCCTGTATGCCGATGGTGTCTTCAAAAGAAAAGACATTCAGAATCATAAATACTCAAAAGCATGGGAACCAAAAAAACAGTAATTTTTCTTTAAAAAGAGCTTGACTTCTTGTAAGTCTTTGTTCCTCCATATCAAAAAAAGTTCGTCTATATATAAAAAAAGCTTGACTTATATATGCTATTATGCTAGTATATATATATAGGGCAGAAAAAAAACAAAAAACCCTAAAGGAGGCTGTATGAAAGACAATAAGGCAAACCTAGTTTTAAAAAAGGCTGAACTTAAAAGTAAAGTTGGCTCAATAGTAAAAACAAAATATGGTGAGTGTGGCTTTGATATAGGAACTGAGGGTGAAGTTTTTGAGAACCCTGAAAATGAAGATTGGGTTAGAGTTGTTTTAAGAACTGGACAGACAGTAGACGTTAAGCTTATTAACTTTTTCAAAAACATGTTTGAAGTTGTAAATGAACCAAAAGATAGAGAGTTGTTAGTAGCTGTAAATGAATTTAAGGCTGTTCAAAAGTTGATAAACGCATATGAAGAATGCAGTGAGGCTGGTTTAGACTTTTTGATACCTAAGGGCATCTTTGAAAAGGCAGCAGAATTAAGAGATAAAATTTCCAAATAATTTAAAAAAGGACTTGACTTCTTGTAAGTCATTGTCCTCACCCCTCAATAAAAAATAAAAAAAAATTCATCTATATATAGAAAGAGCTTGACTTATATATGTCATTATGTTATATTGTATATATAGGGCAGAAAAAAAGGAGAAACCTATGGAAGCAAAAAAACAAATTTCTGAGGCTTTAAAAAAACATGTTAAATCAGCGAAGGTAAAAGCTGAAATAAAAGAGATTTTTGAAGATTCTGATGGAACCATTGAGGGATTCATTAGAGACTTTGAAAATTTTGAATTAGGTTTTTGGCATACTAGGGTGGCTGAAGCTTGTGGGTCAGCGAGCTATGATAGAAAATATGAGCAGCTTTGCCAGCTTGAGAGCTTTTTAGAAGCTTTAGGTTGGGGTGGTAGAGTCAGTAACCATAGAACAAATTTTTAAGTATAGGAGGCTTTTATGTATGAAAAACTCATTGGGCTTTTGGTTTTTAAGATGGGTGGAGAAGAAGGGCATATTGATTTAGACCCCGAGGATAATGGTTTAGTTGTAGTCGAACATAAATGGGGTGAGATGCTAAAGTATGAGAACCTTTATGAACTAAAATGTGAATGGACTATAAGAGGGGAGGGCGCATGATTCAGAAATTTGTAATAGTGGCGTATGGAGATCCAGATGTCGGAGACTATGGTTTTCAAGGTGAGGTAGAGTTCAATGTTGACGATGGTGTCCATGACGAGGACTATATCAAAGACTCTATTGATGAGGCTAAGAAGTTCTTGAAAGAGTTTTATGGTCAAGAGTCAAAAGTAGATGTCTATACCTTTGATGAGTGGATGAGATATGAGATTGGAGACTGTGACCCCGAAGACCAAGAAGACCCATATGATAATGACTATGACCCAAATGGCAATGATGGCTACCCATTATAAGGAGGTTTTTATGATTTGGAGAGCATACTGTGTAACCTGTGGTAAGGAACTTGAGGCTTGCGAGAATGGCTTATTCGCTGAGAGCGCAGCCAGAGTCCATTTGAAACATTACAAAGGACACAACGTGATAGTTGGTACTAGATATGAAATTGATGAAGATGACACCTTTGAGAACTCTTTGAGTGATGGCTCAATGACAGATTCAGAATCAAACAAGTAAGGAGGTTTTTATGAATATTAGATTAAGTGAGAAGCATGGTTTGAACCCATCTGTTGAGCTCTGCTTTATTTGTGGAGAGTCCAAGAGTGTTATGCTATTCGGACGCATGAGAAATGATGAAGAAGCCCCGAGACAAGCAGTAATGAATCATGAACCCTGTGATAAATGTAAGAAAATCATGGAAGAGGGCGTGATACTAATTGAAGTGAAGGATGGTGAGGAAGGTAGTCAGAATCCTTTTAGAACTGGATATATGGTTGCTTTTAAGCTTGAGGTAGCCAAACAGATATTTAACATTGACCTAGACAAACACAGATTCTTTTTTATTGAAGAATCTACTTTAAAAAGCATCCAAGGTGAAACGTATAGACAAGAAAAGAAGTAAGCTCTAAGACTTTGATTTTATTTCAGATATATAGAAAAAGAGCTTGACTTATATATGCCATTATGTTAGGGTATATATATAGGGCAGATAAAAAACCCTAAGAAGGAGGCTTAAATGGGAGCAACAGATTTTTATGTTACTGTAATCGGAGATTTTAAGACTATTGAAGAAGCATATAGACAAGCTGTAGTAGAAGCCATTGAGCAATATGGGGCTGACCCATATAATGGGACGATATCAACGACTAGTGGGGTCAAAGATTTGACATCTTTGGCTCCAAAGAGTGCAAAGGGCATCCAAAAATTTATAGAAGAGAGCGTATCTGATGAGAAGTTTGGTTTATCCAAAAGAGGAATGTGTGGTTGTATTGAGTTCAAAGAAGGAAAAGTGAAAAAAGCTATGAGAAAACGTGAGGGTTTCGTTGGAAAAAGATGCAGAGCCTTTGTGTTTTTTGGATGGGCTGCTTGTTAATCAAAGGAGGTATTATGGTTGAGTCTAAAAAAAGATATGAGAAATTTTTATCAGAATTCAAAGGGGCTGCTCAAGAGATTGAATCCGATGGGTTCGATTGGGAGTCAGCAGCAATGGATATCGCTATGCAAGCTGATATCATATACAAAGAATACTTAGAAGCCATGGGGGTTTCTGATGTTATCGGTAGGTTGGCTGATGATATATATGCAGCTGGTCTAAAATAGGAGAGGAATATGAGGATAAAAGTAAAATGCCCAAACTGTGACATTGTCAACTATGAGTATTTATCAGAAGATGATCTTGCATCAGAAGACTATAGGGTCTTTTTTTGTGAGGGTGAAAATGGTGGCTGTGATGAGAAATATGTCGCAAGAATCCCTAATTTCATTGATTGTGGTAAAGGTTTCAGAATCATTGATGATGAATAAAAACTTTTAATCTTGGAGCCAAGTGTTATGATATCTTTTATGGATGTATTTTATTCTAAAAAATCAGATGAATTGCTATTGGTGGATACAGTTAGGTATTATGACCTTCGGCTCTATAAGGTTCTGCTTGATAATTATTCTTGTATTTTAAGCGGCGCAGGGTTCTTAAAATTTCATAAGGACTTGAAATTGTCCTATATCGGAGTTTTATAAAAAGGAGGCATTATGGAAGTTTCAAAGATTCTTGTTTCAATAGAGAAGGATATCCATGAGAAATTAAAAACAGAGGCATTAAAACAGGGCTGTACTGTTACCGACTTGGTTCGTAGGGCTATATATTACTTTGATCAATGTGATAAAATAGAATATCTTGAGGGTATGGTTCATAGCCTAAAATCAGAGATTGACAATATAAACAAAAAACGCTAGTATATTTATGTCATTAGAACATGGCATATTGAGATTCTTAACAACAGGGCAGCTCTTTTGGGCTGCCCAATTTTTTTCTATAGGCTATTTTTATCTTGTTTTTTGCCGAGGATTATCTATTATCCATTAAAATAATTATGTCGGGAGGTATGGATATGAGATGGTTTAAGTTAGATACGGATTACATTAGGGATGATAAAGTCGATGAATGTATTGACCAGCTTGGTCACCGAGGGGTTCATATTTGGATGGCTCTAATGGCTGAGATATGCAAGCGTTGGAATGGTGATAACCTTGATGAAACTGTGATTATTCCTGTGACAAGCTTTAGGCGTTCCTGCAGGATAACCAAGGCAACGCTAGATGATAACCTAGCGAAGCTCCAGCGAATCTTTGACTTTAGTGCGACTATAACCGAGGGAAACCTAGAAGTTGCGTATCCCAAGCTTTTGAAAAAACAAGGAAAATATATAAAAGCAGCGAAAAAAGGTGTAAAAAAGTTGGAGACAGATATAGATATAGATATAGATATAGATAAAGATACAGATATAAATAATATTTCTTTACCAGCTATCGCTGAAAAGAAAAGACCAAAGGCTCCTAATTCTAAACCGACATGGGAGGTTTATATATGGGCATATACCAAAAGGTATGGGGTTCCTCCTGTGAGAAATGCAACGGTAAACTCGCAAATGTTGAAATTTATAAAAAGGGTCGGAGCTCAAGATGCACCAGATATCGCAGCGTTTTATGTAGCTCATAATGACCAATTTTATGTTAGGAAATCACATTCTGTTGGACTCCTGCTTAATGACGCTGAAAAACTGAGTACCGAATGGAGAACGAACAATGTTGTAACGACAAGTGATGCTAGAGATGTCGAGCGTAGGCATGCCAATGTTAAGGCTATTGAGGGGGGT
>Ga0180433_10001604_pt1 | contig 37523 bp, 54 predicted proteins | sample SS_ome_8_FD_132980 | JGI IMG/M metagenome (GOLD analysis project Ga0180433, IMG submission 132980) | Hypersaline lake sediment archaeal communities from the Salton Sea, California, USA - SS_1_D_1 metaG | ecosystem: Environmental > Aquatic > Non-marine Saline and Alkaline > Hypersaline >... | reverse complement strand
TGAAGAAGCTGCAGATAATGCTATTTCAATGACTTCTTTAGTAGGTGGTCTTGATGTTGATGTAGCTTTACAATTAAATTTAACTTCATCTGAAGTAGCAGCAGACGCTGTTGTAATAAATGCTTCAGCGGGTGGCATTGATATATCAGCCGCAGGTCTAGCAAATGATATTGATATTGTTTCATCAGCTGGATCAGTAAATATTGAAGGTGCTGAAGCTGCAGGTGATGCAGTAGTAATTAAAGCTACTAATGCAGCAGGTGGTGTTGATCTAGAAGCTGGAACAGGAAAAGTATCTTGTAATACTAATTTTGTATTAGGTTCAGTAGCAACACAATTTGAAATGAACGGGGGTGCTGCAACAGATTTCATAGGAACAGCAACATTAGTTAATGGTCAAGTTACTATTGCAAACACAAATATAGCAGTAAATGATAGAATTTTTATTCAAAGATCTGCTGTTAATGCTTCAACTGCATTAGGACATATTATCTATACAATTACAGCTGGAGTAAATTTTGTAGTTGAATCTAAGGATCCAACTTCACCAGCAGCTGATGAAACTGGAGATCAATCTAGTTTTGTTTATTTCATTGTAAGACAAAATTAAAATTTTAAAAAAAGCTAAGTCATTCTTAATTGAGTGGCTTAGCCCATACAAATAAAAGAGGTTAATATGTCAAGTGGAATAAACAGACCATTTAAATATGGAGCTAATGATAGAAGAGAGTTTATTGTACAAGATTCTGAAGTAACTATTAGATCAATAAATGATACTAATGGAGATCCTATTTTTTTAGGTAGAGCTAAGGCAGGAACATTAGAAAGTGATCAAAAATGGCAAATAAGAAAAGTTCAATATGATTCTAATAAAGGAATAACAAGTGTTACATGGCCTTTAAACGCTGATAGTTTAGCTACAACTGATTATGAATTTATTTGGAATACTGAGACTGATTTAACAATAACTGGAATATCAAACGCAAATCCAGGTGTTGTTACAGTAGCAGCACTTGGTGATCTTACTAATGGAGATAAGATAGTAATTGAAAATGTATCAGGAATGACACAAGTTAATTTTACAGGAAGTAATATTTATACTGTAGCTAATATAAATATTGGAGCTGGTACTTTTGAATTATTCGGAATTAATACAACTGCATATGGTGTTTACACGTCTGGTGGAACAGTTACATATGGTGAAGTAGTCAACTACACATACTCATGAGGAAAAAATGGGATATAGATACAATATAATTACTGGTGAATTAGATTATTATGATTCATCTAGTGACGTCGGAATTGATATTACTCAAATTGATACTGATTCAGGAAGCGCGCTACCTGTTGCTGGTATAATAAATTTATTGGGTGATAATAGTATCGAAACTGCTGCATCTGGCAATACTATAACGATTAAAAACCTTGCAGATATTACTAGATATGTAGTAGATCCCACAGCAGGAGAAACTGCTTATCAGACAATTCAAAGCGCTTTAGATGCAGCTAATGCTGCTGGTATAGCTGCTGCAGTTTTTATAAGACCTGGTATTTATGCAGAAAACTTAACATTATACGATGGAATTGACTTATGTGGTGCTGTCGGAATTGCTGATACTGAAACATGTAAGATAATTGGTATACACACCCCTCCAGCAAGTGGAACATTAACTATTAGAAATATATTTTTACAAAGTGCTACACATATTCTTAGTAGTGCAGTAGCAGGAACTTGTGAATTAATATTAATAGATTGTGCTGTAAATGTAACTAATGGATATACATTTAATTTACCTAATTGGACTGGTAGTTTATCTGCATTTGATATTGGAGAAATAGGATCAACTAATGATGGATGGATAAACAATATTGGTGGATCTTTTGTTTTTATGACTAATATTACAGCTGGAAAAGGATCATTAAATACATGCACTATCTCTGGAGACTCAGAATTTTATAATGCTCATATTCAATGTCCAATTACTTTTCAAAGCACAGGAACTAGCAATATTGGTGGTGGATGTTTGTTTGATAATACATTAACAACATCTGATACTTCTTTAGTTACTATAAATAATTCAACATTTAATACTGGCTCTAACCAAGCTATTACTCATAACTCTTTAAATAATTTAAGTATATCTACAGTAACAATAGATTCTTCTAATTCACCAGCAGTGGGTGGTACAGGAACCATAGATATAACTGGTGTTGATTTCATTGATGATACAACGTTTGCAGGAACACTAACTTTAATTGGCGGCAAATCAATATCTGGTAGTGCAAGACTAATAGATAGAACTGCTAATGCAGTAGCGGTGTATGATACAGGAGGAGAATTAAGTGAAACAACATTACTAACAGATGGAGAACTAATAATTGGATCTACTGGAGCATCTCCAGTTGTAGCTAATTTGTTATCTTCTGGTGGAACAGTTGCGATCACAAATGGACCTGGTTCTATAAACTTAGAAGCTGGTGCTGTAGTACCAACTTCATTTGTTACTGATTCAGGGATAGCCATTCCAGCACTTAATGTTTTAAATATTATCGGTGGAGAGGGAATTGATACATTAGGAGCTGGAAACTTCATAACAATAGCTGGAGAAGATGCGACTGAAACAAATAAAGGTATACTAGAACTATCTACAGATACAGAAACAAAAGCTGGAACTGATGATGCTACAGCCGTCACACCATTAAAGTTAGTATCATATAATAACGACAAGAAATTTACTGGTTTCTTAGAATGGGACGGAGCGGGAGCTTATTATAGTACACTTGGTACTGACTTAACAATTTTAAGGGCTGGATCTGGTTATATTAAGGGTCAGAAAATATCATGGACAGCGCCACAATCAACTGGAGCACTTGTTAAAGGAAATACATATCTTGTTTACATTGACGACACTGGAACAATAGGTACTACTACATCTTTTACTCAAGCTATGTATGAAGATAATATACCACTATTTGAGATACTATGCGATAATGATACACCATCAAATACACAAGTTGTTAAAGAAAATCATCCTTATAGCGCTCCAACTGACTTATCTATTTATTTACATAATTCCGTTGGAACAGTTATTTCTAATAGGAATAATGGTGCTAATATAACTCTTATTGGAGTTGATGGAATAGAGATATCTGGAACTGATTATTTAGAAGATCATGGTCTTGAAACTACTTTACTTGATTCAGGAGGAGTTCCAGAAACTTGGGATTTTTATTATACAGATGCTACTGGAAAATGGGTTTTAAATTCTTCTTCTGCTGTTTTCCCAAGTGTTTATAATAATGCAGGTGTAGTGACTGCTTTAGGAATAAGTAAATATGGAATTTTTAGGTTATATTGTAGTAAAGAAGATTTAAACTCTACAACTCCGCATTATATAGCAGTAATTGATGATGCTCAATATAATAATTTAGCTGCTGCGGATGTTGCAATATCTAATGGTAGTGTGGCATTAGCGACTAATGAATTATTTGATTTAGAAGTATGTCAATTAGGTTATGTCATATATGAAGAATCTTCATCATCAATAGTTGATGTTATGATTGAGAAGGCTACTCTTAGAGGAAGTTTTGTATCAACAAGTAGTTCTACAGCTAATTTAATAACTACTGATACAACAAATTTTAATGGTTGGCTTTCTGCTTCTGACACAACTGTACAAACGGCATTAGAAACATTAGATGATGTAGGTCTTGGAGTAACTCCGCAACATGCAGTTTTATTAGCAGATGCTTCTTTTGGTATTACATCAGAAGGGCCTGGGTCAACAGGAGAACTTTTAGTTTCAACTACTGGAGGAGCACCATCTTGGTCTTCTACATCATATGGAGATTTTTCTTTTAACAATGTAACATCACCTGCTACTCCTAGACAATTATCTATTGTAAATACAGACGTAAACGCAGCTTCTACAGCAGATTTGCGACTTTCTATACCTCCTTTAGGTGGAGATTGTATGGTTAGCTTTGAAATACAAGCATCATCCTTTTATTCTTTTGGTATAGATAATTCAGATTCAGATACATTAAAAATAACTACATCTTCAGATCCAAGCTCTGGAACAGAAGCTTTTGCAGTTGATAATACTACTGCAGCTATTACATTTGCAAACGCTTATGAGTTTCCAATAGCTGATGGAACTGCTAGTTATCCATTAGTAACAGATGGAGCTGGTAATCTTGATTTTTCATCATTAAGTGTTGCTGGAGGTGGAACAGGGCTAACAACCATAACTGACCATGCATTAGTAGTAGGATCAGGAACTTCTGCATTAACAGAAATAGGACCTTTAACGGATGGTCAAATAGTAGTTGGTTCTACTGGTTTAGATCCAGTCGCTACAACATTGACTGCTGGAACAGGAATTTCTATCACTAATGGAGCTGGTTCTATCACTGTTAATGCAACTGGTGGTGGTGTTACCTGGACAAATATTTCAGCCAATCAGGCTTTAGTTCCAAATAATGGTGTAAATTGTACAGGGGGAGCTGCTCTTAGTTTATCTTTGCCAGCTACATCTTCAGTTGGAGATGTAATAGAAATAGCTTTAGACGGCTCAACTTCATGGACAATTACTCAAGCAGCAAACCAACAAATAAGAATAGGGAATCAAACAACTACATTAGGAGCTGGTGGATCCTTAGCATCAACAGCACAAGGAGATTGGATTAGATTGGTATGTAAAACATCTAATTTAATTTGGACATGCGTTGGCGTTATAGGAAACATAACAGTGACATAAGGAGATAAAATGGAAATAGCAGGCGTACCTTATCAGAATCCTTTGAGTTACAGGGCCAACAATGAATCTTGTCCCGATCAAAGTATTTAAAAGAGAACCCACAACAACTGATGTAAAATTTAGAATAGGGTCTCTCGCCATAATTGGAAAAGACCCAACTACAGGAACAGAAGGTGAATTATGGTATTTATCAGATTTTAATGCTTCTGGAGAAGCTGTATGGTTGCAATTACTTACTGGGGCAGGAAGTCCTGGAGTTGATAGCATAACTACAGATTCTGGAGCTCCTGCAGTTGAACCAGATGGAGTTGGTAATATTAATCTTATAGGAGGAACTGGAGTTACTGTAACAGGAACTGGCCCAGGAAATACAGCTACTATAGATTTTACTGGTTCATCATTAACATGGGAAGTTGTAAGTGCTGCTACAAAAGCAATGGCTATTAATTATGGATACTTTGCTAACAGAGCTGGACTAGTGACTTTTACTCTACCAGCAGTAGCGGCATTGGGATCTAGGTTTATAGTTAATTCTTTAACAGTTCAAGGATGGAGAATAAATCAAAACGCTGGTCAGGATATAAGAATTGGGAATCAGATTACTACAAATGGAATAGCTGGTTATTTAGAATCTACAGCAATAGGTGATTCAATAGAAATTGTATGTTCCGTAGCAAATACAGCTTTTAACGTGATCTCATCAATAGGTAATATTACGGTAGCTTAAAATTATATTTAAGGAGATAAAATGGCAACAAACAACGCAACAAATAAATCAGCTGATACATTTACAGCAACAACCTCATTAGCTACGACATTCGATACTAATGTTGCAGCTGCAGGAGTGACTGTCTCAGGAACTACTATAGCTGCTGATGGTACAGATGCAAATATAGATATAACTATGACACCTAAAGGAACAGGAACAGTTAATCCTAGTGCTTTGAGTGTAAATAGCGCATATACTTTTCCAACATCAGATGGAACATTAAATCAAGTGTTAACTACAGACGGGTCAGGCGCGGTAACCTGGGAAGATAATTCTTCTACAGGAGTTTTAGTTCAAGAAGTTGCTGCAAATACTACATCACGAGTTACTGTATCAAGTGGTATACCAAGGGACGATACAATCCCGCAAAACACGGAAGGTGTAGAAGTTTTAACTCTTGCAATAACACCAACAAGCGCAACTAATAAATTAATAATTATGTTTAATACATTTGGTTCTCAAACAGGAGTGGGTACTCCTACATCAGCATTATTTCAAGATGCTACCGCTAACGCATTAGCAGCAAATACATTTAACACAGTTCCTTCAGCTAATTATTTTGTTAATGGTTCTCTTATACACGTAATGACAGCGGGTACTACCTCTTCAACAACTTTTAAAGTTCGTTGTGGTGGAGGAACATTATATTTAAATGGAAATTCAACAACTAGATATTATAATGGTACAGCTTCAACAACTTTAACAATTAGAGAATATAAACCTTAGGATAAATTATGATCAAACATTTTATGAGACCCGACAGTAACACACCGCCAGCATATACTTATGTTGAAGGAGAAGATACAGACAGCCTATGGGACCCTAATACTTGTATTGAAGTGCCAAAACAGCCGTCTATGAACCATGTATATAATATGACAACTGAAGAATGGGAGTTGTTAGAAGAGTATTATATGACCGATCTAAGAGCAAAGAGAGACGCTCTATTAATTGAATCTGACAAGTATATGCTCTCAGACTACCCTATTTCAGCAGAAGATAAAGTATTAATAGAAACATACAGGCAAACATTGAGAGATGCACCAGACCATCCGTTATTGAAAGATAGAGTATTACCAAAGTTTCCACTCTAGATATAAAACATCCCTCAAAGTTAGAATAGGAAAAAACTAAGAGGGATGATAAATTCAGGGCCGACCCTGTATTTGAATGGGTACGCTGGTTCTCGTTTATTTGGAGGAGTAGCTTCTACTGTATTAACTGTAAAAGAATATAAACCATAGGAATTACATGAATATTAAAAAATATAAGAAAGTTTTAAAAGAAGTTTGGGAAAGTTTACCTGAAAAATCAAGATATATAATGTTTTATATTCTTGGATTTATCTCATGTTTGTTCATTTGGTTAATGTCTTCTTCTAGTCTAAAAGAATTAACTCAGAATTACCCTAAAGATAACATAGTAGAGCAAGCTTTAGAATATTATAAGGACACAATCTAAAATTGATGAATTTATCGAGGATTGTACTGGTGCTAAAATAGACTTGAGTCCAGATTCTTAATAAAAAAGCCCTTCAAAATAAATCAAAGGGCTGCTTACTTTAGGTTGCTAGAAGAGACGCTCCAGGAGGAGCGATTTTGTTCTTTTAGTTTTCTAAATACTATCTTATTTACAAAAAAAAAATTATAGGTTTAACTACTTACAACTGTCTTTTTTTAAAGACCATTTTATTATAGATCCGTTCCTATATTTATTCAAGTTTATTTTATGTAACTCAGGAATTAATTTATAATTTATTGAACCTCTACAAGATGTAAAACTATATCTATAGCTGCCAGATCTTGAATTTTTTCCTTCAGACATATTTTTAAGAAGCTCTTCAGTTTTCTTGACCTCTTTTTCAAGAAATTTAACATCTTCTTTTAAAGTAAAAAGTTTTTCAGCTGTCTCCTCCCAGATGTTATCTCTTTCAATAAAATCATCATCCGTTAATGGGGGCTCTTTGAGCGTTTCAACACATTTCCAGAACGCGTCGAGTTTTTTAGACAAATCCAATATATATTCCTCATCTCTCTCTACCTTAACAATTACACCATCTCCCTTATGAAAAGAAAAATAGTCAATAAAAGGAAGCCCTGTTACCATAATTTGTAATTGTACTTGGGGATAATATTTAGACGGTATTTTTCCTTCCTTAGCTAGCTTATGGTCTTCAAAGTTACAATTCTTTATCTCTACTGCTCTGTCTTCTGTGATATTTAGACCATCTAAAGAAGCAAGCAGATAGGGATGTTGTGTATTTTTAACACAAACAGGCTCTACAATATCTCCCACCATTTCTTGATAGGCCTGTCTTGCAGGCTCTTCCATAACTTTACCATAACGGGTGGCTGCATTATCACAACTCAAATCCTCAAGTCCTAATTTTTCTTTCCACAAAAGATAGGGTGTCTTAATCCTGCCGTCAGAAATCTTCCATTTAGATGCTCCCATAATGATAGAAGCATCACTACTTCCTAAGTGATTTTTTCTAAGAGCTAACCACTCAGGAGTTCCTTGTTCTATATTAAGCTTTTCCATTAATTGCCCCCTCTTCAATAAATTCATCAACTTTAGATTGTGTCATTTTTAATACTTTATCGTACAATTCTTTAGGCATGTCTGCAAAACTATTGATATTTTGTTTTTGCAAAAAATCTTCGAGCTCTTGTCTATAATCAGGAATCTCCTTTAAAAGATTTACTAATGTATTCACTTCTTTATCGCTTCTTTTAGCCCCGACCATGATAGTAGGAGTTTCCTTTGATTTTTTACTTTTAATGTCTGATTGAACATAGCTTTGTTCGTTTATATTAGGATCTTCTATATTAGGATCTTCTCCTATTTCTCCTTTAATGTAAGTATTTCCAATTACATCTGGAAATAATTGTCTTGCTAACCTTGATAAGGCTCTAGCATATAGCATATCTCTTGGATATGTAGTCCACGGTCCACCATGTTTAATAATGCCAGCCTTTTTAGCCTCTTCTATCGAAAAACTTTCAGTCCAACAATCCTTTGTGTCAGCCCTTCTTCCATGCAAGATGCATATCTTATCGTCGCTTTTAGAGTCTCTTGTAATAGAATGCTTTTTTGCTCTAATTAAGGAAGCCATCATTCTAGACGACATTTCCACCCTTCCTTTAGCAAAGTAAAGACCGCCACTTAAAGCTTGACGTGGATCTATATTTAAAGACTTTGCAGTTTCAACGATAGCAAATATACCCTCGAGACCCATCTTTGAATAATGTGGTATCTTCATTAGTAAACCACACAATTCTTGTGTATTTCTCAATTCATTTAAATAATCATTTTGTTTAACTATAATTTCATTTTTATTCATCATCATACTCCTATAATTTTAGATAAATTAACTGTATTAGTAATAAATCGTACGTTTAATCCGTACAATTCATCTTTATTAGTTAACTTAGGTTCTTTGTTTGGTAATTTTAGATTAAATACACCAGCAAGCTCATCAAGTGAGTTTTCTAACTCATTGGTGTTGCCAGTGTTATAAATGTGATTGATTACCTCTTTGAGGAATTGTTCAGCATCATCATATTTATCAAGTTCATCAACATGCACCCACTCTTCATACGGATCGAAATCGCAGCATGGTTCCAAGGGTGGCTCATATGTATTCATCATATCATATCCTTGGTTATATAAACCTTCCGGTCTATACTTTTTATTTAACTTATCTTGTTTTTAATTCATAGTTTAAATATACTCCAACAATACAAATTAATCAACATAAATGTTGCGAGGATTAACATGGACTTACGTAAATACTTGGAAACCAGAGGAATAAAGACAACTTTTTTTGCTAGTGAATTAGGCTTAAATCGCTGTACTTTGTATAGATATATGAACGGAAAGCAAGCAACTCCAAAATATTTACTTTTAGCAGTACAACAATTATCAAAAGGTAAAATAACAGCAGTTTGCGATAAAAGTAAAAGAAAACCAAACAAAGAAAACAACAAGCAAGAAGATATCAAAAAAGACGATCACTCTTAAAAAGAAAAAAGTGTATACTTAATATTTTAAAAACATTAAAAGAATATTATGGTTGGAATTGTTTTTATAAAAAGAAGAGATGGCGACTTAACTGGTGGTTTTATTAAATATAAAGAATTTATGGAAAAAAATAGGGAGAAACAGAACCACCCATTTCCCCCAAACGAGCTACACGTGAGTGTAGATACTGGCCGCATACACGACCGAGTAAATCTTATAGACTATGAATCTAAAAACTTGCTTACAAACATGGACTTCAAAAAGCTACTAAGGAAATCCAAAACAATACCCCCCACTAAATCAAAGGAGATTATATCATGAAAATAACCCCACCAATCCAAAGGAGATTATATCATGGATTCCAATAATAATGATGCGCCAGCATTAAATCAAGAAAAAGCTGAAAAAAAGATATCTTTAAGAGCAGACACTCACTCTTTTGATACAGATATAGCTAAAGATTACGGAATAGACGTAGCTTTAATGTATAAGCACGTGACTCATTGGGTCAATTATAATAAAGCTCGTAAGACAAATTTTAATGAAGGGCGATATTGGTTTTATAATACTATAGATGAAATAGCTGCTCATTTTCCTTATTGGTCTGCGAAACAAGTAGAGCGAATTCTTAAAAAAATGTTTGATCTAAAATTAATCCTTAAAGGTAATTTCAACAAAACCCCGATGGATAGAACTGGCTGGTATACAGTCAATTATGAAAAGGAAATGCATATCCCGAAATCGGGAAATGGAAATCCCGAAATCGGGGCAGCTATACCTAATACTAATACTAATACTAAAAAAACATTATCTAAAGATAATGTAAAACAAGATGCTATCGCATCTACTCCCATTTCAATTTCAAAAGATAAATTAATAGAAAGAGCTCCTTTTGTAAGCACAACAGAGAAACAACATGAAAAACTATTAGCAGACTTCGGGGAGGAAGCAACCCTAGGCAGTTATCTTGAGTTAAGCGATTGGAAAGAATTTAAAACCCCAAAAGAACGAAAGGGAAGTGATTATAAGAGAATTCAAAGCTGGGGAATTGATCGGTATTATCAAAAAAAGCAGCGACTAGAAAAAAGAAAGAACTATGTTGGAGGAGAGACCAACAAAGAATTGGCTCTCAAGATAGCTAAAGAATTTAACCCAAAGATAGCCAAAGAAAAAGGAATTAGAATAGATGTTACGTCAACAGCAATGCTATTTATCTTCACTCAATCAGCCATGGAATCACAGTCAGTCCTGTTTAAAGAAAACGGCTTTAGAGAACAAGTAAATAGTTTAATGAGAAAATATAAATTAATATAAGAAATTAATAGGAGTAAATTATGTTGTTATTTTTAGAAACAATAGAAGAATTAAACAAACACACTCTATTGAGATGTATAAACACAGATTTCATAAGAGATTTTGAAATAACAAAACACGCTAAAGATTGTTATGCTTTAAGAGTTTTATATTCATTTAGACCACAAGAAGAGAAATGTCAATATGAAGAAGAAGACGGATATACTGAATATCTTATTAATGAGCTTAAAATTAATGATATTTTAGAACAGTTAAAGAAAGCTGGGTTAAGACGATAGAAAATAATTTAAAAATGGTTGAAATAATTTTTAACATACAGTATTACTGAAAGTAGCTATGAAGGAACAAGATAGATGAGATTTTATCACCAAGGAAAACCAATTGCTAAGCAAAGACATAGAATGGCAAACGGTATAGCCTACGACCCACAGTCTAATGAGAAGCGTGGAATGAAGTTTGAGTTTGCTAACCAATTTCGACAACAAGGCTATTTAAACACGCTAGAAGGGCCTATTGAGGCTGCTTTAGACATAAGGGTCCAGATTCCAAAATCATGGTCTAAAAAGCGTAAAGAATCGTGTTTAATAAAAAATGAGTTCGTTGTTGCTAGACCAGACCTTGATAATTATGAAAAATTTGTTCTCGATGTTTTAAATGGAATTGCTTATCACGATGATTCTCAAATAGCAAAGCTATCATCCCAAAAAAGATATTCTAATAATCCAGGAATAGAAATCAATCTATTCCAAATAGAGGCGAATGATATGATTAATGAACATGCTGTTACGTATAAGCAATCTCTAGATATCGAAGATTTAGATTACATAATAAAAAAAGCAAATCGCCTGGGATTAAGAAACCGACAGTTAGTTAGAGTTTACCAAGAAAAAGACTCAGATGGTACACATCTGTATTTTAGCGTACAAGGACTTAAGGAGAATTGCCGTGGAGATCAATAATAATAAGCAATCAGAAGTTACATACAAGTTCTTCTTGCCAGACAATAAAGACGAGCTATTTATATTCCAAAATGCTAGTAAATTTTTTATAGCACTTCATGACATACATGATAGATGTAAAGATGTTTGGAAGTACAAAGCAGATCCTACAATGGAAGAGTTTGAACTAGCCGAAAGAATAGGCGAGGTAGTCTCAGAATCTGGAATATTTGATATTGAATAAGAGAAGGGGGTAAAAGATGCCATTAAAAAAAGGAAAGAGTAAAAAAGCAATTTCTCAAAACATAAAAACAGAGATAGCGGCTGGAAAAGCGCCTAAACAAGCAGTGGCTATTGCGCTTAATGTTGCTGGGAAAAGTAAGAAAAAAAAAGAAGTAAAGAAATGATTAATAAAAAAGAAAGTTTATCTCATGGTTGTTTGCTTAATAATAAAAAGCAGAAAGTAATTAATGTAAAAGATAAAAAGGATTATATGTCTATTATAAGAAGAAACTTTTTGTTATTTAAAAAAAGATTATTTGGTTAAAAGTAATGTTAGAATGCGTTAGCTATACGTCAGTTAATAAAAGCACATGTCAGGGTGTAGCTACAATTAGAGTTCCTAAGTGGGGTATTAAAATATCTGGCATATCTCTCCATGTTAAAGATGATAAAAGATGGATTAATTTTCCTTCTAGAATTAAAAAAAATGGAAAAGAAACTGAATATTATTCTTACATTTCTTTTGATAAAAAAGATCATAAAATAAAGTTTTGTGAAATGGTAAAACAAGCAATAGATGCTTATAATTCTATCCCAAAAAACAAAACTTAATTTAAGAACGTACATAATTTTAAATTAGAGGTTTGAAAATGAACTATATTATTAGATTAACATATATGGATGAAAAACAAATAAACGTAGTTCTTCCAGAAGAAGAGACAACAAAGTTTTTCGAAAAACTGCAAAAAAATGAACCATATTGGGCCCCCAATAAAGAGACGGCTTTTTGGACTTGTAATAATCAAGTTAGATTTATAAGTCTTGTTAGGGAATCAGAACTTAAAAAAGCTGAAGAGATAGCTAAAGCTAAAGAAGAAGAGATTAAAAAGAAGAAAAAAAATAATGTTGCAATAAATTAGTGAATTAGTGTATTTATAAGTTAAATATTAAAAAATTATTGAGGGTATCTCAATAGGAAAATTTAAAATGGTTAAAGATGAATTAGAACTCTTAAATGATACAAGGAAAGAAAAAAACAAGAGTATTCGTGCTTACGAGGAAGTTCTTTTTAATGTTAAGTTATCAACAGTTATAGATCAATGTTTTGGTGATTGGAGTAGCTTATCATATAATACTGAAACTACACAGAATTATAAAAGATATATTAAAGAGCTTAATGATAACGGAATTTTATTTTTAGATAAAAATGTAAATGACACAGAGAATAAACCAATAATTATTACTCAAAAACTGTTAAATTGCAATAAACTATCTAATATGCAAAAAAAAATTAGAATGCATGCTCTGATTCATGTATTTAGGCATATAGAAAAAGAGTCTCTAGGTAAATTTAAACCGTTAAAAATGCCTTTAGAATTATCTAAAATTGGTCCAATTAAAGACTCAAATAGAAAAGCCGCTACATATGATGAAGTTATTAAAATTATTAATGCGTCACGTTCATTGTCATTAAGAGATAGTTTAGTTTTTGAGTTAATATACTATACTCAGAGACCACTACTTGAAGTTCTAAAGTTGAAGGTTGAACAAATTAATTTTGAAGATAAAATTATATTAAAAACTATTGTCGACGAAGGTATTATTGAGAGATTAAAAAATTACTTTGAATCTACTATGCTTTTAAGAGGAAATTCTTCTAATTTTTTCATTTCGAATAATGGAAAACTTCTATGTAGAACAATAGTTCAAAAAACATTAACAAAGGCTAATAAAGCGACTCAATCGCCATTTACAATTACAACAAAAATGATACAAAGGTCGCAGCAAAGTAAAATATTTACATAAACAATTAGAAATTAGAAAAGAAAGAAGAAAAGAAATAACAAAAAAGAAAAGCCTAGAGGAAAACCTCTCAGAACCACAGGTTTTATATGAAAGAAATTTCATGGAAATATTCAAAGAGGAATATTGATGAGCTCATTGAAAACAAAGACAACCCGCGTAGGCTCTCTAAGAAAAGAGGGGAAGAGCTTAAAAACTCGCTTGGAAAGTTCGGTTTATGTCAACCAGTCGTTATCCAGCCAGATGGCAGTGTCATCGGAGGACATCAACGTCTCAAGACGCTCAGATCTCTCGGTTATGATCAAGTTTTTGTCGCGATACCTTCCAGAACTCTTTCAGAAAGAGAGTTCAGAGAGTTAACAATTACTCTTAATAAGGTTAGCGGGGAGTTCGATTTTGATATGCTCGCTAACCGTTGGGAACCTGACGTTCTAATGAGTTCAGGTTTCACAGAAGAAGAGCTTCACACAGAGATCATACCAAAAGAAAAACCAAAGATATTTTCTATCAATATAAAGTTTGACAATGAGGATGATTTGCGTCATGTCGAAAAAAATCTTCAACCTGTGATAGACCTTTTCCCAGCGGCTACTATGAAAGTGAGGTGTAGTTAATGACGAAGAAAGCGATGGGAAGAAAGAAAATAGAGTTTGATTGGGATAGGCTAGATAAATTCTTAATGTCTGGTTGTTCTGGAGCTCAATCAGCAGCAGCGGTAGGTATTAGTTTCGATACTTTGAATAGAAGGTGTCAATCAGAAAAAAAGACAACTTTTGCCACTTATGCCGCTAAGTTGAGACAAAAAGGAGATTCGATGCTCCATGCTAAGCAATATCAGGTGGCAATGGATGGTAATACCACTCTATTAGTCTGGCTTGGTAAACAAAGACTCGGACAGTCTGATCAGCCTAGAGAAAAACAAGAGTTTAATGGAACTTTATCAAATCTTTTGTCTGTAATGCATTTAATTAAGAGCTCAGAGGATTTTGAATCTTTAGTTGAGCTATCTAAGAAAGAGGAGATAAAAAAACCGAAAATAGAAGAAGGCATCAAATGTTGATTTTATATATTTACTCCTTTTTTTTATTAATAATAGGTCTCGTTGCCATTAAACTTGTTTATGATGAAACCGCTTGGTTAACAAATAGTTCGATAGATTTTCTTAGATTAGAAAGGAATTTATATAAAGAATGGAAGCTTCATCGTGAAGTTAAAAAAATGGAAAAATTGATTGAAAAAGAGCTAAAAAAAATAGAAAAGGAAGAGAAAAAGTTTAAAAAGGAGAAAAGTTGTGGAAAAGAACGAATCTTTGATCACTGTTAAAAACCTAGAAGATTGCCTATCTAATATTTTTATGAAATCAATTAGAAAGATCAATGCATGTGAAAAAAGGATTAACAAAGCTGTTAACGAAATGAAATCTAAATCACTAGAATTTGGCAAAATGAGAAAAACGCTGAATGACGGTTTAAAAAAATATTCAGATAAATTAGATGGAATAGAAGAAACCTTCTTTATACTTTATCATAACATCAAAAAGAACCAATTTCTATTTGTTACCGAACCAGAGAGTTGGTATCAAAATTATTTAGATCTTAAGGAACATTATAAAGAAGAAAATGAGGATGATTTCGAAAAACCAGCCAATATACTTGAAGACCTTGTTAGTAAGATAATGAGTGAAGACTCTCAAGCTATAAACAAATGGATGTTGGATTTTTTGTTAAATGATAAACTTTAATGAAAACACTAATAAAATTCATGTGGAACTGTTTACTAGGATTGAATGTATATGTAACATTTAAAGATAATATTCTTTTTAAGAAATGTTTATTAATTATCCTAAAAAAATCGGAAAAAGTTCTTCAATTTCTAATAGATAATTTTAAATGATAAAGGTAAAATAGGAGATTCTAAAATTATAGGAATCAAAAATGTACGTCTACGATAAGAATTTTATAAACAAAATTCTAGAAATAAGCGATTTAGTAAAAATAATAAATACTTTTTTAGAAGAAGATCAGGTTTCTGTGTCAGAAACTTTTACCTGTCCTTTTTGTCAAGAAAAGGGTTTTGTAATCAGTTCTTTTCATCAAAGATTTTTTTGTTTTAATTGCGATAAAACTGGTAATATTATCGATTTTATAAAAATTTTTCATAAATTTTCATTTGAAGAGGCTATTATTTGTCTTGCTTTAGAACATGGTATCCCAATAATAAAATATGAAACAAATATATAATATTTTATGGAATTAACGAGCTTAAGCGATAAACAACTTGCCTCTTATCAAAGGTCTGACTCTCGTATCAACATATTTGAAGGGCCTGTAAGGGCTGGTAAATCTTTTATAGCTCTCTTGAGATGGTTAGATTTTTGTAGAACTGGCCCAAAGGGTCCGTTAATCATATGTGGAAGAACAGACAAGACAATTAAAAGAAACATTATTTCTCCTCTTCAAGATTTAGTTGGTAGCGCCGTTCAGTATTCAATTGGGAAGGGAGAAGTAAACCTTTATAATAGAACTATGTATGTAGTAGGAGCTAACGACGACCGTGCTGAAGCTAAAATCAGGGGGTCTGAATTCGCTGGTGCTTTAATCGATGAAGCTACTCTTATTCCTGAGAATTTTTTTAAAATGCTTTTATCAAGACTTTCTATACCAGAATCAAAGTTATTTTGTTCTACTAACCCCGATTCTCCCTATCATTGGCTAAAAACTGATTTTATGGATCGAAGAAATGAATTAGACCTGAAGGTGTTTTCTTATAGTATACACGATAATCCTACTTTAACAGATAAATATATATCAGACTTATCTGCAGAATATCAAGGACTTTGGTATAAGAGATATATCGAAGGTAAATGGGTACAAGCAGATGGAGCTGTTTATGACTTTTTCGACGAAGACATTCATACTATTCAAATGCCTCCTGCCCCCGCTAATTATTATATCGTTGGTGTTGATTACGGCACTACTAATCCATGTGTTTTTACGCTTATTGGCTATAATCCTGGTGTATATCCAAATATGTGGTTAGAAAAAGAATATTATTTTGATTCTAAAAAGGAATTAAGACAAAAATCTGATTATGATTATGCACTTGATATGATTGAATTTATTAAGGGTTATAATGTAAAGAAAATCTATATTGATCCATCTGCTGCTTCATTTAAACAAGAACTACGTAGAAATAGCATTTATAATGTTGTCGATGCTGTTAATGACGTTGTTCCTGGTATAAGATTTGTTAGTCAATTACTTACTAACGGAACATTGAAGATATGTTCTAATTGTAATGAAACAATAAAAGAATTTAGTAATTATCTTTGGGATTCTAAGGCGTCTGAAAAGGGGTTTGACAAGCCGCTTAAGAAATTCGACCATTGCCTCGACTCAATTCGTTATGCCTTAGTAACTTGCTTCTTTAATAAAAATCTAAGACCAGAATTTACAGCAGATGATGCAGAAAAACTAGAACGTTTATATTCTAAAAATATTTATTGATAATAACTAATATTTTAATTATAATAAAGTAAAGAGGTAGGAAGGAAATATGAATAAATTTTTTATACCGCTACTAATATTACTTTATAGCTGTTCTCATGTTTCTAAATGGCAAGAAGAGTTTCCAGATAATTATGCAGAAGAAGTCTTTGAAGATTTAATAAAAGAAAAGACTGGTAAAAATATTGATCTTACTCCATTGACTGGGGAAGAGAGACAATCTTATATTAATCAGGGAACGGAATAATCTTATAAAAAACTAAAGTGAATCTATAGTTGCCATTACGGAGATTTATAGATCTCTAATACTTTCTACTTGAAAGACTCAGAACCACACTCGAAAGAGTTGAGTCATCTACACGTGAGGAATACATGACAAAGAGTACAGATAATGCTATTGTTCGTGAATATAATGATAATTACGAATCTGCATATTTAGCATGGAATCCATATTATCCTATGGCTAATAGGGATTTGAGATTCTTTTTAGGCGATCAATGGGATAACCAAGAGAAACAAAAGTTATATGAAGAGGGAAGAAACGCTTATTCATTTAACCTAATCAGAAGAAACATTAATTTACTTACAGGATATCAAAGAAAACACAGGCTTAGCTCTGTTGTGGTTCCTCAAGAAACATCTGATCAAGCGTCCGCTGATCAATTATCACAATTATTACTTTATGCACTTAATTATGGCGAAGGATATAAATTCATATCTGAAGCTTTTGGTGGTGCTTTAAAAACAGGTTTTAATTTATTAGACATTTGGATGGATTATAGAGATGATCCAATAAATGGAGATATTAAATTTGGTAGGGAGCCATACAATGGCTTTATCGTCGATCCTTATTTCACCCAGCTAGATTTCTCAGATTGTTCATATGTAATTAAACGTAAGTACCTTTCTCCAGCACAAGCTGCTTCCTTATTGCCAGGCCAAGAAAAAGACGTATATATGCTAGCAAAGCAAGGATGGTCTAGAGACGATAAATTTACATGGCTTCCTTACCAAACTCAACCAAACGGACAAGATTTCATCGCTTATAATGAATATTATAAACAGGGATGGGAGAATGTCGATGTAATAGTAGACCAAGAAACTGGTGAATATACGGAATGGAAGGGAGATAAAGAAGGGTTAAGATTCTTTTTACAAAATTATCCTCAATTAGAAGTTGTAAAGCGCCCTAAGAAATTTGTTGAATGTAATATTATTCTAAATGATCACTTAATGAGAACTGAAAAGAATCAATATGGTCTAAATGAGTATCCATTTGTTCCCTTAGTTGGTCTTTTTGAGCCTGAATCTGAGCATTGGGAACTTAAAATGCAGTCTCTTGTAAGGTGTCAAATAGATCCTCAAAGAGAGGCTAATAGAAGGCGCTCTCAGATGATAGATATCTTAGATTCTAGTATTAATTCTGGATGGATTGCTAAAAAATCTTCCGTTGTTAATCCACGTTCTTTGTTTCAGTCTTCACAAGGAAAAGTTATTTGGAAAGAAGAAGATACACAACCAGGTGATATAGAAAAAATTCAACCATCTCAAATACCACAAGGAATGTTCGAGCTTCAAAAACAATTTGATCAAGATATAATGACAATTACAGGTGTTAATGATGCAGCTTTTGGAATGACAGAAAATGCTCAAGAATCTGGTATTATGATGATGCTTAGACAAGGAGCATCTATAGTTAATCTACAGGATATTTTTGATAACCTCCGCTTTTCGCAAAAATTAATATCTAAAAAAGCATTAAAGTTAATACAAACATGGAAGCCAGAAAAAATAGAGAGAATTATTAATCAAAAGCCGACTCAGCAGTTTTATGACCAGGACTTCATCAAATATGATATTACAGTTCAAGAAGGTGTATTAACAGATACTCAACGTCAAATATATTTTAGACAGCTAGTTGATTTGAAACAACTTGGCGTTCCAGTAACAGGAGAGATGCTTGCAGATGCAGCTCCACTCCAAGGAAAAACAGAGTTTAATCAACAAATTGCTCAAATGGAACAGCAACAATCGCAAATAATGCAAAAGCAACAGCAAGTAGAACAAGAAGTATTAAATTCACAGCTTGAACTAAATAAATCAAACTCAATCAAAAATATTGCAAGCGCTAAAGAAGATTTCACTAGATCTGTAGCTAATATGGGCCTTCAAGAAGAAAGAAACTCAGAAGCTATACAAAACCGCGCTCAGGCATCATTGGACAGAGCTAAAACAATGAAAGAACTAGAGTCAATGAATGATGATAGATTAATGAAATATATGCAAATAGTTCAAATGATGGACTCAATTAATAAAGTTAAAGAGGAAGAGAATAAAGCAGAAGATATAGCTATAACAGCTTCATCAGAACAAATGAACTCGGCTTTTCCTCAAAATCAAACTACTCAGGTGCCAGCAGCTGCACCCAGTGGATTCCAACAGTAACCTTCGGAGGTTTAAATGAAAGATATAGATAAAATGCAAGAGAAGATGGGATCCAAGCCTAATTATGGCAAAGGATTTAATCTTAAAGACAATACTCAAGCAAGCCCAGTTAAAGGCATTAATACAATGTCTCAAAAATATGATATGGGAAAATGCAAATATTACACTGACGGCACAAAAGGCTATCCAGCTGAAGCTGTTCAGGGTGATAAATACGGATATTAAGGAGATAATTTATGGTTCAAGAGACTGGGGAGACCCGCGACGCAATCATTGAAGACGACAACAAAGAAATACAAGCAATCGTAGCTGCAAATAGCGACAAAATTGATCCTTATTGGATTGTAGTATTTGCTAAACCGTCCAAGACTGCCGTAGATGGTTATCCCACTTTAGTGAAACATATTAAAGCATACAATGTTAAACCACCTCCTAGCGTAGGAATGATTTGTGGTGAAGTAAATAATCCTAAAGGAACAATTACTTGGGATGTAAATATGCCACAAAAACCGTTTGACTTTGATGCCCTACAATTAGTAGGAGCTAAGCCATGTAATGAAGTAGTCGTAGAAACTACATCTATTCCAGGAGCTTATATAACAAAATAGTGCCGCCGACTCTGACACAAAAACTAAACCACTAGGGTCAGATAGGGCGAAAAAGGAGCTACATAATGATAGAAGAAAATACCGTTTCGGGCGATCAAAATTTGGAAGCCGCCGTTCCACCATCTAATGAAACTAATCAAGCTCAAGAAGAGCAGCTGCAAGAAACACAAGCTACATCAGAAGAGCAAAATGTTCCACTTACAGCATTGCAATCTGAAAGAGCGAAAAGACAGCAGATGGAAGATGAACTCAAAATGATAAAGGACCACTTAGCCCTTTCTCAAGTAAAACAATCGCAGACCATTCAAAAACAAAAAGATGAATTTGAGGGGTTAGAAGATGGAGATGTCATGACAGTAGGAGAGTTTAAAAAGCTTTCTTCAGGAATGGCTAACAAATTCCAAATGACGATTGAAGAACTTAAAATGGCTCAGAAGCATCCAGATTATCAAGATGTCATCACAAAATATTTACCCGATGTATTGAAAAAAAACCCAGGGTTACAAAACACACTGCAAAAAACACAGGATTATGAACTTGCTTATTATTTGGCTAAAAATTCTGACGAATATAGAGGAGCAAATAAGAGAATTAAGAAGTCCGCTGATGCACAACGCATAGTTGAGAATGCCAATAAGGCAGGAAGCTTATCGAGTATGGGCTCAACTTCTCCTATTTCACAAGCTAAACGATATAAGGATATGTCTGATGCTGACTTTATGCAGGAAGTAAGAAAAAACCTTGGATAACTAACCTAGGAGTCAATTATGACAATGACAACAACAGCAGTGTTACCTCCAGCGATTCGGGAATATTACGACAGGCTTTTATTGATGACAGCGTATCCTACGCTGATTCATACAAAATTCGCACAACGTAGAATTCTTCCCGAAAAAAATGGAGATACCATTGTATTTAGAAGATATTCAAAGCTTTCTACAGTACCAATTCCTTTAGTAGATGGACGTACTCCTCCTGGAGCACCTCTTTCGGCTACAGATATTAAAGCAAGAGTATCTTTTTATGGTAATTTCGTAACAATTACTAATCAAGTTCAGCTTACAGTTGAAGACAGGGTGTTAAATGAATCTGCAAGATTATTATCGCAGAACTTAGCACAAACAATGGACGAAGTAACAAGAGACGTACTAGCAAGTACATCTTCAGTACTACAGTGTTCTAATGGTATTAACGGTAACACACCAACAGAATTAACAAAAGCTGATATTGACGCTGCTGTTAAGACTTTACTTGGTAATGACGCTGAAATGATCAGCGAAGTTGTAACAGGAACTAATGCTTATGCTACAGCTCCTGTAAGACCAGCATTCTGGGGTTTCATGGATACAGATCTATTAGATGACCTAGAAGCTGTTGCTAACTTTACTAACTCTAGTAACTATGCTTCTCAACAAACAGTACTTGATTCTGAGTGGGGAAGTACTGGTAATGTAAGATGGCTTTATACAAGCGTTGGTAGCGTTTCTAGCGCAACACCAGCAGTTTATAATAACATTATTGTTGGTAAAGAAGCTTATGCGGTAGTTCATCTTAAATCAGAAACTGGTGATTTCTATGTAGAGCCACTAGGTTCTGGTGGATCGGCTGACCCTCTTCATCAAAGAGGATCAGTGGGTTGGCAGCATCCCTTCGTAGCTAGAATTTTAAACGATGCGTTTATGCTAAACTTAACGGCTACCCATAGTTAAGATTGTATTTAATGTATATCTGTAGTATGGTATTATCGTTTTTAGTGAAAAATGAGGTACTATATGAAAAGATGTTCAAAATGCAAAAAAGGAAGAAGTTATGATGAATTCTATAAAGACAAGACAGCAAAAGATGGATACAACAGTATTTGCAAACTTTGTCGTCTTGAGATGGATAGAAAACGTCGTAAAACTGATCCTGATTGGGTTAAAAGACGTAAAGAACAGAATAAAAAATTTCATGAGGAAAATAAGGAAAAAATTGCAGAACGGAAAAAGAGATGGTTAGCTTCCGAGAAAGGGAAAGAAAGCCATAGAAAATCTAATAAAAAATATAAAGAAAAATTTCCAGAAAAAAAGAAAGCTCATGATGCCATATATCGCGCTGTTAAAAAAGGTGAACTTTTTAAACCTTCTCATTGTCAAATTTGTGGCGAAGAGGGGAATACAGAAGCTCATCATGCAAGATATGGAAGAGAACAAAGAACTTCTGTTATTTGGGTCTGCAAAATTTGCCATTCAAAGTTAACATAAATAGGAGGTTAAAATTATGGCTCAGATGAAAGTATTTGGATGGACCAATCCAGCAGCAGCAGTTGCTAGAAATGAGTCTATCGGTTTCACAGTAGGTGAAATAACAGTAACAGATGTAACAAACGGTAATCAATGGTATTGGAATTCATCAATGGCTGATGCCTATTATGTACTAGTATCAACAGGTGCTGTTACTACATCTAACGGATTTACACCATTATCTCAATCAACAGCAGTAGCAGCTACAATCAGTGGCTTTACTAATGCTGCTCCTGGGGTAATTACTGTAAATGATACAGCTACATTTGGTTTTGCAGCTGGCGATACTATTAAAGTATCAGAACTTGCAGATGATGATACAGCAACAAGCCTTAATGGCACATTTACTGTTGCTTCTGTAACTGCTACTACTATTACTTTAGTTGAAGATACAAGCTTATATAGCGTTTATGTATCTGGTGGTAAAGTATCAAGAGTATCTGATACAGACGGTAAAGCTATACCAGTAGAAAACCAAGCTATCCAAGGTATTACTTTAGGCACAGGTGTTGTTGGTGGAAACAATGCTGTAATGGTTGCTGTAGTACATGGAGAAAATGTAGTAGTATAATCTAATACTATTAAATAGAAATATAAAGGGTTGAGAGACTTAGTTTCTCTCTCCCTTTTAAATAACGAGGAAAAATATGAGTCAAGAAAAACATCAAAAAGTAAAACTAGATGAGCTTCAAAAGCTGCCTATTATAGGTAAGCAGCCTGTGAATGAAAAGGAAGAAAAATTCCTTCGCGAAATCTGTGAATTTGAGTTTATGAACATAGAAGAACCTGGTCTTTCCCACCGTTTCCCTTATGGAAATGCAAAGAAAAACCATAATTTTACTCTTTTCCATGGAGGTAAATATAAACTACCAAGGTTTATAGCTCAGTGGATTGAGTCAAGAACTACTCCAATTTGGGATTGGCGTCCTAATGGACAGGGTGGACTAGAGAAAAAATTAATAGGAAATAATCCTAGATTTCAGATGAGACAGGTATACGGAGGATAAGATGGCTAATACTTGGAACCTTTCAGCAATACGAGATAAAGTTAGACAAGTGACTGGCAGATTTAGCCAAGAAGATTTATCTAATGCTCAATTAGATGAGTATATCAATAGATATTATTTATATACTTTTCCAGCAGAAGTTAAATTAGAAGAAAAACATACTTATTATGAGTTTAAGACAAGTGAAAATCAACCAACTTATAATGCTCCTGATATAACTTATACTAATTATGAACCGCCAGCTACAGTAAATAATTTATCAATGCTATGGTACCAAGATAGTGCTAAATTTGAAAATGAAAATCCTCTTCAGTATACTTTTACAACACCGTGGACGGGAGATGGGGCTACTATTACATTTACAACAACAGTCCAAAGCTTTCCAATATACCCGTCTACATTGACAATTACCGATAATACTGAGACTTTTGAAGATACAACAACTACATGGACTGATTCAGATATAGTTATAGCTGGTTCTTTGGGTGGATCTGCAACAATAAATTTAAGTACTGGAGTGGTTAGTGTTACTTTTAACGTAGCTCCTGCAGATGGTCAAAATATATATTTAAATTATGTTCAATTCAGAGCAAATAGACCTCAATCAATTTTATATTTCAATAATCAGTTTCAATTATTTCCTGTTCCTGACCAAGTTTATATAATTAAAATGAGAGCTTATCAGGTGGTAACAGCTTTAACAGAAGCTACAGATACACCTGATTTAAACGAATGGGGTCCTTGCATAGCATATGGTGCAGCAAGAGATATTTTTTCAGATTATGGAGAAAATGATGCTTATTCAGAGACTACAATTTTATATAAAGAGCAAGTTAATTATATATTAACAAGAACAGAACAAGACTTATTAAATACAAGGGCAATGCCTAACTTTTAACAAACAAAGAGGGAATTATGGCTTGGAATAAGGCAAAACCAACTAATTCAGAGAAGATAAGAGAGCTTGGAGAAGTAATTAGACCGAACTGGGATGCTATTGAATCTGCAGATTCTTCATTTAAGCCTGAAGCTTTAAATTTAGCTGATAGGACAGCTTTAGGAATAGCAAACAACCCAACTGCACTAGCAGATTCAGTAATAATGTATTCTAAACAGGACGCAAGTGGAAATCCACAAGCCTATGTAATAGATCCATCTTCTACAATTACAAAATTAACAGGTGGTAGTTCTACTCAAGCTGCAAATGGAAGACTTATACTGCCAAATGGATTAATTTTTATTTGGGGTGGACTATCTATAACAAGCTCTTGGGCTACATATGCCTTTCCTGGGGGATTTACATTTTCAACTGCTGGTTTTTCAATTACAGGGAACCCTAATGGATCTACAACTTCTATAGGATTTCAAAACTTAACTACAACTGGTTTTGATGCAAAAGCGAGTTCAGGCAGTCCTAATATTAAATTTATTGCAATAGGAAAATAAGGAGATAAGATGCCAGATTCTCTACTTATAGCACCCTTTCGTACAGGGTTAGATACTGATCAGGAACCTTGGAACGCTCCAATTGATTCTTTTAGTACTTTAGACAACATTCATATTAAACATGGTTATTTACAAAAAAGAGAAGGATATAAGAAGTTTGCTGATTTAGAATCTATGAGTGGGACTGTTGCTATTACTGGTGTATCTCAAGCGAATCCTGGGGTTGTGACAACAGGCATAGCACATGGATATTCTACAGGAGATAAAATATATATAGCTTCCGTTGGGGGCATGACCGAGATTAATAATAAAATATTTGAAATAACTGTATTGTCTCCAACGACTTTTTCTATCGGAATAGATACTACTAGTCTTAGCGCTTATACTGTTGGTGGTACTTGTGCTCTAACAGATCCTACTACAGATAGAGTAATGGGTTTATCTAGGTATATTGATGGAAGTGGAGCTAAAGTTACATTGGCTTATAACGCAAGAAGAGCTTATAGATATAGCACGGTTACCAATACTTTTGTCCAATTAGATGTAGCTGATATTTTCAGCTCTGGAGAGAATGATTTTATATGGGATGCTAATTGGCAGGCGGAGGATTTAGCTAATAGACTTTATTTTACAAATGGAATAGCTGGGACCCCTAGTGGAGCTGCAACATTGGACGGAATTAGATATTTTGACGATGCAACACCTGCAATAACTACCCCTTTTAATCCAGTTTTAAGTCCACCAGCACCTGCTACGCAAAGAATATTAGATGGAGCTAAATTTATATTTTCACTGGGACAAAGACTAATAGTCTTATTTACATATGAATATGATGCTGGAACAGCGTCTACATCAACATTTCCTCAGAGAGCTCGTTGGTGTTCTAAGCAAAATCCCAGTAATTGGGATGATGTAACTGCAGGCGGTGGAGGTTATACAGACGCCGCAACTGGAGATCATATTATATCAGCAAGAGCAATCCAAAATCAAATTATAGTTTTCTTTACAAATTCAGTTTGGACATTGATCCCAACTTCTGATCCAAATAGGGCGTTTAAATGGCAAAAGATAAATAATTTTAGAGCTTGCGAAGGCAAAATGGCTACAGTTGGATATGATAGATATGCAACAGCATTAGGAGTTCGTGGAATAACAGCAACGGATGGAGTAGAGACTAGAAGAGTAGATGAAAGAATAAGTGATTTTACTACAGATATGATCAATATAAATCAATTTAAAAAAGTGTTTTGTGAAAGAAGCTATAATGAAAAAAGATGGTGGACGCTATTCAATAAAAAAGAAACCATTGGAGACGAAAACGAAGCAGCTTTGATCTATGACGATGATTCTGGAGCTTATTCAACATATACTATTGATATGAACTGTTTAGGGTATGGTAATTTGTCAATTGATTATGCTCTTGATGATTTTACTATTGAGAATAATTTAAATGAATCTTTAGATGAATATAGTGATGAGAGCTTACTCTCTTATTTTTTCTTAGATAACCAAGAAGTCTTTTTAGGGGGAGACATATATGGGTCGATTTATGAATTGGAACGTGGTGCAGATGATAATGGAGAATCTATTGAGTCTGTTTTTTTAACAGCTGCTTGGAATCCTTATAAAGAACAAAATAGAGAAGCTCGCCTTCTATATATCGATATTTTTTTAGATACAGATGTTAAAACAAAAGGTGAAGTTGAATTCTATAAAGATACTGACGAGACTCCATATAAAATACAAGAAATGGACTTTTTACCTAATTTAAGATTTATTACAAGTATTAATAGCGCTACTCAAACTAATCCTGTTAGCGTAGAAGCGCCTGATCATGGTTTATCGACAGGAGATGAAGTCTATATCTACGGTGTAGAAGGAATGGAAGACATTAATAGTGGAGAAGCCTCTGAAGCTTATATAGTAACTATTGTTGATTCTAATAATTTTACATTAGATGGCATAGACGGAACTTCATATGATGCTTTTACAACAGGTGGTGGAATATATAGAAAGATATTTTATAAAACTAAAACTTGGAAAAGATTTTTTTCTGGAGCAATTGGATTTCAACATAAAATTAAATTTAGCTCAAATGGTGCAAATACTCCTTTTAGAATACATGGTATTCAACCATCGTTCAGACCACTTGGAAAAAGAGAGGCCAACTAATGAGTTTACCTACGACAATAACGCTTCCTTTAAGAGCAGATTATGGAGATAAAGAGGATTTAGATCGTTATATTCGTGATTTAGTATTTGAACTTCAATCTATGTATGAAAACTTAACTGAAAATATCAATGGATACATAAGAAACAGCGGTGATATTGATCAGTCACAATGGCTACCAACATTAAATGGATCAGTTGCAGGAACATTTACATATACTCAACAAGTAGGATGGTCTATTAGACAAGGAATCTATACAGAGGTTTTTGCAGACATTATTTGGAGTGCTACAACAGCTACAGGAAATATTTATTTAGAATTGCCATATAAGGTAGCAAATAGCGATGGTATGCCTTTTGTAGGAACAGTACAGCCATCAAATATAGCTTTTGCAGGCAGTAATTTAGTTATAAACGCAATACCTAATACATACAGAGGTGAGATTTGGTCTATAGGATCAGGATTAGCTACAACAAATTTAGCAGTTCCTGCATCTGGTCGCTTAATTATCCATCTCCGATATATTGGGTTAGATGGAGAATAAAATGAAAAAAATAGATGAATTGAGATTTGTGCGGGTCTTTACACCTGACCACGTTCCTCATTATCTTATAGAACAAGTTAGAGATAGAGATTACTCCGTAGAAGAGTTTTTCAAATATCAACAACTGAATTGCATGATACAGGGAGAAAATGGAGTTGTTTTAAATCCATTTAATCACTTGTATGTTTTAGCAGACAAAGAAAACCAAGTGAAAGGAGTTTTGTGGTTTGGAGTAGATCCACTATCAAAAGATATATTAATCCAAACGTTTAGTATGGATAAAGAATACTGGGGAAAAGGCCAAGCTGTAAAAATGCTAGCAGACCACATAAAAAAGATAAGAATAAAAGGAAAACTTAATAAGATTTATTGGATCACAAATTATCCTCGCCATTCTGAACGGCATGGATTTGTTAGGTCTAAGTCTATATTAATGGAATACGATCCAAAAAAGGAGGTAAAAGATGGGAAAAACAGCAATGATGGGAGGATACTCACAGGGGCCGTCAATGTTGACACCAGAGCAACAAAGTTACCTGAGCAGTGCGATGGGGGGACTGGGACAGTTGGGACAACCAATGGATCCGAGTCAGTTTCAACAGATGTTTCAGCAGTCGTTTGTTGATCCAGCAACACAGATGCTTCAAAGACAGATAGTACCAGGGATAAAAGAAGCTTATTTAGGAGATGAAAAAGGATCTTCGGCATTAAACCAAGCCTTAGCGCAGAGTGCTACAGATTTAAGCACAGCCTTAGGTTCTCAGTTAATGAATCAATATAATATAGGACAAAATAGGCAAATAGGTGCTTTAGGAAATCTAGGACAACTATCAGGACAACAGACATTTCCACTTCTTCAACAACAAGGATTATTAGGTCCTTTGCTTGGAGCAGCTGGAAATTTAGGTGGAGCAGCTTTAAGTGGACCATTAGGAAGTTTATTCAGAGGAGGATAAAATGAGTATATTACCAGACACAAGTGGGTTAGCCCAAGGAATACAGCAAGCTGGAGCAGGCTTAACTACAGCATTAGGACCGACAGGAGCATTAGCTCAAGCATTACAACAAAAAAGAGAAAGAGGTTACGGCACAGTCTTACAAGAAGCTTTTAATCAATTAGGAGAAAGCCCTTCACCTCAAGAATATCAAGGAGCTTTAACACAAGCTATAGCTAGTGGCGTACCTTTTAAACAAGCAGTAGAATATGGAAATATGTATGCAAATTTAACAAAAGCACAACCAAACGCCGAAAAAGAATTAATTCCAACTGATACAAAAAACAGATTAAGGAGTGTATTTGGAAGATATGATGAATTGCTAAAAACAGGCAGTGGATTAGGGTATTTAGGGGCTAATCCTGCTAGGTTATTCAATAAAGGAAGAGAAGATGTGGCTGAATTTAATACCTTAGGTGCTTCTATTGAATCAGCTTTAATGCCACTTGTTAACAAAGGTAATTTAGCTAAACCACGTTTTGACTATATAATGTCATTAGTACCAAAATCAAGTGACACAAAAGGAACTGTTATAGGTAAAATTAAAGGGCTTAAAAGAGAATTTGGTATGGTAGATCAAGGAACGGATTTACCAAAACAGGCTGAACAGGCTGAACCTAACCAGTCTTTCCGAAAACCAACGTTAGAAATGGCAAAAGCAAATCCAGGTAAAATAATTGAAAATAAAGTTACTGGAGAAGAACTTATATCAGTTAATGGAAAATGGATAAAAAACAAAGGTAAATAAAATGACTTGGCAATTTAAAGAAGAGAGCGGGCAAACTTCTCAATCAAACGGAGATTGGCAGTTTAAACCAGAGGCGGAACCCTCATTTAGCCCTAAAAGAGCATTTGGCGGAGGTTTAAAAGAAGCAATTGTAGGAGGTTTAAGCTCTATTGAAAGTGCACTTGGTGGAGGAGAAGGAAGTATAATGGGAGCTAAAAAACAAGCTCAAAATTTAATTGATAAAGCTAAATATGAATCTAAAGATCAAGAATTAAGTGAACAAGGTCTTTCGGAAGAAGAAAGGCAACAACAAATGGGAAGATCACCTGAAGTTGCTCCTGAGGCATCGGAATTCTTAAGCAAATCAATGCCTCAATTAGAGCCACAAACGCCAGCTGAAAGAATAATTCAAAAAGGATTTAAAACTGCTGGAGAGTTTGGTACACTTGAAACTTTATTTCCAGGCGGTAGTTCTTTAATGAAGTTTCTAAAAACTCTAGGAACAGGAACTTTATTTGGAACAGGAGAACAAATAGCAGCAGAACAAGGCGAGGGTGCTGCTGGTCAAATAGCAACTGGAACATTATTTGCTTTATCACCATTTTTATTAAGAAAAGGTAAGGCTGGTGTTGAAAAAGCTATAAAATATGGTAAAACGTTTTTAAAATCTGACAAAATTCCAGAAGGAATGCCAAAGTTTCTTACAGAATCAAAAACACCACAAGCTCTTGCTGATTTAGAATTATCACAAAAAGATTTATTAAACAGAACAGCTAAAGTATCAGAAGAAAATCTGAGTAAATTTGAAGATATTGCTAATAAAGTATCTGAATCTAAATATGAAGGTGTTAAAGATTTTAATGCCTCAGAAATTGAAAATGAAATTGTGAAAAGTAATAAAAATGCGCTATTAGATACCATTAGCCCAGCAGCAGAAACTCAAAAAGAAAATTGGGAATCATTACAAAAATATGTGGAATCAAATTTTGATGCAGCCAAAGAGACTTATGGTAAATTATATGATATAGTAGAAACAGAAGCAAAAAATATTCCAGTTCAACCAAAAAATACATTTGAAGTAGCTTCAAGTATATATGAAGATTTGTCTCAAAGTTTAATCAATGCTTCAGGAGAAAGTGGTGTTAAATCAGCACTTACAGAAGTTGTTAGCTTGCTTAAGCCCATGGCAAGAGGAGAATTAGTAGAAATTCCAACAAGTAGACTCTTAGCTACTAAACGAAGCATAAATAGATTGTTAAAAAAATCTGATATTATTCCTGCTCCAGTAGATTTACTTAAACCAGTAGGTAAAGCTATTAAAAAAGACATAAGCGCAGCATTATCAGAAAAAACGAATTTAGGAACTGTATTTAACGCTGCCGAGAATCAATTTGCAGAAACACAGAATATTTTTAATAATGACGCAGTGAAAAAGCTAAGAAAAACACAGAGTGCAGAAGACATGATGAATGTATTTTCTAAACCAAGTAATTTAGAGAAGTTACAAGCAGCTATTGGGGAAGATAAAAAGGTTCAATCATTCTTAGATAGACTTGTAGTAGATAACATATCTTCAAAAGGTAAAGATTTAGCAAGAGAAATGAAAAACGAAACACAACAATTTTTAAATGCAGATTCGCGCAAAGTATTAGATAAAATATTAGACTATGGTGATTCATTAACAAGTAAAGGACAACAATCTGTAGCTAGAAGCAATATTCTAAAAGACATACAACAGTCTTTTGATACAGGATCAAGGCCTGACTATACCTTAAAATTAATGAATAATAAAATTGGTCATAATCTTGTAAAAGATGTGCTTGGAAGATCTCCAAAAGGGAAAAAAATGCTATCTAGTTTAAAAAGAATGGCATTAGAAGATATTATTAGTTCTACAATTGGTAAAAACAAACAAATAGATTTTGAAAAAGCTAAAGATATATTTAAAAATCCAGAAGTTGAAACATTAATAAAAGATACAGTAGGGGAAGAAGGTCTTAAATTTTTTAAAAATTTAGAGAATTACGGAAGTAACATGTCTAATAATCTAATGAAGTTATCTGTAAAAAATCAATCTATGTTTAGTAAAATTCTAGAAAAGTATATGAATAGTAAAATGAAATATTTGTTCTATGTCGTTGCTCCTAAAACAGCAGTCGGTGCTGTAGTTGGTGAATTTGCATTAAAGAGAGCAAAAAGAGTTAATTTATATAAAATTCTAGAAAATAAACAAGCTAGATCAACTATTAAGGAATTAGGTCAAAAAAACTTGACTCCAGAAAAAACTTCAAAATTATTTAAAGATTTATCTAAAATAGTGGGTTCAGTAGATATGAATGAAGAATAATTATTTCTCAAAATCAATCAATACTGCAAATAATAGACTAGCTATAAAATACCACATCCTACTTCCTCCTTTCTTCAATAATGCATAAACGAGAATGGAAGTCCTTAGTTTCCTGCATGTATTTTATATGGAAATCTTTCATTTCTTTATCAATTGATTTAACAGCTTCTATTAATTCTTTGCGTATTTCTTTAGTTTCTTCATTAAAGCTTCTGCGTAGTTCATTAGTTTCTGCATTAAGGCCTCTTCTATCTGCATTTGATTCAGATCTATTCCAAAAAAATAACCCTGCTAGTGTTGCTATTAAAATTAAAAATTGTGCCCATTCCATCTTATTACCCTTTCTTTTAATTATACTGTAACATTATTTACAATTAATTACACTATTTAAAATAATTAATGTTACTATTCTTTTAGCAAAAAACCAAGTGATGCTAATTTATCTTTTATTTCATTTATTGATCTGATTCCCATATTTTTAATAGATCTAAGTTCATTTTCAGTTGTTTCTGTTAGACTTTTAAGATATTTAATACCAAACGCTTTTAAACAATTAGTAGTTCTTGAAGAAAGATTTAGCTCATCAATGGAAATTGTACAATCTTCTATATTTTTAGGTTCATGTTTATGATCTTCTAATTCAGTATGTGACTCAATCCATTCATCAAACAAATCTTCTCTAATATAAATTTTTTTTCCAATTTTTCTAACGCATTTATAAAGGCCATTTTTTCTTCTTTTAGTTAAAAGAGATCTTATTTGTCCTAAACTAAATGGATATTTTTCATTATTAACAATATCTTTTACATCTACATATTTTTTCATGTTTTACCTAATTAAAATTAAAAGTTAACTGATAAGGATTTGTATAAAAATAATGTCTAAATTTAGGAATATTTGCAATTCTATGATGTATTATAGCGTGACAAGAGGAGCATACGACTTCAAAGTTGCTAAATTGATTATTACTTCTATCTTGATCTATATGATGGACTAACAAACCATTTTGAGATCCACATCTTTCACATTTATGATGACATTGTCTATATATTTTTTGATTTTTATTCATTTTCCTTTCTCTTTAGGTAATTATATATAGGTGTTCTAGATTTTATGTTTATAAGTCGTGATATAGCCACTATCGACATTCCCCTTGATAGATAGTCGTCTATAGCTCGTTTTTGCTCAGAATTCAAAATAAATGGTCTTCCTAGCGATTTACCGTTTTTCTTCAATATAGTTAGCGCATCTTTAGTCCTTTCTGAGATTAAATCACGCTCAAACTCGGCAAATGATGAAATCATGTGAAATATCATCTTACCAACAGCAGTTTGAGTATCAATCTGTTCGCTTAAAGAAACAAAACTTATTTCACGCTCCTTAAATTCTTCCATTAGTTCTTTTAAATGTTTTATCGATCTTCCAAGCCTATCTAATTTACAGACAACCAACGTATCGCCTTTTGTTAAAAACTTCAATAATTTAGCAAGTTTAGGTCTAACTTTTACACGAGTTGATATTTGTTCCTTATAAATATTACGTTCATCAATTCCATATTTAAGAAGAGCGTCTACTTGTTGATCTAACTTTTGTTCATCAGTTGAGACTCTTGCATATCCTATTATCACTGTTTTTTAACCTATTTATTGTAAATTAAAAGCATTTTATTAAAAACACCCTTTAAAAGCAAATTCTTTCCTTAATTAAAATAATTTATAGATATATCTGTTTTCAATGTCTTACAACGTCCGTTTAAAATCAGGGTGGGGTTAGGTCTTAATTTTATTAAAATTTTTTTTCGTATTTTATAAAAAAAGATTTTATGTTAAGTTCTTTTAAATTTTTTTTAAAACTTTACAAAGGAGATATTTTTATGAGTAGTTTAACGCCTGTAGGGAACCCCAATAATAATGTTGGTTTACAGAATTTAAATAATTTTGCACATAATTGGAGTCCTACTCTTAAAAGCATAGCTAAAAGAGCTATTATTGTTAGTATACCTATTATTGCTACAGCAGTAGCTATTAATAATATTCCTACAGCTCAAGCAGCTGTCGCTGGAAATGATCAGTTGGTTGACTACGGAACTGCTACTTATGCATCTTGTGTAGCTGGTTGTATGGGAATGCCTATAGGTCCTTTTAGAGCAGCTTGTTTATTCGCTTGCTTACCTTTCCTAGCCCCTCATCTTCCTTAATTCACTATTTTCTTAACTTAAAATCTTCCTTGGGATAACATATTGGTAACTCAAGGAAGGTTAAATTTTATGATAGACAAAAATAAAGAAAACGATATTAGAGAATTTATTAACGTATATGCTTTAGATAAAGATCAACTTGAAGAAGTAATTACACCTTTTGTAAATGCGGCTTTAGAAGGTAGAAAAAGCAATGATTCTCTTAATGAAATAAAAGATATTACTATTCAGCAAATATTAAAAAATGATTTTGTTACAAAATATATTCAGTCTTTTGACGATGAGTTTACTCATACTGAGATTAAGTTTCTTCTTGATTTTTATAAATCAGATACAATGAAAAAATTCTTAAAAACTAAAAATCTTTTTATGCCTATGTTTCAAGAATTTAATTCGATCATAATGGAAATTATAGATAAAAGAGAGAAGTCAAAAAAAATTATTAAAAACGCAGCAGATTTGCTAGTTTAGATATATTAAAAAGTATTTAAAAATTCTTCAAACATAAGGATGCTAGCTTTTTTTGAGTATTTAAATAGTTTTGTAAAAAACTGTTAAATACAAACTTGGCTACATCCTTTCCATCTTCTTTTATTATTTGTTCAAAATGTTCTTCCATAGAATCATGACAAGAACAAACAAATGTAAATGAACTTTCTTGTTTCTTCTTCTCATCATTTTTTTCATATTTGCTAAATTTTATATCCATAAACTGTCCCCCGTAACACTCATACTTTTATTCATCTTTCTTTAGATTGCTTAATCTATCAGCTATTGATTCGAGCTGTTGGACAATATCCATTAGATTAGCACTTAAAACATCTTCAATCTTATGTCCTACTAAAAGTACAGCCAATAAAGCAAGCGCGAGACTTCTTCAAATCTTGCATTGCTGCAACGAAGTCTATCTGAGTAGACGAATTCTGTTTAAGTAATGACTTCATGTTTAGTCCTTTCATATAAAAGATTATACATATCTTCTTTAGTTAAATATTCATTTGTTATGTGTACGTTGTCTATCATTTGTTCTATTATCTCATAAACCCAGTCTTCATCTAAAACGTATCCAAATAAAATGTCCTCTTCGTTGACCTCAAGATATATTGCATAACATTCGTCGTAGTCTTCATCTTTCTCAGTTTCAAAAAATATGCGCGTAACATATTTTAAATTTATGTATTCATAGTATGCTGTTCTAACAAATTTCATATTCTGAGTAGACTCCTTTTGTTTTACTGATATACTCATTATCCTTCCTTATTAGGTTTGTCAGGCAGTGACATCCAATGGGTAATAGTTCCGAGATTGCTAAAATGTATGTTGTCTTCCATTATATTAATTTCATCTTTAGTTATTGGATAATAGTTCCCATCTAACTTGTATGAAATAAATTCTATTGAGCAGATGTATTTTTTATCATACTCCTCTTCAAGCTGACTTATTTCTTCTGGCATATGTCTATAAAACAAACCAAAGCCAACCCCATGTATTGTATGATAAACAAGAGCGGCTTTTAAACCATTTCTTTCTTTATCATCAATTATTGGCTGTTCTTCTAATATATTTATCCATCTAGATGCTTTCTGTTTTACTGTTATACTCATAAACTGTCCACCATAGCACACATACTTTTATTCTTCTTTTTTTAGATGTATTGTTGTTCCAATACAAATAATGAATATCGTTATTACTATGATAATGAATGCAATTATAATTATCATTATATTTCACACTCACATGTTTTTTGATCACCATCACAATAATTACATTTGTCTGTAATAGTGTTATCCCATTCGACTCCACGTTTGAGCATAAATTCTCGTAAAGCTTGATTAACTATGAAACCCATTGTTTTTCCATCTTCAATAGCAATAATTTTAAGAATTTGATGTTTTCTTGGATTAAGTGTAAAAATAAATCTTTTATCTTTTGTCATAACTTTCTTTGTTTTTGATATCAGTATATCAAAATATCTTATTTTATGTAAACATTAGTTGAAAAAAATGATTAAATTTATTATTATATATTTAAAGCCCAGAACCACATAAATAGGGGCATTTCTAACACGTGAGGATACAATGGTAAAAAAAATTTATAAAGCCTATTGTAAGGAACTACCTTTTATAGATGTTCCTCACATAGCAAAAAAAGCTTCCAGAGCTCCTACAACTAGCGATACTGATTTCGCAATAGGAGATACTTGGATTTACAAACCTACAGTCGATACAGCTACTTCATATCAATTCGGTGGAGTCAATTCATCTGGTGGAGCAATTTGGATTTTAAATGGTCCTGGAGCTTCAGACGTAGATCAGTTAACTGGAGATGGTGGAACAGCTACTCCTGTTGGAGGAAGTATACAAATAGCTGGTGGTACAAATATCACTACAGCTGCAGTTGGAGCAGTTGTAACTGTAAATTTAGATGCAGCAGTTACATTAGCTACGTCTTTAACTACACCTATAATTACAGCAGCTGCAGGTTTAGATATTAATGCAGCAGCAGGTGCTGATGTTACAATTCAAATGGGAGACGATTTAGGGGCAAATGTTATTGATTTTGAAAATGCATCAAGTGTATCTGTAGCTAGTCTAAATTCGCTTGGAACTCTTACAGTAGCAAATATGGATGGCATTATTGGTGCTACAACGCCAGCAGCTGCTACTTTTACAACTGCTACAGCTAATACGTCTGTAACTTCTCCTTTATATACTGCAGCATCTGATGTAGCTATTACAGCTCCATTAGGACAAGATATAATATTGAAGGTTGGTGATGCAGCAGGCTTGAATAAATTAAGTCTTTTAGATTCAGCTGACTTGGAAGTATTTGCTGTAGATTCAAATGGTGGATTAACATTTAGTTCATTAACAGTTGCAGGAAATTTTGCTCAAACAGGTGGAACATTCAATGTTGGTCAGGATGATGCAGCTAATGCAATTAATATTGGTGGAGGAACAGTAGCAAGAGCGATTGGTATTGCGAATTCAGCAGCAGCACATACATTAACAATTGGTAATGCAGCTTGCGGAGCTTTTGCAATAGATACAGGAGCGGGAATTTCTATTGATGGTGCTACAGCTTCTAACTTTACAGTAACAGGACTTTCAGAAGATTTAACATTATCTTCTTCAGGCGGATCAGTAAATATAGTTGGTGATGAAGCCGCTGCAGATTCAATTTATCTACACGCTTCTAACGTTGCTGGTGGTATTGATATTGATTATGGAAGCGGTGGTTTAACTATCGACGGAGTCGGAGGAGCTTATGCAGTTACTTCAAATACAGCTTCAAGTGTTGGAGTAACAGGAGCTGGTATTGATTTAACTTTATCAAGCTCAGCAGGTAGAGTTGTAGTAACTGCTGAAGAAGCTGCAGATAATGCTATTTCAATGACTTCTTTAGTAGGTGGTCTTGATG
>Ga0180433_10001603_pt1 | contig 37533 bp, 49 predicted proteins | sample SS_ome_8_FD_132980 | JGI IMG/M metagenome (GOLD analysis project Ga0180433, IMG submission 132980) | Hypersaline lake sediment archaeal communities from the Salton Sea, California, USA - SS_1_D_1 metaG | ecosystem: Environmental > Aquatic > Non-marine Saline and Alkaline > Hypersaline >... | reverse complement strand
TGATGGTCGCATACCCAGCATCGTTGATGGTCGCATACCCAGCATCGTTGATGGTCGCAGCCCCAGCATACTTGATGGTCGCATACCCAGCATCGTTGATGGTCGCATACCCAGCATCGTTGATGGTCGCAGCCCCAGCATACTTGATGGTCGCAGACCCAGCATACTTGATGGTCGCATACCCAGCATCGTTGATGGTCGCAGCCCCAGCATACTTGATGGTCGCAGACCCAGCATCGTTGATGGTCGCCTTGTTCGGAATGTATTTAATGTAGGTAGCGTCGCTGCATTTTGTCACCACGCCATCACCGCGTAGCGCAATGTACCGACCGTCGAGTATTTTAATTTCGTCGCCGATATCAGGGCAATCATCAAGTAATTTCTGTAAATATTCTCGCACATCATGTTCAGCCATTTTAGGATCGGCCCAAGAGGGAATTTCGTCTTGATCGATGCGGAAATACCATGCGGAGGAATCAAAAAACTTATCCCAATCTCTCGGCGGTGTAATTTCCCACTTAAGTATTTCCAGCGGTAGCTTGCTATCAAGGTCAGTATCCCCGAACATGATTATTTGATCGGAGTGACTATCTACAAACGGCGAACACCGCAAGCCCCGTTTTTCTGTGCAGTAGCCGCTCAGGAAGTTGCACATGTTCCCCCCCTCAAAGGCACGCTCATTACGTCGTCGAGTAGGTTGTTGTTCTTGGTATTCCAGGCATTCATGATCAACCGACCCATTGCAGGCCGAACGGCCAACAGATACACCCGATCACTGTCCGCCGTTTTGTATTTGACGCCATGTTGCCCGTCCCAATGGACGTGCGTTAGTTCGTTATTGGTCATAGATTCTCCTTTCGTTTTCGAATGAATAGCGGGGCCGCCGGTATGCGGTGCGACCCCGCCGCCAGTTACACCCTGGGAGGATGCGATATTTAAAACCGACCGACTAATGCAGTTACCGTGCGGAGTTCCTATAGGGGGGAAGTCTACACAACCTGAGGTCGGTCGGCGGAATTTTTCAACGCCCCGGCGGGAGCCGTTCGTGCCGGGGCTGTTCGGATAAACCTTAGCATATAGATATTTTTTGCACCGTTTCTGTGATGGTATAGGCGGTTTTAGACCCTCCGCCGCATAGCGGCCTCCTTTCCTGACAACTTCCAACAGTGCGGAAAAGCCCCCCAAGCCGTTGCCTTCCGCAGGTTTACTATTTACACTCAAACAAATCATTTAATGCTCCGTAATATTTTCTGCCGCCGGTCCTCCGGCTCGGACCTTCAAACCTCAAGCCCTACCGCCAGCGGCAGGAATTTTAGCCGGAGGTGATTCATTGGCCACCACGCTTTCGAGATTCAACCCAGGCGTCCACGTCGGTCTGGTCGTACCGGCCAGTGCCGACTATCATCGGGACCCTGAATACGCCAGACTTCATCCAGCGATAAAGGGTGGTCAGGCCGATCCCCAGATGCTTGGCCGTCTGTTTTTTGTTCAGCAGCGGTGGCATCTATGCCGCCGGTTCCAGGATGATGGTGATCTCGACTTTGCCGTCTTTGTTAATTTTGGCCTTGCCGTCCGTCGGCTGGCCGTTGTTGATTGGGAGCTGGTCCGAGAGCCAATGGGGGAGCGGTATGCAGGTCGCCTTCTCCCCATATTTGGCAATCCGGTTTTTAAATGTCAAATCCATATTTCCGTCCTTTTTTCTTTATATATCCAATCTATCGGATTCTGTCAAGGAATTTTTAATATTATTTGCAAAAAAAATAAAATATTTCTTGCTAATACAGCGTAACTCTTTAACATTCAAACCGATGCAAAATCAGGAGACTTTAGAGATAGGGAAGCGATTGGCGGAGATTCGGGACGCCATTGCCGGTGGGATCAACAAGCGGTTCACCGAAATGCTGTGCTCTGAAGATGAGTCGGTTTCTGAAACTACCGTCGGCTCGTGGATCAAGGGCGATACTTACCCGCAGATCAATTTCGCCATGAAGGCCGCCCGGCTCTACGGCAAGACCCTCGATTGGCTATTCACCGGCGAAGACCCGCCGGATCAGTATAAAGAGCTACTTCGCAACGCCATGATCGCCGACTTCCGTAAGGCCGGGATGCTCGACAAGTACGACCTCACCGACGATGAGGTCTTCGATCAATTGGCTCGTGCGGCGTTCGATACAAAGGAGAAACAAGGTGGTGGCTAATTCGTCGGCATCCATACTGCCGTACCCCGATCTTGAAAATCAGCTTCCAGTTGCTTGTCGGGTTTTAACCTGGTTGCCCGGCCAACAGGTAGGGGGGGGTAGTGGTCCGTGCGTGGTGCGCCCCTCAAGTTACAGATTAAAACCAATATAAGTATAGGGGTATTCTTGTCAAGAGCAATCAGATGATAATCACAGGAGAATCATATGCGAGTAATCATATTGATATTGTTGGTGTTCATGCTGGCCGGGTGTGCGGGATCAATCGTCCATTACAAATTAATGTCTGAGGAAAAATTGCTGGCGTTGCCGACAGCCGAACTCTGCTATGCCTACCACCACACCCGCAAAGATAAGATCAGACCAGAGCTCGAACGCCGGGGCGTAATACCGGAAAACGAATGGGAGTTGATCGAAAAAAATAAAATCGCCGTCGGTATGACCGCGTTCGGAATGTTCTGCTCTTGGGGTGCGCCGTCGCCTATTGAAGGCACAGCGAACGTAACCACAACAGCGGAGGGTACTCGCGTCCAATGGGTATACCGCGAATACCTTAAAAAGACATCGTATGTGTATACCTGGCGTCCGGCCGGTATGCCGCCGGACAGCGCAAAAATCACCGCGATTCAACAATAATGGCATCCCTCCACTGGAAGAAAACAGGCGCCGGCAAGGTCTATCCCTATGTCGTGGAGTATATCGACGGAAAATATAAATGGATATCACTTTCCGCCTATGCCGACCTGGGCCGCAAGATCGTCACGCAAAAGGAAGCCCGCAAATACTTTAATCAGTGGAAGCAGGCCCACAAAAAGGATAAGCCGAAAGATGATAGTCAACTGGCATCACTTTTGACCGACTACCTGAAACGGTCCGCGGCCGAAAACACAGCCAGCACCCACAAATCAAACTACAGCCGGGTAGAAATTCTCCGGCAGTATTTCGTGAGCCGGGGGATTTTGTGCCTATCAGACCTGACACCTGCGTCCATCAACCAATTCAAAAGCTGGAAAGGTTCATCCTGTACAGCAACTACCGTGCGCCGATACCTTGAAGTGCTACGCCATTTCCTGAATGTGCAGGTACAAGAGGGTCGGCTCAATCGCAATCCGATGGCGAAAGTGAAACTGCCGAAGAAAAACGCCACGCCGCAGATCCGCGCCCTGTCCGAAAAAGAAATCAAGATCATCGAAACCAAATTCCCTTCGCCCTACCGCGAGTTTTGCATGATCGGCTATCTGGCCGGACTTCGCCGGGCGGAAATCATCCACCTGGAATGGTCTGATATCAACTTCGATCAGATGACAATCACTATCGCGGCCAAAACCGGCTTTGCCCCCAAAGGCCGGACACCGGAAACCATACCGCTGGCACCCCAATTATCTGCCGTCCTGAGGTCATTAGAACGCGCTGGGCGATATATCTTCGACAAAGGCACCAATCATCCCCTGTATTTCTCTGAGGTCTGGTATCGCCGCGTAATCGCGTTATATCGGAAATTTGGAATTGACGGTGCCAATATCCATACCCTGCGCCATACCTACTGCACACGGCTGGTGCGGGCGGGTGTGTCGCTGCCGATAGTGCAAAAGCTGGCCCGACACAAGCGATACGAAACAACATTGCAGTACAGCCATTTAGATCAATCCGACCTTCAGAAAGCCATTAATAAGCTGCCCGGGCAATCAAATATTAGAACGCGCCGTAAGTGATTGTGTTTCACGGGAAACATCGGGTTCGACTCCCATCACCCGCTTTTAATTTATCCGTATACACGACAACCAGTTATACTGCAAATGTCCACAATAGAACGGGGTAAGAATTGTACCAATATTTACCACGTTACACCAATATATTTCGGCTATATTAGAACGCATATTAGAACAAAAACCCCGACGACATCGCCGCCGGGGTCCTTGAGAGGGTGAAAACTCCCCCGCCCTACGGAGACAGGAGCTTTTGGGCGACCGCCTGCCCATATATCATTGCGCTTTGGATTTTTGTCGGATCGAATTCCAGCGTGCCGATGAATTCCCCTCCCCACATTTCCCGATACTCATCCGGCAACGGCTCAAATTTCTGGACATCTACCGGGTGTCCGTTGGCCAGATCGCCGCGATAGACCTCGTTGACGGCAATCGAAACGGCCCGCCCGGCGATATCCCAGGTCCAGCCCGACGGTTTCCACGAATCCAAATTGCTCGGCGAGGCCAGCACCAGATCGATTGTCGTGGCACCAGCGTCAATCGCTGCCTGAACCGGGGCGATGTTGCGGAGGCCTCCGTCCATGTACGGACGGCCCCAAATCTTAACCGGCGGGAAGTATGGCGGGAAACTGCACGACGCCAGCACGTAATCGACGAAACAGATATCCATCGGGCCGACCAGTTTGAATTCCCCGGTTTCCAGATTCACCACACCGACGCGGGTAGTCCGGCTGAAACCGTCGCGGGCGACCTCGGCCACGATCTTTTTGCGCAACGGCTTAAGTGAGTACAGGCCGCCCCGGAGTTTGCCCCACAGCGAGCGCGACTTGTAGATATCCTTCGGGCCTTTGATGGCCTCATAATGCGCCCACAGGCGTTTGGCTGCGGTCAGAAAGTTGCTATCCTGGCCAAGCACCAACGCCGACAGCGCGCCGGTCGATACACCGACGACCAGATCGTAATCCCGCCCGGCCTTCGCCAGCTCAAGGACAACCCCGGCCTCGAACGCACCCTTCGCGCCGCCGCCTGAGAGTACGAGCGCCCGCATGGTTACCCCGCAGTAATCGAGTATAGGGCGAACAGGTGGATGGACAGATCGTCGGACGCACCACGATCCATAACTGTCGAGTGGATAATCAGATTACCCAGCCCACTTTTTGTTAATTTGAAATGCAGCCCGAAGTCGATAACGTAGCCCGGTTCCAGTTGCGGTTCTTCGGCGTCCGGGTCTTTGCGGAGGGCAATGTCGTCGAGCCAGCCGCCGCCTACGATAACCGTCGTCTGTGGAATCAGCGTTCTTATCGCCAGCATCAATTTGCCGCCCATGCCGCCGGTTGCACCGCCGTCCGTATCGCCGTGTTGTACTGCAACGTAGAACGCCGCAGTCGAGTCGTTCAGGCCACGCGGCAATACCAGCGCCGGGACTTTGACCGCGCCAACTTTCATTGTCCATACCGCGCCTTCGCTCGGACCGTGAATCTCACCGCCGATACCTACGCCGCCCATGACATTCGGGAACGACTGCGCCTGAGCCATGACCGGGATTAGCAGAAGCAATAATACAATCAACAATTTCGATCTCATTGTGAACCTCCGTTTTTGTTGGTGTCACGTTTAGTCTCGCGCCACATATAACCGACACCACCAAGACCGGTAGAAGCCAGCCATATTTCTGCGCCGATTTTGTCGAAATACAGAAGAACCGACGCGCAGATGATGATCAGCATGGTCGTCCACCATGTTGATTTTTGACCGATCGCTTTGTCCATTTAGACCCCCTCTGTGAATGGTATTGCAAGTCCGTATAACTCAACCCCCGGTCGTGGATCGTTCAACCGGGTATAGCAGACAGACCCAATACTCTGCCGAGCGCCAAGACACACCCATCGACCGTCAGCCATGCCAATGATCGGTTCGACGTGGGAAATCATGCTGCCTGGCCTGGCCCAGAACGCAAAGACACCGACCCCAGGCAGATCGCATTTGTCAAACTCGACGTACATCCCTTGAGAGTTGTTGTCCCAGGTCGGCTTTCGTATTCCGGCATCGATCAGGGCAATCCGGGGATGCCCCGAACAATCAACTCCACCGCATTCCGGGTAGGGCTTACCCCAATGGCCGCCGCCGTAAACATACTTCACGCCGTGAAAGCGCCGGAGCGTCGCTACAAAAATGTCTGTCTGTGTCCACATATCAGAAGCTCGTTATCGCCGTCGCAGTAGTATCCGACGGCCTGAATGTTTTCTGGTGCTGGCTGAGATAGTTGTTATCGTACGTCGCCCGATAGTGGTACTCGCTACTCGCCGGTGTGATAAACGCCGTGCCGTCACCGTTCAGGACCGGGTAGATGTCCAGCGACCAGTAGCCGTCGGCATCGGTCGTGTCTCGGACCGCCGTTCGGTGAATTGTTACACCGGTACCGGTCTGGTATGGTATCGTGTCACCGGGAACGTCCAGCGTCAGCGTAACGATGGCACCTTCGAGGGCTACGTCGCCCGCGTTTTTGATCCAGCCGTAGATTCGTTTCAGGTCGGCGTCGCCGGGATCGCCGGGATCGAAGGCGGTTGCATAGACGGTATCTCGCAGACTATCCGTCGGCACGGTCAGCGTACAGGCCGGAGTGGTGAAGTCGTAGTTGTTATGCTCGGCATAGATGTACCGTTCACCGACAGCCAGCGTCATATTTGCCCAGCCGTCGGAGCCGGTCAGATCATAATGTTTCGGCGTACCGTCAGCCAACTTGACGTTGATCCGCACCCCGGCAACAGATACCGCATTCGTTGAATCGTAGGCATAGACCCGGACCGGAATCGCGCCGGGACCGGTGGTCGATTGGTAATCTGATTTGGTTGCATCGCGGGCGACGTTCAATTCATCCTCAAGAATCCGATGGATAGTGCCTGAATCGGCACCGGCTGATGCCATGTTTTCAGCAATCCAGGTGAGGCGCTCGAATAGTCCGCCAGTTGAATCCGGGGCTATACTAAGCGTGGTGTCGAATATCGCCTCCATAATATTCCGCAGCGTGTCCGCCCATGACGACGATCCGGCAACCAGCGCTGCGTATGTTCCCGACCCCAGGCCGACAGTGTCTGCATCAGGATCGAATAACGATGATTCTTTAGCAATCGCAGTATACGTTCCAGTACCGAGACCAACGGTATCAGCATCCGGGTCGAACGTGGAGAAGCCGGTTGCCATGTACTGACTTGGATTATCGAGGTCTGCTTGAATTGTTGCCAGTTGTCCGTCGATATCACTGTCATCCGCCGGGTCACTTGGTAGATTCGTCGTCTTTGCATTAATCGCGGAAAGCTGTCCATCTATATCGCTGTCGTCTGCGGGATCATCTGGCAGGTTGTCGGTGCGCTCTTTAATGGCTGCGATATTTGTCGAGTCAGCTTCCAACAATTCCGCAAACGTGCCTATTGTCGTATGGTCACTGGTTGCTACATCCCACGGATCGCCGGGGCCATGCGTTGAAAATCCTGTGGCTTTATACTGATTGGGATTATCAAGGTCTGCCTGAATCGCTGCGAGTTGACCATCTATATCTGAATCGTCAGCGGGATCGGTGGGTAAATTGTCGGTTTTGGATTTAATATCATCAACGTCTCCCATTAACGTACCCAACGAATCGCCACGTAAAGTTACCCCTGCCGTGACTGAGCCGACCGATCCGGCGACATTGCCGTCTACATTCCCTGAAACAGACCCGACCGCCGAACCGTCAAGATCGATAGTTGTATTGTCCTCATCCAGCTCGGTCAGCCTTCGCGTACCCACCGTCCATATATCCCCTGCACTGTGTGTACTGAAACCGACTGCCGTCACCCATCCGTCATCGGCTGTTGCTGCCGGAGTACCGGCCCAGGTCTTGACATCAACTTCGATATCATCGTCAATTTGTGCATTGGATAATGTGCCGGATGCATTATCGAGATTGATCGCCGCTTGCTCGACGGCGTAGGTGATGCCGGTGGTGGAATTTGAATCCCCGCCGCCCGTCACCAAATACTGTAGGCTATCTCGCATCGCATCTATTTTTTCATTCAGCACCTCAAGCGAATCGTTCGCCAAATCTGTATTATTCTCAATCGTGTTTAGCTGCGCCGAGAATGTACGCTGATGAGCAAAGTATTCAGAGAAGGTAGTAACGTCAATTAATGCCCTGCGGTCGTACACATAACTAAGAAAAGCATCAAGTGAATCAACATTTGTAGATATGGAAGTAGCGTCAGAGCCATTTGCACTATCCGTACTACATATTTCGTGCATTGATAAGATTAACAAACTGCCCTGTAAGATTGCGGTGTCAACCATGCGACGGTACTTGTCCATGCTTTCCGATCCACTATATTCCATGTACACGTAAGGGAAATTGTATAATTCGTCTGCGGTTGGATCTGTAATCACATCAACATGGCCATGATGGATCGAGTTACGGCCACCACAAGCGAATTTATGATTTTCCTTTAATATCCTCAGTCCAATAGTGTCAATACCGTTGCTGGGGTACGCAAACACATCTGATGCTCGCTGATACCCGTGGTCGTTCAACGCTTGCTGTCCCTGGTCAATATTTCTCCGTGCCGTGGAGTCTGTAACGTCGTACAAATACAATCCGGTGTACCCGTGATTGATAATATCGTTGCCCTCTGCATACAATACATCTAAATGATTTGTCAGCATGTATATATTGGAATCAACGCCGGTAAAATTATTTCCCCTGACTGCATATGTAGCGTGTTGGTGATATTTACGATGTAACGGCCATCCTCGTGTATATTGCGATTGCAACCCATCATCGTAACGAAAGATCAGTTTGGCGCGTGAACGTACGTTAAAGCGAATATTATCAATCACAACACGGACAGAATCGTTTGCACCATCAACCCCAATTTCAAAACCGATATACTTGTTTTGTAAGCCAACATCACTAGAATCGGCATCGCCAATCTCAGCCATCCCCTGCATGGGGACAATTAAATGGTTCCAGCCGGAGACAAGGGCTTGATCGAGATAGATGTATTGCAAAAAACCGCTCGTGGTAATATCAAATGGCCCGTCCTCTAAATCCCGGCACATTTTAACCTTGAGGTAATGCAGCGAAGATGTACTATCCGCATACGCGGCAACTCTATGGGAACGATAACATGTTGCCGTGTCAATAAAGAGATCAAATGTAATAGTTGATATGTACGGAATACGATATCTACCATTGTCATACGTGAGCAATTCCTTGTAAACAATTGCCGTATCTCCGTCACCAGTCCAAATACTTATCGCAGAATCACCCTGAGTTGTATGTGTAGCTTCACCAGTTAGTCTACCATTACCACCATGCTCAAAAGTCCAACCACTAATGCCTTCACACCCATCAAACAACACACCATCATCATACTGATAAAAATGGTTGGCCCAATCTTCTACCGTCACCTCGTTATAAACGGTACGAGATTCCCAAACGGCAGTGTCTACTTTGGCCTCAAGATCCGCCGCGTCACCGCCATCAATCAACAAGCGCTCACGCTCACCGGGGGAATCGGCAGTATCACCCCAAATAGCTGCAGCGGAATCAGCCAAGCCCATCGCAGCAAGTTTGTCGGTAATATCATCTTGATCATGTCGTAACATACGTAATTCAAGACTATCGGCTGCATTAGTACTGGTACTCATTGAATTGACATCAACTTCACGTTCACCCGTGGAAGTAACATCAAAAGTATGGATGGTGGAATAACCTTCGCCACCGGCAAACAACTTGATTTTCATTACATATTGGCCATGCAATTGCCCAGCATCAATATCCTGTGCTTGATCCCGGAAATAATAATCCTTCACTCCACCGGCATAAGTATATTCAGCAATCCAATCAGCGGTCATATCTGAAGTTCGCGCAGAATAAGTAACAGTATTGTCTCCAACGCCTTCTTCCCACACAAGGACATGAGCAGAATCAGCATCAACCTCGTTACCATCACTGTCAATTGAATGAACCGGGGCAATAATGTACTCCGTCAAACTGTACACACCGAGAAAGTCAGCCCGACACTCTGCTGCCATAAACGTGACAACCCAGATGAGGGCAATAACCCCGATCAAGCCAACAACTATTTTACCCAATTTCTTTTCCATTATGTACTGCCCCCAATTATCGATGATGTGCGCGCTTGCGCTTACTACCTGATGATGGTTCGGATGTTACAAAATAACTTGAAACATCATATAACGCCGCCGGAACGGACAAAAATGTCGGTAAATACATAGTCCAGGGACGAAGAGTGTCACCATATTCGTACTCGATAGACGCTCTATAAAACAACGAATCGCTACCCGAGGCAGAATACACGGCATAAATATCTCCGTCGTCGTCTGCGCTACTCCACAAAATAATCCCGTAATATGTCCCAGAATCAAGTGTTACACTATTTAGCAGAGCAAAGCTACACCACCCCGTGTCTGCACTCAACTCATGCTCCGCAGTAGAATCAACAAGCTCAAAATTGATACCGGACGAACGCTTTACTAATGCCGCTCTAAAACTGTGGTTGTCACTTACTCGAAGATAGCAACCAACAGAATCCGCTTGCGTGTCAGTTGATCCGTCAAACAAATAAAATCCACCGAACCAATAATCCTCAATACCCCAATTTGTAGATTCAACGCCAGTGCCGCCGTATGTTCCGGCATAGGCCATAGACGCCAGCAACACCACCGCCAATATTTTAAGTAGTATCGTTTTCATGATTAACCGTATCCGTCCGTGCTTTGGGTATCATATGATCGGGCACACCGTTGGCCCGGAGAAGGATGTCTATCTTTTCGTCGAGGGCATCAAGTTTGGCGTTGGTCTGAACTTGCCCAAGTTTTAGATCGACGACATCCGATTTAACCTCTTTGATGTCTGCCTTGTTACAATCAATGGCCTTTGCGTGATCCGTTTTTACCGTATCGATTTGTTTGCGAGTAGTCGATGTCTGGTATTGCGCCATGCCAAATACGCCGCCAATCAGGACGACGACGACAGGTATCAAGATCGAGATGATCGTCTTGTTTCCATTCTTCGCTGCCATTTCCGTTCCTCTCTCGCGGCTTAACTCTCCGGGGCCAGCGGCTCTATCGCCGACATCCTGACGCCGGATACTGTTTTCACAATTTTGTAGATCATGAACATCCGGGGCGGCCATGACTTCCATGACGCGCCGAATAGTTTGAAGTGCTTATCCAATTCACTTTCAAAAACTATATAATCGCCGAGTTCAAGGTGCATCCACTTCATACCCGGCGAGAAAAACTCAACCATACATTTGGGGCGAGACAGGAAGTACCCGTTATATCCGCCGAGGTTCGCTTTGTCGGTCAGCCAGTTTCTGTAATAGTAGGCCGTCAGGTAGTCAACCGTCGGTGATCCGCTGCCGCCGAGATAGTCACAGCGGAGGTGTTCTTCTCTGATATCGTATTCATCCTGACTGTCGGTGTCTTCCTTGATGTCGTAGAACGATAACTGTCCGTCGTGCGGTCGCCGCATATACTCGACGATAATCTTATTTTTTACCAAATCAATCCGGGTCCGTCCGATGTTGAAAGTGTTCAGGTCGATATCGGCCAGGGGGATCTCCGTCGCCGGTGAAGGTACGGTCATCTGCGGATCGCCGGTCATGTCCAACATTCGCGGTCGCCCCAGGGCGTTGACCGTCATCGCATAGGGTGTCTGGCGCAGGATGTCAACGATCATATCCTTTGCCGTCGGACGACTGTCCTGATCGTCTTTGACTACGCTGTCGTGGGCTACGAGAACATGAGTGCTAAACACATAAGGCGATGTGCTACTGAGAACCGGTAGATGCTTGTCCGCTTCATCGAAGGAGCTTGTGTCGATGTTAGGAACACCAACATCACGCAGGATATCTTCGATAATAAACGGCGCGGAGATATTGGTATCGCTGGTTGAGTAGTTGTTGTAATTCTTGCGCCCGCTGCCGATGATTGAACTTGAATACCTAATCCCGCTGACCTCGACAGCCATGCGGATGTCCTGCTTTTCTACATCGAGAAATCTATTTCGTATTTTCACCCCAGGGGCAGGCTGAGCCCGTACTGGCCCGAGCCTCACCCGGAACGGTACTCGTAGTCGAGCTTCATACAATCGACCAGTCTCAGTACCAGTGGCGAGAGTTTCGTTTATTCTGTATCCGAACAGCATCGCAATCGGATTAGGGTATGCAGACTCGGATACATTACCATCGCCAAAATGTAATTTTATTTTCTCGTCCCACTTGTACGTCATCACATTTTCGTCTAAATATTCGCGTATCCAATCGGTTGTACGGGTAACATCGACATTGATATCGCGACCGCACCAGTGCGGCGTACTGTCTGTGACGTCATAGGCGCAAGAGAATTTGATCATCCGATCAGTTCCACCAGCATACACTTTGGCAACATAACTGCTATCGAGAATAAATTGATATTCAAAGGCTACTTTGTCTTCATCGCTAACACCAACATCTTGAGGAACGACCCAGCCAATATTAGTTCCTTTGAGTGCCGTGTCTTCGTCTTTTTCGTATGTCTTTGACCAAACCAATAAAATTTGACTCGTGTTTGCAGTGCTGCCATAAAAGAGTTTAGTCGATGATACTGTTACTATTGGGTAATATGTCTGATACCCGTTAGGCGTCACATACAACCCACGACCGTCATTTATACTACTGGCTACCTGCAGACCATAGTCGTCATCTGGGTAAATGATATCAGGATAGATATACGCATATGCTTTGGGGCGGAAATAATCCAGCTGTACATAGCCGTAGTATACGCTGGCATTATATTCGGACGTATCGTACAGCTTGACCCACATTCCCAGGCCTTCGGAATAAACCCACACGGCGTCAATGCTTTTGATCGTATTTGAATCAGCGCATATCTGCCAGCGGTTTTCGCTGACACGCTCGCAAGGGACAAGTCCACCATGATTGAGGAACTGTTCTTCTGAAAAAACACCGTATGGCCGGGGGATCGCTCGACCGACTGACTCCTCCGGCGCATTCGGATAATCGTCACGGGTGATTATAGTCTGCGGTATCCGGGTATTGATCTCTGCAACCTCTGCCGTAGCCACAACGGTTATCGACTCAGCGGTGATATCCGGCGTCTCGCTGACCGTGCCGTTGAAGATCATGAGATTCCAGCCGCCAACCGGCCCAAGCCATAAACTGATCGTCAGCGCACAGCCTTCGATATCGCCGAATTTATCCGACGGGCGTAACAGCATCCCTTCGTCGGACGATTCCGATGACCTGAAAAACGGCGAGTTGTTGATTGATATAGTAGCCTCCGGCGCGGCCCAGGTGCGGTCATAGATGTCAACTGCTTCGGACACTGTTGTATCGCCGCGCAATAAATCTAGAACGGGAAAGGGTAAGTCTTTGGACAGGGCACGGTCAGACATAGTGTAGACTGTGCCATCGACAGTCAGGGTCACTATAAATGCCCATTCGCCGGCTGTGCGGCGGGCAAATTCGCTATATGAAGGCACTGTCGATAGCATCAGACAATCTCCCCTTCACCCGCCCACGGCACCTCAGACAGGTACAGCGTCACATTCCAGAGGCCGGACTGGACCTCAACTTCGCCGAGCCGCTTCTTACCGTCAGCATCCGCCGGATGGTTGAACCGTGCGAGATAGGAATTTCTGGCATTGGCGTTCGGATTGGTTGCGCTCCACGTCGAGGACGGTAGATCGTCGGTGATGATCATGGGGTATGCGCCGCCCCTTGTGTCGGCCCATGCCGCCCGGATCGCGTTCATCTGTGTAGTGGTCAGGTATTCGTAATGCCGTTCTGCGGTAAATACGCCGTTGTCGTTACCGATCCTGATCGATTGCCGACCGCTGAAATTCGTCAGGCCGTGATTAAAATAGCCATCGCCCTGTGGTGACCCCCAATTCCAGCGCACGTCGAGGTCGTGGTAGCGGCCAAGCATTAACCCGCCACACTCGACAGTCTCGCCGTTGTCGCTCCACAGATCAATTTTCCAGTACCTGGCCATCGAGACCGCAAGATCCTCGATCACCAGCGGGAAATAGTAGGCGTCAGTAATGTTGGCCAGATAGCCGACCGCTGATCCCCAACTATTGTAATCGTTCGACCGCCAGATTTGAAATCGCAGCGGGTAGCTGTAGCCGTGAGTATTCCTGGCAAAGGCCGCAGCGAATGTTACAACGACAGAGCTGGCGTAATCGTTGCTCGCATCGAAATCAAACTGCAGGCCGCAAATAGGTTTATTGGTTGCGATATAAGTGCTGTCAGGATTGTAATCAAGTACGTTATACGGCGACCCCTTATACTGGCTCGACGGGGCGTTAATCACCCGCGTCCGGTAGTTCAGCGGGCACCAGAACCTTGTCCCGACGGCTGCCATTACATCGACCCCTCAAGTGCAATGCGAGAGAATCCCCGCTGTGAGGCCGCTTCAATTTGCGGGATGATCTTCTGCCGAACGACTTCCTCGTCTCCGATGATGTCGCCGTGGAAGTTGATTTCAATTTTCGCTGAAGTCGGCGATGCCTTTGCCGCAGTGGTCGTCAGTGATAGCAGCGGACCCACGCCAGGTATCGCCGACAGAAAAGATATCGCCGCTTTTTTCATTATCAGTTGAGTTATAAAAGCCGTGAACTGCATCGCCATGCGCTTGAGTACGTTATTCCAATTGTCTTCAAGGCCCCAAATAACCTCGTTGATGCCGCTACCCAGAGTGGCGAATGCCGCCTGTGTAGCGTTGACGAAGGCGAGAGTGTCCTCGGTAACTTTGGTATATGCATCCGCCCACTCAGTTGAAAAGTTTTGATCCGGCAACGCCAGACCCCGGAGATCCATGCCGCTGACTTGCATCGCGTTTTTGTCTGAGGGGAAGCTCTGGCGGAGATTGCCGCCGGATTCTTCATTCCAGAGTTTCATTTCATGGCGGAGGGCTTTGATTGCCTCTTTGGTCATTTCCGCCGACTTCTTGGCTCCCTCGAACATCGGTGGACCGTAAAGGTTGAGCGTACTCACAAGACGTTCTTGATGGATTTTTAATTCTTGATTGGCCAATTCCAACTCGGCGGCAAACTCGCCGAGCTTTACGCCTGTAGGATCGAGGGCTGCGAGAAATGGTTTTATGGCAAAAGCCAGCTTGTTGAAGCCGCCCTCCATTTCGTTGATAACGTGCAATAAATCGGACAGGCCAGTGATCATTGGAGTAAATGCAGTGAGGACACCGAACATTTGCTCCTTGAGGTCGCCCCAACGCTGATCGAGCAGTGCAATCTTTTTATCCAGACTCTGCATTGCCTTTTCTGCGGCTCCGGCGATGTTTGGCCCGGATAGTTGTCTCAATACCTCTTGAAACTTCTCTGACTGGCTGATATTCTCGTCAACGATGATGCCGTACCGGGACAGGGTGCCGGTGTAGCCGATAAATGCTTTGCCGAGAAGATCGACGGCGGTTTTTAATTCAATTTGTCGGGCGGCTGCAAGGTCGGCCGCTTTCGACATTGCGGTCATAGCTCCCGGCAAATCCATGCCGTAACTCAACATCAACTGCATATTCCGGGCGATGACTTCATCCGAAATCGCAGTTATTGACTGCATCCGGTCAGCAAAAGCCCGCAGCGGCTTCTCCGCCTGTTGCCATGAATAACCCGCACGCTCAACAGCGGCGGCCAATTCCATGTAGGCCGCCTCATGCTCAAGCACCAACTCGATGCCGTCTTTGAGGAATGCGCTAGCGGCTTTCATTGACACCAGTGCCGCAGTGATCCCCGCAACGGATTTGGCCACACTGTCCAGGGCCCGTTTGGACTTATCCTTCGCGCCGATCCGGAGATTGAAGTCCTCTTGATACTTAGCCATCATCCCCTCGATTCTCCGCCCGGACTTGGGCTTGCTCGGCGGCGATGATGTTTATCAGGGCCATATAGAACGCGGGTTGATTATAGTAGCTGCCATCGACCAGAGCCATGTTGTTGTTGGCCTGTCCGTACTGGTAGAGATTGAAGGCCTCAGTGGATAGCTGCGTAACGAACGGCAATGGACAGATGCCGAGATTGTACAGCATCAGGAAATCAGAGAATTCAGACCAGCCGTCTTTTTTATTCGCCCATTCCCGCAAAGCCGGAAATTCATCCGGCGATTGAATGGTGTGTCGATCCCGTCGCGCTGGCATGGCTGCGATGATCGGACCCTGAAGTAAACACTTGCGGCGTTTACCCCGGCACCGCGAGCAATCATATTGCTCCGGTGTCTTGCTGCCCGACTTCATTTCCGCAAACCGTACCAGCATGGTCAGTTTCCCTTTTCGGCCTCGGTGGGCAAAGACAAGCTTTGAATGAATTTAAAAACCTCAAATACAACACCGATGGCCTCTGGTGTGGATGCAGCTTCGAGAAATTCCTCGGCGTTTGCGACAGTGGCATTGTCGATCTGGACAACATTTTGCTCGATCAACTCGCAGATAGCATCAATCTGTATTTCCTTGTCGCCGCCCTGAACACTCTTTGCCGCCTGTGCGATTGCCACCGATTGCCGCATACTCATCGGCCTGACGTGAAACGTCGTCGGATTCTCGGAGTCCTTCTCGCACTTCGGTACGAATTCGTGTGTTGCATTTGGATCGATTAACCGTAGCATATTACCCTCTCTTTTTTATTACCACGCCCGGTCACTGGCGTCTGCCAGTTGAATAACCAGGCCGTGATCGTCGCAATCTTCACCGCTGGTCACCACGTCGGTAACCGCTTCCCAGGATACCTCCATCTGATGAATATCATCCAACGACCGGCGAACATCGGTGATAATTGAGTTGGCATCGATCCGCAGGTCCTCGTCAGCCGACGGTGAGGCATTACCCCAATAGATTCGCATTTTAGTGCCAGTACCTGACTCAAACTGTCCGTGCATTAGCGTATAGTTGGCTGAGTTATAGATCATGTTGAATTTGCCGGTGGCTGTGTATTTCGGTAGAGCAAACGTGGCAAACTTGCCGGTATCTCCGACCTCAACGCCGACAGGCACTGCATTATTGCTGATGGTAATTTCCCAGCTAAAGATGTCGATGTCTACTGCATCGTACAACACGCCGCCCAAATCGTGGAAATAGAAGTATTCCTCATCCACGCGGGTCCACGTCCCCGACGGATTGAACTGGTGCGTCAGTGGCCCGCGACCGATCCAGTCCGCACTATATTGCAATCGACCTTGATTGTTGTTAGGGTGAACAGATAACGTCAAGTTGCGGATAATAGCATCAGAGAGCATCACCGATGTACTGGCGGTAGGATGCCTGCCGCACACCGAACCAAACATCCCGCCGTTGACGGTAAAGTCCGGCTGAGTTGCAGGAAACTCAAACTGCTTCAAATAAGGCGTTGTACCGCCCTCAGTAACGCCCTGCATTACCAGGTACAAATATTCGGCGAGATCGTCTTTGCGAACATCGCCGGACGTTGTGATCGTCGGCGCGGCACCTTTTGTGTCGTTGCTGTAGTCACGTTCGTCCGCCATACGCTGACCGCCAAGCGTACTTGTAAACGACCGATTAGGCCGACGCAACCTGATATCCTGACCAAATACCGCACCCGGATCGTTCGGCAGCTCCTGAAATGCAGCACCCGCTGCGGCCCCAGTTCCCCATGCAGCCTGCGGCCAAAACCCGATCCGCGAATCATGCCGCGAAGAAACTACATACGCCATTATTCCTCATCCTCTCTGACGTGTTCGCAGTAGCCCTCTTTGACGAGCCAGATGCCGAAATCATTTATCACGTCAACTATCCTCCCCGCCTGGATGTCGTTGTAATCGGGTCGCGTACATTCCGACTCGCTCATGCTCCGCGCCAGACTCCACCGGGGAAGTGTTCGACCTTCAATTATTTTCACTCTCATATCACACCTGCGTATGCTGGCCGGACCATAAGACGATAAAGGTCAGTGATCCGCCAACTGTGTCTGATTCTTCAAAGGTTTGGTCGGGAACAATCTGCCCCGGATCGTGGACCACCATCCGCCCATTGGCATGGGTGCCGAGCGCATTGTTCTCCGCGAGAAAATTAGACAGCGAATTAGCCAGCCGCATGAACGTATCGTAGTCGTTGTGCCGACCACCGACGGCGGTATGGATTCGCAATTCGATGGTGATGTAATAGTTGATAACCGGACCGGCAGGGGATGATTGCTGCGCAGTATGTTCCTTCTCTACGCCAACGATTTCTACCGACACTGCATTAAACGACATATTCGCAATGCGATGGTTGTCATAGGTGTAATCGATATCGGGGGAGATGTCCGTCCAGACAATGGCGTCCAGTTTGGTCTTGATCGTATCCCGGACCGTCTCAAGGACTGCGCTTTGCGATGTGTTATAGACCTCAGCCATTACGCACCTCCCAGAGCTCGCCAGTATTTGATTTGGAGGTGCATCTCGAATTCGGTGGCGTTTTCTTTGGGTATCGAAACGATGGGGTTGACGGACACCACGGTACAGTCGCGGACGTTTGAGCCGAGAGATATCGGCGCATAGATTTTATCGACTACGGCCTCCAGAAAGGTACTGAATCCCGCAGTCATATCCTCCGCCCGGTGATAGTAACCGTAGATCAGAATCAATATCGTAATCTGTGCTTTGTCGCCGTCGCAGTAGTTGTTGATTTCTTCGCCGCCGTCGTCGGCGATAAATAGCGCCGGAGACCATTGCTTTAACTTGCTCGGATATTCCTGTAGATCGCGGGTGACGTATTTGACGGAGCTGATCGATTCCAGCCCCGTCTTGAGATTTGCCAGTATGGTATCCCTGACGCTCATCTAAGCGGCCTCATAACTTCGGTTATAATATCCTTCGCAATGCCCCGGCGGTCTTCGCGCATTGCCGACTCGGCGTAGCGTTTCGGCTTGATCTTAACCTCTTTTACCTTATGCCAGTGACCATCCCTTGTTTTGAAGTGGAGATATTTGGCGTTCTTTGCTCGGATGATTCCGCCGACCTCGTGGATTCGAGCGTAAACGGCGTTACTTCCAACAAGTCCATATATTCCCACTCCAGCTTGATACCGCGCTGCTACAGAATGAAAAGACGCCCGAAGATGCCCTCCATGCCTCCCCCTTCCGACATTCAGCAACTGCCCGGAGAGCTTTTTCTTTTTGATCGTTCGTTCAAGCCGCAGCGTGGCTTTGTCGATCCCTCGTTTAAGATTGGGTATCTTTTCTTTGCCAAACCGGGCGAGCTTCACCGATTCTTTTTTGTTCCCCTCAATTGACAGATCAAGCTCGAACACATAATCATCCAAACATCACGTTTCGGTGTGGTGCCAGGGCCTGAGTGATCTCGGCAGGCACACCGGATTCGTAGTTGGTTGTGATATCACCGACAGAGACCGACGATATGCCGTCCCGGTCATCGTTCCACTTGCGATAATGCCAGCGCACCAGCTTCATCCCGGCCAGCTTGACATCGGCGGGCAGGGTAGACTCTCCCGCGACGTAGCTGATCGCCACGTTCAGATCGCCCTTGAGAAAGCTATCCCCTTCGGTCAGGACTATCTTGCCGACAGTCTCGTACAGTTCGTAGTCCGTCGAGGGGATCGTATCGTCAACGTCCGCAGAGTCGGTAATAACCACAGATGAAACCGATATCACCGGGCGATGATTCAGATACAGCACCGTCCCGTTGTCGCCGTCGTAGGTTTCGGAATACGATATCCCGCCGGACTCAAACGTCTGGGCGCAGTATTTCTCAATCCACGCCGTAGCGCCTTCGATCAGGATTTTAAGCAACTCATCCTGCGTGGTGTCCTGCGGGCCGCCCGCCAGATCGAGAAACGGCTTGACCTCATCGACTGTAAATAGCTTGCGCGCCATAGTTAATACCTGTTGATTTTGACCTCAAACAGACAGGTTTGCCCGGACACAGAATTTACGGCAGTAACCCGCAACCATGCGCCCCAGGTATTGATCGTTCCGTCCGGCAATTCCATCTTGAACCATGCTCCGGCGTCATTGACATCAACCGGATCGAATGACTTCAACGACATCCAATGCGCCTGCTCGTTAGCGACACCGGCAAACCCGTAATTTGGTGATTCTTCAATCCTAACCGTCGTCGTGCCGGATTCTGGGCCATTAATGATGTGAAGGTAAATAGCCAGTCGGGTATACCCGCCAACGTCAATAGGGTCGCCGTGTGGCGTATAGTCTGCACCACCGTTTGACGTTTGCTCCGTTTGGTCAACAAAGCCCTGCGTTGTGCTACTGCTGCCGCTACCCATCAGCCAGATCCGATCTGTTTTTCACGGATGTAGACATTCAGCACCGGCGACTGGCTGGCGACTGTATTTGTCACCGTAATGCGAATCTTCGAGTGGAAGTTATCGAATGATTCTGTATGCTGGGTGCTGCCCTGATTGGAATCAAACGATTTGCTCCACAAGGTTTCCCAATTCGCCGAAGCCGTTTCCACGATGCCATGATCCGCTGAGTGTTGAAATTTGACGGTCGTCAGCCCTTCGCTCGGCGCAGTCAGGCACCGGATCGTCAATACGATCTTGTCGTAGTCCGATACCGTCCGCACGTCATCGAGCTGAGTTTCGTCCGTCCAGTCGTCGCTATCCGGGGTCGCGGCGGTAAACCATGCGGACGTTAAAGCTGGCATTATTTACCTCCCCCTTTGGCCTTATCCTTCGGCGGCTTGTCTTTGGCTTTGTTTTTTGGTGCGGCAGCCGCTGCCTTTTCTGCAACCGCCGAGAAGTTGCCCGGACATTGCTCAAGCAGAATCTTCGCCTGATCCGGCGTAACCTCGACAGGCCCCGGCTCGTGACATTCCACGTAACCGGGACCGACAAGGGCCTTAAACTGATGTTCCGGCCCGGAGGGTTTGAATATTACAGTTGTCATATCACCCCTCCGGTTAGATGGTTGCATCATGCCAGAATACGATAATCAGGTCCGACGACGTGTCGGTCGTTGACAGCTGTATGGTGCTGGCAGCCGTAATCGACGCCTCGCTCGTAACGTCCACCAAAACGCCGCCCGAGGTGTCGTGCAACACTCCGACGATTGTGTCGTCCGTTGTGATCGGGATGTCGGTTGACGATCCCGCTGCGTTGGTAGTTACAGTGATATCATTTGCAGCGGCGGCACCTGTACCGGTGCCCATCCGCAACTGCAATTTGCCAATAGGGTATCCGCTCATTTCTTTATCCTCACTTTTTCAGGTCGTGGTTATCGAATCCACTGCGCCTTAACAAAGCACGTCATGGTATCGGTCTGATCTGTCTTCGCCGCGTACTGGTTGCGGAATCGAACCAGCGGCATACCGTTCAAGGTGATTTTTTTGCCGACGGGAACCGCGCCATTGAACAAGATCGAATCGACCGGCTCCCAATAGATGTCATCTGTATTGGTGCCGTCTCCGCCCATTGATTGTTCGAGAACGACGTAGTACCGATTTGAATCGGTGGTGGCGCAACTGTCATACATATGCGCGTACAAGTAGACATAGGTGTAAATACCCATGCCGTCCTCGTAGTATCCGGCGGTGATGTTCTTGCCCGCCTCATGTCCGTTTGCAGAATTCAGCCAGGTATCAATCGTGTCGAGTACAGTCGCCGCATATACACCATCACCGACGGCAGAGATTTCCATCGTGCCGATACTGTCATAGTTGGCCGAAATCGACTTGCGATCCCACCCAGCGTTCGCCGTCACCGAGAATGCGGCCACCATGAAGGCCGCGAGTGCAATCAGAATTGAGAATCGTTTCATTTCTTTATCTCCTCGTTTTCGTTTTCATGTTCACCGGCTTACAGCACCGGGATGTTGATCCCCGCGACGGTCGAGTATTCGGTGGATGCCGCGCGAATGAGCTTGAATGCCCGGCGGGCAGTAGCGACGACGACCGTTTGCTGAGTTAGGATGTTGGGATCGGTTTCGATGGTGATCGCCCGACGTGACCCGGAGACCCACGCCTTTTTGTTGACCATCAGACACAGACTGGTTGTCTTCCCAGACGCATCATAGAGGCCGGTCGAGTTGTAGTCTGTGCGGATGTACGAAGATGTCAGAATGGGAATGCCGAAGATGTACGGCAGACTGCCCTTGACAATGGTAGCAGCCATCGGGCCGAACTTGTCCACGGTCTTGACTTCATCCCACAGCCATGCTTCGTAGAAATTGTCCAGAGACAAGGCCAGGAACATATCGTTGACCATTTCCGGTGCACCGCTGGCACCCATCAGCTTCCGAACCATGACGATGTCGGCAGCTTCCCAATCGGCGGAGTTGGGGCCGAGCACCGTCTGGCAATCGTATTCCTTGCTGTCCGCATTGGCTTGATGCCGTAGGCCGTCAAAGGCCTTGCGGATATCGGTGGTCTCGTTCATCGAATGCTGAGTGTCGCGGTGAGTCGCGGAAGTATCGCCGTTGATGTAGGCGTTATCCCATTCACGGGCCATCGTCTGAGCAAGATCATCCCGGACCATCGGCAGGATGGCAATCAGCGAGTCTTCGGTGGCGTCCTTCGATACGACAGTAGCCGCAGCAAAACCCTTTGCGGTCAGTGTGTTCTTGCCGGTGGTCGGCGTCGAACGACTGATCTCGGTGGCAAAGTCCACCGTCGGTTCGTCGTAGATGTAGATCGTTACGTGGCCGCCCTTGTAGGGGATATCCCAGGGATTGGTCGGCATCGGAACGACGGGGAATTGGCTGGCGATGACTGCTTTGGCTTCGACCAACTCTGTTAACTGTGCGGACATTTCGGTCGGCACCCATTCGTCACCGTAACCAGTCCCGGTTGCAGACATTGCCTTGCCGAAGATTTGATCTGTCAGGTCTTTGTAGCGACCGAACGACTTGAGCGTCTGCGGGCCTTTGTACATCCGCCCGAACTTGGCACCCATCAGGTGATTCAGCAGACACAAATCGTCATGTGCCTGCCGCCATTCGTTGATGGCATCCTTGCTCTGATCGAGCATACATTCAGGCAGCGTCAACGCAGCGCCATACGCCTTGCCATAGGGGTGGTCGATGGCCATATCCTCGATGCCGTTTTCCGGGACGACGACCTCTTTTGTCTGCCCGGCGAGGATTTTCTGTTGCCGATTGTGGATGATTTGCTGGGCGTCTTCGATGGCCTTCAGCTTTTCGACCAACTCTTTGTGTTCGGCGGTCGTGACGCAGTTTTTCGCGGCTTCCTTCGCCTCAGTCATCATCGACAGGAATTTTTCCTCGATGTCCTCGATCTTCGGCTCAAGCGTAACCTTCACCGCCTCCGTTACCTTTGCGGTGGCGTTCGTAACCTCATCGTCGACCGCTTTTTTTACTTCTTGCTTGATGTCCAGTTCGGGCATATCTGCCCCCTTTTTGTTAGGTGGTTCACTCGTTTGATTGATTGCGAATGACTTTAGGCCGCGAGACTTGGCGGCTTCGAATAGCGCCTGACGGTTTGCGGGAACATTGACGACAGAGATTTCAACCAGCTCGATCTCGGTCAGTGTGGTAATCTTAGAGTCGTCGTCGTATTCGGACTTGTGTACCCAATAGCCGATAGAGAACGCCTTGAGTACACCGTCCTGGATGAGCGTCCAGACGTCATCGCCCATTGCGGTCTTCGATACCGTGGCCTCGACGTACAGCCCGTCGTCGCGGATTTCGACGACATCAAACTGGCCAATGGGGATATCAAACCAACTATGATTGACCAGCATTACCGGGTATTCTTTGAAGTCCGGCAGATACTTGGCGAACGCCGTCGGCTTGACGATCTCGTTATATGAATCAACCGTCGGGGTAGAGGCATAGCCCTTGATTACCCGGCTGCCGTTGTCCGATTTGATCGCAATCGGCTCTATGCAAACCTTTAATTTGTCAGGCTTTTTTCTGTCTACTTTTGGCATCGCATCACTTCCTTTAGGCCGAAAAAAATCCCCGGTGAGGACTGCGACCTTCCGAACGCAGTCTCAACCGGGGAAGGATTTTTCGGTGCCATTAACCTGACTGGCCGGTCAGGTCGGCTGTATGTGTCGGACTACATCATTCCGTTTCCTTTTTGACCGGCAACACAGTACACCGGCAATTGATTCTTTCTTCTGGCGGTAAGCCGGGATCGCCGGGATATTGCACTAATATTCCGCTAACGCTAAAATGCGCACCAACATCAACTACCTGTCCGTTAGCGGCAGCGTGTGATTCTCTTGTCTCGCCGTCTAACGTAGACAACCATTCCTTACCCTCGACAACGTCTGACTGAACATATCCAGATAATGCCCCTTGATTATGGGCAGATATAACCTCGGTCCTCGCAGTGCGAGTCGCCCGATAGTCCGCAAATCCGTCAAACATCTCGCCGATCTGTTTCGATATTTCTTGAATTGAATCACCATTATCGACTGCATTTGATAGTAATCTTTTTAGTGCGCTTTGGCTTTCGTCTGTAACTTTAGCTGCCATATTGAGCATCAATTGATCTACCCAATCTTTTAACGTCGGATTTTTAAGATGATCAACTATCCCGTCAATTACCGCCGGATGGCTGAGATCGAACGCCACGTCCACGCCCAGCTTGTCGATTGCTTCCTTGCCCGCCATCGACAGGATATCCGATATGGTCGTGGTGGTCATTTCCTGTAGCTTCAGCATTTCGTAGGCGGCCACAAACAGGGCCATGATTTCCTCGACGTTGATTGGCCGGGGCGGCTCTTTGATTGACTTATATTCGCCCTCGATTGCCGCCAGTAGCCGTTTCTTCTGGTCGATGAAGTAATCCCGCATGATCTTGGCGAACTTCGATTCTCGCATGGTCAGCTTGCGGTCAAATGCTTTCCAGAGAGCCTTGCGCGCCTCGACTTCCGGGTCGTCCTTTTGCTCAAGAGATTTGAACATCGCCGGGGTTTCACCGGACAGCAGGCCAGCAAGTGATCCGCCACCGCTGGGCGGTTCGTCGCCCCAATCGACAGGCTCGCGGTTCATGTCGGCCCGGACTTCATTCACCGTCAGAACTCCGGTGTTGACATATATCTGGTCACGTGCGGCCTTCTTATCGGCGTCGTCTTGCAGGGCTTTGACGTTCGAGGTGTCGTACTCGACAAACCAGCCCTTGCCGGGGAATAGGCGCGGGATGAGCATCTCGTTGATGACCGACTCGTTGTACCGAAGGAGCGGCATCACTGTCGATTCCCAGAACATTTTCTTCTGTGCTTCGGCATTGGCATAGTTGGCGTATTCCATCACGCCGACCATCGCCGGAGGTACGCCGAGATAGGCAAGAATTTCCTCGCGGTCCCAGCGACATAGAGCCTCGAACGCCATATCTTTGTGCGCCTGGGATATTTGCTCGAACTTCAGGCCCGCACCGATCACGGCTATCTTCTGCCACTTCTCTTTGCCGGAATGTTGCGCGTGCCACAACTCGCCGTACGTCTTGGCCTTCTCTAAATCAATTGCGTGTTCCGTCGTAAGCAGGCCCGGTGGTATCGCGCCGTCCTTGAAGAAATTGTTGTTCCATTCGCCGATATACCATGCCGACAGGATTGCCCGGACAAGCACTTCGGTAACCGACAGGCCAAGCCATTTATCAAAAGGATTCGGCTCGCGGAAATGGATAATCTGCTTCGGATCAACAGGAGTGAAGCCCGATTTGGTTAGCCGCTCATATGCGGCAATATCATACCCGTCGTCGGTAGGCTTGACCCTGAACTCGTCGGCCTTCAGCAATACGATTCTTTTGTTGTTAAACTCCGACGGGAAGTACCAGACAGAGTTACCCATCAGGCCATGTTCGATGAGGTGCGATTGCCAGAACTGGCTCGATGTCATAAGCGGATTAGGCTTGGCCAACAAATCAACGAGCTCACCCTGGCGCACTTCCTCGCGTTCCGGCTTGCCGTCAATCTCCTTCTCCGTGTAGACCTTCAGCGGTACAGAAACCACCGCGTCAGCTTTCACGTTGATACCGCGAGCCAGATATCCGTTACGCTTATATGCTTGCCGTCCTCGGACAGCGGTATCGCTGATCCCCTTCGATGATCCGCCGAGAAGGATTGACAGGCCGCTACTCTTGAACAGCCATTGCGCCACGGCCATCTTTGTCTGAGTAATGATGCTCATACGAGAAACAGCCCTCCGCCCATAGCCTCGATCCGTGCCGCAATGTTTTTGTAATTCTCAGCATGGCGATAATGGTCCGGCTTCTTTTGCTCGGTGTGGCCGAGACCGCCAGACCAGTAGTACAGGCCACGCTTTTCGTCGAATAGGCGTTTCGGATATATCATCTGGTCATAGAAATCCGGGATCGACTCGGTGCCTTTCGGTAGCTCGACTTCACCCTTGACCAGCCGGGCATGACTGGCGTCCATGCTCTGGGTCCGGTCGGTATTGACCACGCCCTGGTCGTATTTGATCTCCATCCAGAAATCAGCCAGATCGGAATACTTTGAACTCACCTTGTCGGTGGCCACGTACTGACATAGCAGCCACGTTCCCTTTTGCCGTTCGATGAACTGACGAGCTGCCCTGGTCTCTGGCCGAGCATCGATAACGCCGGTCGAGACGTTGAAGGTGTTGACGATTAGATCGGCTTCCTCAAACGTGTTGACGGTGCCGATGTATACCGCCCGATACTTGCCGTCCCGTTTCTCGTCGATCCTGATATGCAGTTGGTTGCCGACATCGATACCGGCGAAACACGGTCCGTCCGACCTCGACGGCATGACGTAATCTTGTATCAGGGCGTCCAGCATTGCCCGCGACAGGCCGGTCGAGGCCGACGAGTAGGGAATACCCAGCTTCGAGTTGTAGAAGTTTTGCAGTCGGTGTTCGTTGCCCTGCGCCTTGCACCACAGATCCCACAGCTCGGCGATAGTCGCTTTGTGGAAAGCCAGCTTGTTGAAGTGGTAACCGTGGACCGAACGGTCGGGGTAGGTCGGGGTCCATTCCCCGACCGCAAGACGGTCCATTGGTTTGTTGCACCTTACGCAGTGTAGCCTAATATCTTCGGAGGAATCAGGCTTCCATTCTTGATCGATCAGCTCATAGGTTTTGTCTCCGGTTTCCCGGACGACGTTCTTGAACCAATCCAGCGCCTGCCATTCGCCGCAGTGAGGGCAGGGGATTGTCCAGTATCGCTGATCGGAGGCATCAAATATCGGATGAATCCCCGTACCCTCGATGGTCGGGTTACCCAGGATGCGGGTGCATTTGTGATCGGAGGCATCGAGGCGGTCGTAGGCAAAGGGCAAGTTTTCCTGATCGCAACGGTCATACTCATCGATGACCAGCATATCAGCCGGGAATTCGCCGAACTCGGAGAAGGCATTTGACCCGACGAATTTAACCACGCCGGAGCCAATATGCTTCATGCCGACTTCATCGGAATGGCCAGCGGCATTGTCGATTAAATGGCCGTAGTACGGCACCATGTCACGCCCGGTATCGACACGGTTTTTGACGAATGTATTCCTGATTGTCTGTGTAGGCAGAACGTAGAAGACAGACCAGCCATTGGCGCAGCGGAACCATACTTCAGCGAGCATCCGCAGAGTCCACCCGCTCTGAGTGTCCTTCATGCAGACAATATCCCGGTGGTTGTCGGAGTACGGGCCGATCATGTGTTTCCAGTTGCGGAAATCAATCGGATCGTTCGCTTCCGTCCGGTGATACTTCTTCGCCCACCACAGGAGGGGTGTAACCCTTCTCTCCAACTCCGTTTCGCATTTCTTCAACCAGAACGCGGAGCTTTTCGGTGTCAATTCCAGAGAGGTCAGGATCGCCCTCGTGTTGGTGCGTAAGGTGTCCTTTGTGGTTGTGGTCATGCTTATGTTTGTTGCTGAGTATGCCCCTGCCATAGAATACATCCCGAGCGGCAGAATAATCGCCACTAAGCAACCGGCGAACGAGTACGGCGAACGCCAGCGGAATGACTTCATCGATTTTTCCTGTGAATTCAGTGATCCGATCCGGGTCTTGAATCTTTTTGATTCGTCGCCAGACAGTAGTGGGAGGCATCCCAAGTTGTTCCGCAATTTTGCGAATCGTAGAACGGGGATTAATAGCAAGTGATTGAGCGACTTGATGATCTTTGTCGTCAAGCGGAGTTGGTTTCCGCTTGTTCCGCTTCTTTTTCTTAACCGCCACAACCGATCTGCCCCCTTCTCGGATTTTGGCCTCTTATTGCCGATACGCCGAAAAGGGAGCGGTGTCAATATGCGGCACTGCTTTTGGTGAAATTTTGGTGAAGGATTACTTGTACTGATCTATTCGTTTCTTCAGGTCGTATATATGTGACCTGGTTGTGCAATACTGCATCTCATCGGGTTTGGTTGGGTGTTGCCGAAAAGCGGAAAGCCCGCGACTGTGGGAGACAATCAAATATCCTTTATAGCATGAATAACTATCCCGCTTTTTAAAGAACCACGGAAATTGTTTGCGGTATTCCTTCACCGAATTCAGCATTTTGCCCCCCGGCAAATTACGTAAAAATAATCTCAAATGGCTTTGCACCATCGATCTCTTTATCTGTTTCAAATACTACCTCACAATTCGGCATCACCACGCCCCATATCTATTTTGGTTTATGATCTTGCCTCGGCTCATCCGTAATGCCTGCGGGTTGATATGCAGTACCGGAACCTTGTAGTCGATCTCCCGCGAGATGAAGTCCTTGTATTTGTCGGTGTTCAGCGTCGCCACCTCGAAATCAAACTCCATGATATACAGCACGGTATCAATCTCGATATGTCCGTCAGGAAATTGCTTCGTGAAATTCATGATAAACCGCTGCGCTACGGTCATCGGAACTTTATTGCTGTCCGGGACCCAAGCCCACTCTCGCGGCTCGTTAAACCCTACGCGCACGGCGGGCATTTCCGCAATCAGTACACCCCAACCAAAGAACACGCCGAGAGCGATACCGGCGACGAGGCCCAGGGACGTACAGATAACCAATTTAGTTTTCATTTATCGCCTCCTACGGCTCCAAAGGTAAGTAGTGGTCAATACTTTCCCGCGCATCAACACACCATACCGAATCCCACAAGTGATGTTTTTCCATATAATCTACCCATGCCGTATATGCTTCACGACCGGCCCATGTCGCACCATCGTGTTCGCCTTGTTGGTAACCAGCATCATAAGCGGTATACATGAACACACAAAATGCGATAACCGCATAGCTGACAGTGAACCATACCGATGTTATTATCTTTTTCATCACGGCTCCACGCGGCTGGATGGGTAATAGTTAATTAGCTTTAGCTGCGGTTCCTCCACCGGCACAAACAACGAGTCAAGGTATGCCTCTACGACTGACGAATCATACTCCTCCACCGGCACTCCACCGAAATGTATCGTTATAAACATCGAATCGATGTCAGTGGTCGGGTTTATCCATAAACGAATATGGTTGTGACTCACCCATCGATGGCAGCTAGTATCAACATCCGGCAATATATCATCGCCGACAATCGGGAACATTGGGACGGCTTCTTCAAGGTGTACCTCTGCAACCGATGAATCAACCACCTCATTCTCCGCCGGGCAGGGGATAAAAATATTCAGCACCGCCGCCAGGCCGAGAGATATGGGAACTAAATACTTTACGTCATCCATTATTGCGCCTCCGCCTTTGTTTTTAGATTCAACTCCGTTTGCACTGTCGCCAGATCGCAAGTAAGCGCCTTGTCCTGAAGGTCAATAAATTCATTGGCGTTGACATTGTCCGCCGGGATTAATAGCTGCACCCGCCAGAAATATTCTGTACCGACCACCACGCCGTCTTCCTTTTCGACTTTTTTGAACGTCCCTGCCTTTTCCAGATCACAGCGAAAATTCATTTTGTACCTCCTGCGGTTTGACTTCTACGATTTTCAACAGTGCGCCGACCGGATGATTATCGGCGTAGAATTTTCTCACTCGACAATCGACTACCTGGCTGTCGTTATGGTAGACGATTGTCTCCATTGCATCGGACGGCCCCTTGCCGAAGTTATCCCAATCGGGTTTTTTGATCGGCAGTGGCCGTTTCTTGATGGTGACTGACGCCGGTCGCTGTACGAAAAATACCATGTCCAGGGCGATGGGTACGTCCGGCCCGTAACATTCGGTGACTTTCTGAAATGCAACATCGGCCACGTGGCTTTTGAAGTTCTTGCATTTCTCTGGGTCATACTTACCGAGCACCCGGACGCCGCCGCCCGGAACTTTGGCTACTCTCGTCTTCGCCCGCTGTTGTGCAACCGGCGGACCTGGGATGAAAAATTCAATCATGGCAACTGCCCTCTGATCTTTTCGAGTTTCGGTTTTAGCTAACTGGCATCAAACGGATACTCTCCGCCGCACATAACGCAGCGACCTTTCTTGACGTTGTTCCGTGGCGGCATGACGTGGACGTTCGCACAATTCGGACACGTCCAGATCAACTGCATTCCGACTTCAGCGGTCAGTCGGCGTTTAACTATTGGCATACGCTATCTCCATTTTCCCAATGTGCCTCATTTCCGAAAAATACAAATCAACACACCTGACAGTTATTCCGCCTCGATCCTTGCGTGGAATATCTACGATGTTTCGATAATCGTGTTCACCGAGAATTTTGTAGTAAACATCCCCGGTGAATGACATGATAAACAGTGGCTTGACGTTTTGTTCCTGCGCATATTCCAGCATTTCGGCCAGCTTATGTTCGGGGAAGCCAAATGTTTGAAACTGGCCCGGCACCCTGTTTCGGTACTTGAATTCAGCGATAGCCGTCAGTGTTCCGTCGTGATAGATATCCCAATCCCAGGTAGACAGCTCAGGGCGCGGCCTTATCTCACGTTGCCAGTGATCCTGCAACCACAGCCGGGCGGTTTCTTCTCGACTTATATCTGTTTGTGTTTCGTACCTGGTCATTGTTTAATCCGGCGGGCCTGGCGTTCCGTCGCCTGTTGTTCCTTCCGATACATTTCTTTGACCCGCCGATCTTCGATTTGAATTTCAAATTGCTCTGCGATGTGATCCAGCCCATGACACCGGGATTCTTGGACCATCTGTTGCATGATGGCTTCCCACTGATCGAAGTCGTGCGCAAAACACAACTGGCGCAGCTTAGGAATCATTGCGGTGTTGAATTTCTTTTCCTCTGGCGTGAGGTCCCGGCCGTGAGCGTATGTTTCCGTTTGTTGAACGCTGTCCTTCTCGACGATAAACGAATTCTCTGCCTTGCGAATGTCCGCCTGCTTCGGTGGGTATTGACACAGATCCAGTAGACGGTCGGCCACCAGAGGAATGATATCCTCGCGCATCCCGCTGAAGTTCCGGTAGTACATATCATCCTGGCCTTCGGTGAGCTTGGGCCAGTTTTGCCGGAATTTTACCAACTGTGCGCTGATAACACGATCTTTTTCAGACATGGGCCTTATTCCGTTCTATCGCCGCAGCCGCAGCCTGCTCCGGCGTTTGTTCCTCGCCCGCGTTTTCCAGTTTGTACTTCACCGCATTGCCCAACCAGGTATTTAAAAACCGCGCCCTGGGGTTGTGTCGCTTATCTCGTTTTTCATCGCCGTTACTGAGTCGACCGATGAGCCAGTGTTTGAATTTCTTCGCTTCCTCGGTCACTGCTTCAGCGCCATCCAGCTTTTGGGCGAATTCATCCAGTCTGTCGATCCAGTCCTGGTCAAATTTGAGAGTCCGGTAACTCCGGGCGTCTATCGACGAAAGGATTTCAAAAACAGGAAGCCAGTTTTGGGGGATGATGAAGGTCGGCTTTGCCGACCGACACTTCTCTTTACTTGTATTGTCTTTATTGTCTTTACTTGTATTGTATTGTGGTTCGGGTCCGTTACTGTGCCGTAACGGGTCCGTAACGGGTCCGTTCCACCTCTGTTTATACTTTTCTTCTAACTTGTAGTCAGAACGTATCTTCTGGAAATTTGACCATCCCGGCAACCTGTACAGATCGTTGGATATTTCGACCAGCTTGGCCGTAACGAGTTCGTCACGGTACCGTTCCACGTCCGTATCGGACACGTCACTGTCACCTGGAAATATCGACGCACGGAGAGCCATCGGATCGGCGTCGCCATACCCACAATCGTCTGCGTATGTGATCAGGCCGATAAATAATAGCCGTGCGTCTCTGGAAACCCGGAGTATTCCTTTGTTACGCCAGATCCCCGGATCGATCATTCGTTTCCTTGCCACTGTGACCCTCCCTGCCCTCCTACGGCGCCTGAATTTCTTTTATTTTTTTGAGCGCATTTTTAACTTTCAGCGGCCATTTAGGCCAGTCATCCCATGATCGTTCACAGACGGGACACCACAGCTGGCTATCGCCGTGTTTGATTAACGGCTGGTGGTCCACGCAACCATCATCACGATCCGACCTGCAAGGATGCTCGTGTGTGCCGACACCTTGCCAGCATTTTGGACATCGTGGCATTGACCCTCCTGTAGTGCAGCGGTTGCCCCCGCTTTTGCGCGTTAGTCGTTACAATATTTTTCATTAAACCTTTTACAGAATATTCTCGCTGCCACTATCAGAACGACAATACCAAGCCACGGTGTTGCAGCGCAACATAGGATGACAATCAGTGGTATTAGACACAAACCCAAAATTCCCGTAAGTCCAGCATTCATCACCCCTCCAACGCCTCGGCAATTATACGCTCAACATTCGCATAGTAATCCCGTAGACTAATAGAACCATCTGGCATTTTCAATCGTCCGGTTTTGCGCAGCTTGGCCGCCACCCGTTCCGCGATCTGCTTGGTGTCGGGCTGGGGTAATCTCACCGTATACATTTTTAGCGCATTAGTGAGAACAGTTTTAAACTGTTCATCCGCGCCGTCCGGTATCATCGAGCAGGTGTCCAGTGAATCGTACAAGTATTCAGCTAATTGCGGAACATCCTCACCGCGCTCGGCGGGTTTAATCGTAGCCGACGCTTGCCATCTGTGATCATTACTACAGATGTATTCGTGGACAATGGTATCACAGATCAAACCTTCATCGGTCGAATCAGCGGTATATACATTCACGTCGATGGGTTCTCCGCCGCACTCGGGGCAGACGAATTTTGGTTTTTCAATCGCTTTGTTCATAGATCACCTTCCTCAATATTTTCCGCACATCGTCAGCGGCTCTTGAATCTTCGGGGAACAAATATTCCTCGGCCCACCCGTCGATGAAATAAGCAAAAACTTCATCAGCACTGGAAAATGTCTCAATCGCAATGTCAGTCTTTGTCATGGTTTTCCCCACCATCCTCTAAGTTAATTGATCCCGTCAGTTGAGTAGCTTTCAACATCACCCCTCCATCCTTTTAATCGCCCGCCATTCCGCTTCGATGAGTCTGTCTTTTTACCATATCGAAAAACTTTTTTCGTGAGGCATCCGTATCCCTCGTGGTGTCTCGAAATCTCGGCGAGTGATTACATTCCTCGTACCACCGCCAACGATTACAAGTCGGGCACCAGTATTGTCGCTCACCGCGCTTATGTCGTTTCTCAGCTTTAATTGCCGCCTCTATATATCCTAAGCTGTGACATATAAAATATGGTTTTATTGGAATACAGGGCATTATCCTTCTCCCTCCATTTTTTCCCACGCCCAACAGAGGGCGGCGGGTAAGTCGGTTATTGAATTAAATGGGAATAGTAATCGTTCCCGGCTCGGTAATTCGATTGCCACTTCCTTGAGTTGAAAATCAATATAGATATTCACTTCGTAATCTTTTTGAAATTGCTCGATTGCTTTGTATCTAATCCACGCATCCATCGAGTGGTAGAAGTCGGGGGTGATTGCACGGCCCGGATGAAAATACGTGAGACCGTTTATTTTAGCATTCGGTGGTGGGGTACCTATTATAAGCTGATCAGTTATACTCCAACAAGCATCCGTCCAGCCCAACCACTCGGCAATCTTTTGATTGTACTCAGCGGGGGTCATTTCATTCTCTGGCACGTCCGGCCTCCTGTTTGTATTTCCCGTTTCGCACAAACCACATAAAAAATGATTCGTCATCGCTTGTTGTTAAATATTCGCAAACATCGGACATAGTAACAGCAGGCCATTCAGAATCAATTTTTCTTAATACAGCATTGTATTTCTCCGCCGCCGCCCGGACAGCAAGGTGCGCGGGGCAGTTAGCGTCATGGTGTTCCCGTAATCGTTTGGCGGGATCGCTCATTTCCCGCTGTGAGTGTATGTACGGTTGCGCCAAACAATCTTTAACCCAATTTTGTGCGCTCATTTGGTGGCCTCCTTCGGGTACTGGCGGACTCCATTTTGGTATTTGCCACAATAGCAAGTATAGTGACTTCGTTTATCTTTTGATTCTCGCACACAACCCTGGTCACGCCAATCGCCATCACAACCGTACATTTTCCACATGACTACATCAACCCAACACCAGTGGAAATGATTGCACAGCCAGGACAGGAACCACCACGGCGTTATATGTCGTAACCATATCGGACGCGGATATAATTCGTTAATCACTGACACCGGGACTAAATATGAGAGCCAGTATTTAATCTTTGTCATCGCGCTTCCTTTCTCCCCCGACCGTGTGGCCGGGGGAGTTCACGGCGTTGGCTACGCTAAAACGGCAAATCGTCGCCTTCTTCTTTTTTTCCTGCTGGCGGTTTTTGTTTTGTCTGTTCCTCTAAGGCAGCTCCAGCAGCAGCTTTTAATAACGATCCGAATTGACCATGTAGCTTGCTGACATCTTCTTCTGATGTTTGTGGCATAGGTACGTAGTCCCCAGGATTCATCCAGCCGGCTTTGTACTGAGTTTTCCCGTCGTACTCGTCTTCTTTGACAGCGATTTGGACTTCAACGTCCGGCACCGGGGTCGTAACCGCCCGAAGATCACCATTCCACCCAATTGATTTAGCCAGTTGGTCGACAGTGCCGGTGTTGATTGATTTATCTTTCTTTACCACCCAATATGCACCGTAGACAATCATTTCAGTGTAATCTGCCCATGATTGCCATTCGCCCCCCTCATACATAGCTGTAATTCGGAATTGAATGTTGATGGCAACAGCTCCGCTATCGGCGGTAAAAACACTCCACTCAACTGGACGTGCCTTGAAAAGACCTGCACGATCTAATTTCATTGCTGATTTCCTCCTATGATGGCCTGCCAGATAGCGTCATCAACTTCGTTTTCAAACGCCAGCGGCTCGATTTTTGTTCGTGATTTTGCAATATGATCTGGACGTTCGACGGTGAAAATCGTCCGCGTCCCGGCGCCCTTGCCTTTACCGTCTTCGGAGATTACGTCGTACCCCAAAAACAGCACGTAGTCGGCCCACTGAATAACACGATGGCGAACTGACGCCTTGCCAGACTTCGGCGATTGAAAATGTGGTTCATAGCGAATATAATCTTCGCCGACCGGATTCGGTACGTCGGCCACACAATCATGGGCGATTAACACCACGTTTTTCCCGCGGCGAATTAAAATGTCCAGATCCGCCAGCAGCAGGAGGAATGTTTCGTAAATGTGCTGATATCCTTTGCCGAATCCATAGTCCTCGACCCGATCAACTTTCTTTCCTTTTTCGTGGGGGACGGTCGACAGGGTATGAGCAACAGCCAATTCTTCAGCTTTCGTTCCACTGTCGATTACTACTGTCTGAAATTCGTTGAGAACATCAGACCGTAAGCATTCACGAAGATCGGCAAACGTCGATACGCCATCAACTCGGTGTACGTTCAATTTTCTGGTGCCGTTCTCGACATCAATAAACACCGGGTTCGGCGCCAACGATGCGAGCGTACTCTTTCCGATACCCCCTGGACCATAAACTAAAATCCTGTTGGCCCCACCGATAACCCCATCTGACACTGAAAATGAGGTATTGGCAGTCGGTTGGCTGGGTGCGCCGTTGCCGTTTTTCGCCTTCGGCGGCGGCGGTGCTTTCTTTGTCGCTGTACTAGTAGACATTGCAATCTCCTTATGCGGCTTGCCCCGCATCGGCATCTATCCGGCTTAATTCCGGATGTTTATCTTCGACAATGGTAAATCCCGGCGGCACTTCACCGGCTGACATTCCAGACTGACAAAGCCCAATGTATTCACACGTCCCATTCAAACTGAAACACGATTCCGGGTTTTTAAACCAGCGCCCGGATCGTTGAGCTTCACGGATTGATAGTTGCTGCTGCCAAACTTCGGCTTGGCAATCCTTGATGTCTTGCTCTGGCCGGGCTATTTCAATTCGGGTATAGTAGTGTTCAGGTCGACTTTCTATATCGATAGCAACCCTTGCCGCAAATTCCGCTGGCGTTTCGTCTTGATCCCGCTGATTGGCGTACAAACTGCCGTCTTTTTTGTATTTGCGCTTATCCTCTGGAGTTGCTTTAAGTGGCCGCAGCGATGGTCTCCGGGTTACGTCATAGAGTACCGTCTGGATATCGTACCCCATTGCACGCGCGGCAACGATATAGATTGATAGCTGTTGATCCAGATGTAGTTTTGTCCAGTAGTCGGCTCCCGACGAAAAATCGCGGGAAGTTGTTTTGTGTTCCATAAGCGCAATACGACCATCCGACAGGCGGACAATTCGATCAATAATACCGGCAAGCTGCCATATTGGAGTAGAAGCGCCGGTGTCTGGATTGACCAGCGGGATACCAAATGCTTTTTCAACATCAACAGTTTCAATATGCGGCTCATCTGCCCACCGTCGTTTGTATCCGGTGAACATGGCTGCAACCAATGCCAAATCGTACAAATCATCGGAGATCCCCTCCATAGCATTTTCAATGTTCTCGCCGCGGGAATCTGCCTCAAGTGCTCGATGAAACATCTGACCGATGCGCAACGGATGAGAGTCTTCGTCTGGCCGCAACCCGACTTCGTATCGCCAGAAATGTTTTTTGGGACACGCCCGAAAACAAGACAGGCGCGAATGAGTCAATATCTGCTGCTTATCGTTGGGACTCATATCTTCACCCTCGAATAATTGTTGGTAGTTTGGCCACTTAGGCATTAGATTTCCATGATCTCATAATTCCGGAACATCCACTTGTAGTTGAGTTCACAGAACAATTCGACGGTCATTCCGGCGGCTTCGGCCAGTTTGATTAATGCCGTTTTGTGGTCGTTCGCTGGAAACTGTAATACCCGATCCAGCGGAGTATCAGCGATACAGCACAGTTCGGCAAACTCCCGCGCCCCAACGTCATCCAACAGGGTGTACAGCGTGAAGTTGTGCGCTATTGCCCAATCGTAGGCGAGACTAAAGCCGATGGTCTCATCTTTTTTTGTTGCCACGGCGTGTGCTTCCTTCGTACTATATTGCGTACACATTGTTTTTGCTCCATCCGGCCCGGCCACCACCGGGCTGGTTTTATTTTGTGACCTCAATTGGTTCACCGTTTATATGTTTTTTGTCGTCGATGGTCGCATACCCAGCATCGTTGATGGTCGCATACCCAGCATACTTGATGGTCGCATACCCAGCATCGTTGATGGTCGCATACCCAGCATCGTTGATGGTCGCATACCCAGCATACTTGATGGTCGCATACCCAGCATCGTTGATGGTCGCATACCCAGCATCGTTGATGGTCGCAGCCCCAGCATACTTGATGGTCGCATACCCAGCATCGTTGA
>Ga0180433_10001601_pt1 | contig 37541 bp, 39 predicted proteins | sample SS_ome_8_FD_132980 | JGI IMG/M metagenome (GOLD analysis project Ga0180433, IMG submission 132980) | Hypersaline lake sediment archaeal communities from the Salton Sea, California, USA - SS_1_D_1 metaG | ecosystem: Environmental > Aquatic > Non-marine Saline and Alkaline > Hypersaline >... | reverse complement strand
GGCAAGTTCTGGTCGAAATAGGCATAGACGTGCGCGCGTGACCAGATCGGAGGGTCGCCTGAGCCGCCGCCGCCCATGATGGGCGGCGGCAGCTTCCCCCGCTCGACTTCCCTGCGCCAGTTGTTCGACAACCAGCTCGGCCTGCGGCCGATTTCCTGCGCCAGCTCGGACATCGTGAAATTGGGATACGGCATCAGATCGCCTCCTCTGCGCAGACGCGGCGCGGATAGCAGCCGGTGACGGCAAGCCGGGTGCGCGGCTTGCGGCGCGCATCGCACGGCTGCTCGCTGGCCAGATAGATCACGCGCATGGGTGCCGGCGCGGCCCGCTCCATGTTCCGCCAGGCAATGAACATCAGCCACGCGCAGATGCACCACGCGGCGGCGACCAGCATCGCGAAGCGCACATTGCGGGCGTCGATCTCGGCGAAAGTCGGATAATCCTGTTGCTCGCTCATCGCCGGGGCTCCCGTGATGGCAGCACGGTGACGCGGGTGCGCCGGGTGCAGATGACACGCTGGCCGGGATAGAGCGGGCCGTGAATGCGGCCCCGCGCATTCCAAACCTTCACGGGCGCGCCCCAATGCGCACCGGCGGCGGCCACAAGCGCTTCGTAGGTGATGATGCCGTGATTGAAGATCTTGTGCGGTTGATGGTTGAGCTTGATGTGCATCCAGTCTCTCCACTGCTGCGGTTGGTTGGTCCAGCCGGCCCCCGCCCCATCAATGCCGCGCCTCTCTCGACATCTAGGGCAGCCCGAAGGCCACCGGCTGGACACGAAGGGAGATTAAGTCGGCCCGGATGGAGAATGCAACAAAAAAGTTCCATTAATGGAACAAAAAAGGTGATTAAATCGGACTTCCGCACGCTGAGATTTCGTGTACTGTGTGTATTTTCAAGGGTTTGTAGTCGTGAATGCATGTGGAGAAAGAGATGGAATTGATGGTGGCGGTGTCGCTCGCGTCGGTCGCGTCGGTCGCAATCGTGCTGAGCGTGATCCTCGGCCTTGACCGGCAGCGGCTGGCCTGGGTGCTGGTTCTGGCGGCGGTGCCGGTTGCCTTCATGGCGGCGCGGATGCATGCGGACGGGCGGGAGCTGTCCGGCGCGCTGCTGGCGGCGCGCTATCTGGCAACGGTCGTGTGGTGCGCGGCGGCGTGGGGTGCGGGCCGGCTCATGCGGGCCGGCGCCAGCGCCGTTCGACGACGACTGCGCGGATCATGACGCGCTCGCCGTCGACCAGCACCGGCTTCTCGTCGTCGCCGGCGGCGCGCGTCACGAGGTAGGGCGCGTCATAGAGACGGAGCGCGGTGTGCGCGCCGGCGGCCGTGACGATTTCCGCTTCGACGATGTCGCCCTGGCGCGGGGTGGCCTGGGCGTCGAGCAGCAGTATATCGCCAGGCATGATGCCGGCGCGCACGAGAAGATCAGTGGTGACGCGCTGCCAGGACTGATGGGGCGCGAGCTGATCGCCGGTGACATTTTCGTCGGGCAGCAGCTCGCGGGCTGTCGTCGCGGCGCGCGTGCCGGGCAGGTTGATGCCGCTGGCGCGCGCAATCTTTTCCAGCGTCGTCGTGCTGGTCGTGAAAGTGTCCTCGGTGAGCGCGCGGTGCAGCGTCGAGCGCGATATGCCTGCGCGGCGCGCGAGCTCGGGGGCACTCCATCCTGTCTCCGTCAAGACCGCCTGCAAATACAGGCGCACGCGCTGCTGCGCAAGGTTGTGTGCTTGCTGATGATCCATATCTGGTCTCTTTTGAGCGCACCATGATCTCCACATCGGATTATTGCACGTCCTGTTAAAGCGCCTTGACAGAGCGCACCGGTTCGCTTTTCTTGTCGCATTAATGGAACCGAGCGAGCACATAGATCTCATCGAGCAACGGGCGGAAGCGGTCAATCTTTCGCTGGCTGCTGTCTGCAAGCGGGCGGGCGTGCGGCGGCATACGATCAGCCGCTGGCGTTCCGGCGACGTTTCGCCGACGCTCAAAGTGCTGCAGCGCGACTTGGGGAAGCTCACTCAGGCGATGGATGAGATCGAGCGCGAGGTGTTCCTGTCCCTGCAGCCGAAATTCAGCGAGCGGATCTCGGCCAATCCCTAGTCTCCGGCATGCCGGGCGTTAGTTGCCGCCTGTCGCGGCTGCGTTGTGCTTCCTGACCGGCTGGAGCCGTCATGTCGCTGACACTTGCCCGCGGCGCGCACCGTCGCATCGCCAATACCCTCTACGCCAGCCGCGCGCTGGAGCACTGCCGGGAGCTCGTCGCCCGGGCTGACATCGGCGGGCGCTGCTCTGCCGATGTCTATCTCGCGCATTGCGCCTGCGGCTGCTCGCTGCACGCGCTGGCGCGGGTGACGCGGCGCGACCGCAAATCGCTGCGCCGGTCGGTGGCGCTGGTCGAGGACCGCCGGGACGACCGGCGGATCGACGATCTGCTCGACACACTCAGTCAACAGGTGATGATCCAATGAGAGACATGGTTTGGGACGTGGCGCGCCACGCCGTGGCGAGCCCGCTGCTGGCCGTGCTGTGCTTCGCGGCTCTGATGCAGGGCATGCTCAACGCTTCCTATGGCTACACCGAGTGGGGCGGCGGTGGGTTTTCTTTCGAGGCGCTGGTCATGGGCGGCGTGTATCTCGCCGTCGAGGCCATCAAGGTGACGGCGGCGCACGAAAGCGGGCGGCGCTTCCACGGCGGTGCGAAAGCCTCGGCCTGCGGTCTCTTCGTGATCGCGATGCTGTGCCTCGTGTTTTCGCTGCAGGCGCATATCGGTTTTCTCGGCTCGCACCGCAACGACAACATGGCGCAGCGCGAGGCGAAAGTGGACACGCGCGACGTGGTGCGGGACGAGCTGCGCCGGCTGCGCAACGAGCGTGAGACGATCGGCACCGTGGAGCCGATCGCGACGATCGAGGCGCGGAAGGCGGCGGAATGCGCGAGTGGGGACGGGCCGCGCTGCAAGGAGTGGCGGGCCAAGCTCGGTTTGGCGGAGCGCGCGCGGGCTGTCGAGGCGCGCATCGCGAGCCTGATGGCGGAGCGGCGCGAGACGGCCGTGGTCGGCGTTGGCGATCCGCAAACGGCGGTGCTCGGCTGGATCAGCCGGGCCGGCGAAGACGACAAGAAGCTGGCGCTGGCAGTGGCGGCGGCGGTGATCATCGAGCTGGCGGTGACTTTCGGCTTCATGTTTGCCGGGGAGCGATCCCGGGAGCCGGAGACGCTGGCGGGCATGCTCGAGGCCGGCATTATCAGTCATCCCGGCGCGCAGACGGTGGTCGATTTCAAGGCATCCGTGCTGGAGCCGGTGCGCGGTGCCTCGCTGGCCGAGGATGATGTCTGCGCGGCATTCGAGACCTGGTGCGCGCAACGCGGCGAAGGCGGGATGGACCGTGCGGCCTTTCTCAGGCTCCTCGAGGCGACGCCGGCGCGCCGCCGCGATGGGCGGTTTTATGGGCTGGCACTGAAGCCGGCCTTCCTGCTGCAGCGCGTGATCTGATTGGGCCGCAGCCCTCACCGGCGGGTCGTCGCGGCCAATCCCCCAATCAGGCGGCCCGCCAATCACATTCAGGCTTTGAGGCAAAGGCAAGGCGTCAATCATGGCTATCCACAAGGGCCGCAACGAGGCGGCCGAGATCAAGATGCTCCTGCAGCTCAAGATCCAGGAGCTCTGCCTGGGTCTGCTGCCTGACGGCCACCGGGCCGGAAAATACTGGATAGCGCGCAATCCGGCGCGGCAGGACAAAAACAAGGGCAGCTTCTGGGTGGCCCTGAGCGGGGTGCCGGGCTCCTGGCGCGACGAGGCGACGGGCGAGAAAGGCGACGTGTGGCAGCTCATCATGCTCGCCATTGGCTGCGAGTTCCGCGATGCGGTGATCTGGGCCAAGGAGTGGACGGCTTATGAGGACATGCAGCCGGCCGAATTCGCGCGGCAGGCGGAGCGCGTGGCCGAGCAACAGCGCTGGCGGGCGCACCGCGAGGCGGAGCGGCTGCAGGACAAGCGCGGGCATGCGCAGGCGACGTGGCTGCGCGCGGCGCAGGATTTGAGCGGCACTATCGTCGAGAAGTATCTGGCGACGCGCGGCATCGTGGTGGCGGACCTGGCGCGCCCGCCGCGGGCGATCCGCGCCGAAAGCTGGCACCGCCATGCAGAGAGCGGCAAGGCATGGCCCTGCATGATGACGGCCATGAGCGGGCCTGATGGCCGCTTCTGGGCAGTGCACCGGACATGGCTGCAGCATGACGGCAGCGGCAAGGCGCCGGTCGACCCCGTGCGCAAGATCTGGCCGAGCTTCAAGGGCGCCACGATGCGCCTGTCGCGCGGAGAAACCGGGCTGGACATCACGACGGCGGTGCAGCGCGGCGTCACGGAGATATTCGTGCTCTGTGAAGGCGTCGAGGATGGGCTGTCAATCGCGCTGGCGCGGCCGGATCTGCGCGTGTGGGCGGCGGGCTCGCTCGGCAATCTGCAGGCGATCATGCTGCCGGCCTGCTGCCGCGAGGTGATCATTGCGGCCGATAATGACTGGGGCAAGCCGCAGGCCATGGCGCAATTGCACGCCGGTTGCGAGGCGCTGGCCCGGCAGGGCGTGCGCGTGCGCGTGGCGAGATCGCCGATCGGCAAGGACATGAATGACGCTCTGATGGGGGGGACGAATGGGACGACGCAGCAACAGGCCGGCACGGCGGCCTGACACGGAAGCGGTGCCGATGGCGGCGGTGCTGACGATGGATCTCGTCATCAGCATCGCGGCCGGCAACGCGGGCTCGACGTATGAGCTGCTGGCCTCGCGGATGGCGGGCGACCGGGATGTGCGGCCGGATGGGCGATACTGGTATCTGGATGGCGACGGCGCGGGCCGCGATGCCGCGCGGGATACGATGGCGCTGGCCGGCTATGTCGCGGCGCATCGCGATCTCGTGCCGGAGCATCTTTACCGGCACGCGTGCAAGATGGCCGCGCGCAAGCCCGTGGCCTGGGACGGTGTGCACCTGGCGGTGCGCCTCGCGCACACAACTTTCGCGCATTGCCTGTTGCCGCTGCTGGCCGAGATCGACGCGATTGCGGCGGCGGAGGCGCAGGCCGCTCACATCAGCATCGATCCGCCTGATCGCGGTCTCTACCGGCGCACCGGGCACCGGCGCCGTGATGGGCGCGGGCGCGGGCTGGGCCGGCGTGTCGTGATGGCTGCCCAACCGCAGCGCGAGGCCGCGGAATGAGCGGCGGGCGGAAGGGGGCGGCAGTCGTCAGGCAGGCGCTGGACGAGGCCGAGGATTATCTGCCGGAGGCGCCGGTCACTGAGACCGAGGACGGCGTGCTGGTGCCGCTCGATCCGCTGCCGGGCGACGAGAATGACCAGGGCATCCGGCCCGGGGAATGGACGCCGCAGCGCAACGGGCTGCCGCCGGATTGTCCGGTGCATCCGCTTGGGGTCGACGGCGACAACTTCTGGTTTCTCGATACAATTGGCCAGCTCCGATCGATCCCGTCGCATCGGTTCTCGCAAAATGCCATTGCAGCCCTGTTCATGGGCCGCCACCACTATCTCTACTGGGCCTGGCCGCGCACGACGAAGGACGGCGGCGTCACGAGTTGGCGTGCCGAGAAGGCCCGCGACGATCTGATGGCGGCGTGCGCGATCAAGGGGCCCTGGAAGGATGTCGAGAAGGTGCGCGGGCGCGGGGCGTGGCGCGGTGCGAAAGGGCAGCTTATCCTGCACACCGGCACCGAGCTCTACGTCTACGGCAAGGAGATCCCGACCGGGGAGCTGGGGCGCTACGTCTACCCGAAGCGCCCGCCATTGCCCAAGCCATGGCTGACAAGCATCGAGGAAGAAGGCAACCCGGCCAAGCTGATCGTGCCGATGTTCAGGCGCTGGCACTGGGCGCGGCCCGATGTCGACCCGGTGCTGCTGCTCGGGTGGCTCGGCTCGGCATTTCTCGGTGGCGCGCTGCCGTGGCGGCCGACCGTCTTCATCACGGGTGACAAGGCCACGGGAAAGAGTACGCTGCAAGGGGTGCTCAAGGGCATGCTTGGCGACTGGCTGGTGCAGGCGGCGGACACGTCAGCGGCTGGCGTCTATCAGCGCATCGGCAATGACAGCGTGCCGGTGAGCGTGGACGAGCTGGAGGCGGAAGCCGATACGCGCAAGGTCAAGGCGGTGATGAAGCTGGCGCGCCTGGCGGCGAGCGGCGCGCTGATGCTGCGCGGCGGGGCCGAGCATTCGGGCGTCGAATTCCAGGCCCGCAGCGCTTTCGTGTTCTCATCGATCAACGCGCCGCCGCTGGAGCCGCAGGATCTATCGCGCATGGCGCTGCTGCGTCTCAACAGACTGACGCAGGAGCATGTGCCGCTCGATCGCGACACGCTGAGTGATGAGCACCTGGGGCGGCTGGGCGAGATGGTGCTGCGGCGGCTGATGGACGACTGGCATCGCTTCGAGCCGACGCTGGCGGCCTACAAGGCGGAGCTGGCGCAGGCGGGGCACGATGGGCGCGGGCAGGATACGTTCGGCACGCTGTTGACGTGCGCCGACCTGATCATCGGGCAGGACTTCGAGAGCCCGGAGATCAATCTGCCGATGGGGGAGGATTTGACGCTGTGGCGCGAGCGCCTGAAGGCGTCAGAGATGGCGGAATTCGAAGATGCTGTCGAGAATTGGCGGCTGTGCCTCAACCATTTGCTGAGCGTGCATGTGGATGCGTGGCGCGATGGGCTCAAGAAGACAGTGGGCGAGCAGCTTGTCGCCTTTCAGACGGGCGAGGCGAGCTATGGTGAGGCGCGCGACAAGCTGGGGCAGGCAGGTCTCGGCGTGGTCAAGCCAGCGCAGCGCGGAGATCCGCATTGGCTGGCGATTCCCAATCAATCGCCGCTGACGCAGCGCCTGTTTATTGGCACGAAGTGGGGTGGCGAGATGGGCGCCGGGGTATGGTCATCAGCGCTGCGTCAGGGGCCGCGTGAGAGCATGTGGACCACGGGAGCGCCGCGCGTGAACGGCGTGAAATGCCGCTGCACACTGATCTCAATCGATGCGCTCTATGGGCCTGGCGGCCTGATGGATGACGAGGACGGCGGGCCGCCGCTGCTGTCGTGATGACATCCAGCAACAGGGACGTGCGAACAGTCTCCCGACCTCTTGACCCCCGACCCCGAAGCAGATCAAACATTCACTTCGGGCGCCGGTTGTGCATCTCGGACCTGATCTTGACCGGAACACTCGTCGCAGCAGTGTTCCGGTCAGTGTTCCGCCGCAAGGCGTTGAAATATAACACTAAATCACAATCTGGAACGGTGGAACGGTGGAACACATCAGAGCGCTTCCGCGCGCGCGCGCGTATAGGGATAATGGTGTTCCACCGTTCCACCGTTCCAGATTGTTATAATGGTAAGGATTACAGTGCCTTAAGCTGGAACACTCAAAATTCCGAGCGTTCCAGAGGTGTTCCAGATGGCGGATTGAATAAAATATGGGGCTGGAATGGCTGATAATGGCAAATCGGGGTCTCGCGCGGACGTAATGGGGGCGGGCGAGGAGGCCGAGGCGGCCTCGATCGGGCGCCAGATCAGCATGCTGCCGGCGACGCCTGGCGCGCATGCGGAGGAGCCGCAAGGGCCGCGCGGACCAGGCCGGCCGGCGGGTGCGAAGAACAAACGCACCAGGCACTGGCAGCAGTGGTTCGAGGCCACGGGCAAGCTGCCTTTGGAATTCCTGGCGGGCGTCTACCGGGCGCGGACGGCTGATCTCGCGGATGAGCTTAGCACCAGCACCGAGGCGGCGCTGCGCATCCAGGTGCAGGCCGCGCAGGCGGTTCTGCCTTACGTCGAGCAAAAGCTGCCTTTGGCGATCGAGGATACTGGCGATCAGGGCAGCCGCACGGTGATCGTGATCGGGCAGATGACCGTCGAGCAGAAGCAGCAGGCAGGCAGTGAGCTGGGCTGGACGCTGCTGGACGATAGCCAGCAAAATCAAGGGCTTATCGATGGCGAGGCGCTGGTGTCGGATGATCAATCGTCGGACGATGCATCAAGCGATTGATCTGCCTAGCATTTCAGAGCCTTGGCGGCTGATTGAATATCAGTCGCACCCCCCCCTTGATCTCGATGTGAGCAAAGGGGGGAGGCCCCCCGGAAATCGCGCCTCTTCAGATTTATGGGGTGACCCCTCTCACACACTGAAGGCTTGCCAGCCTGCCAGGCCCCCCTGCGACTGCGCCGTGATAGACGCCTTCCACTGCTTGTAGATGCCGCTCGCGATGATTGAGGTGGGCGGCCGAAACGTTGGACCAATGGGGGTCGGGGGGAATGGCCGAAAGCGACGGATCGTTCGTCACGTTTGCGGATCGCGAGGATCTGTCGGAGCACGAGGTCGGCCCGGAGCGCTTCGATCTGACCACCTATCGGCACCCCGGTCCGGTTGCGCAGGCGTTTTTTGAGGACCGATCATTTCTGAGCTTCATTCAAGGGCCCTACGGTAGCGCCAAGACGACGACGTGTTTTTTCAAGCTGGTTGCGCGGGCGATGCGCATGCCGGTCTGCAAAGATGGCGTGCGGCGATACCGGGCGCTGGTGTTGCGGGACACGTATCGGCGCATGGAGAGGACGGCCATCCGGTCGTGGGTGAAGTGGTTCCCGAAGGACAAGGGGTGGAGCGGCGGGCAGGACCGCCCATCGCGTCACCAGCTCACGCTGGTTGATCTCGACGGCGTTCGGACGGATTTCGACATCGAATTCGCGGCAGTTGGTGACAGCGATGTCGAGGACTTCATGGGCGGGTACGAGGTGACCGATATCTACCTCAATGAAGCGAATTTGCAGCCTGAGGATGTGCTGACATATGCGCTCGGGCGTTGTGGCCGTTTCCCGTCGATGAAGGATTTGCCGGCCGGTGCGTCGTTCGACTACGGCGTGATCGGCGATCTGAACGCGCCGGAGCCCGATAGCTGGCTGATGCGCCTCAAGTTCGGCGAGCTGGATGATCAGATCGCCGAGCTGGGCCGGTCGGCATACTTCCTGCAGCCGGGCGGTCGCGAGCCGGGCGCCGAAAATCTGCACAACCTGCCGGAAAATTACTACACGCGCTTGGCGGCCGCGAACGCGCACCAGCCCTGGTGGGTGGCGCGGATGATCGATAACAAGTCCGGATATTCGCGGCACGGCAAGCCTGTGTATGAGGTTTACAACGATAACCTGCACGCGTCGCGCGACGTGCTGCCGATCGCGCGCAATCTGCCGCTGCATTTCGGCTTTGACGCGGGCTTGCATCCGTCTGCGGTTGCTGGGCAGGAAACGCCGGATGGGCAGATGCGCATTGTCGCGGAATTCCTGCCCGGACACATGGGGCCGACGCGATTCGGGGAAGCGCTGGCGCGGTGGCTCGACACCGAGGCGCGGGGCGTGCCGATCGGCGAGGGGTGGGTCGATCCGACGGCGTACAACGGCGCGGACGCAGAGGGTGGCGAGCTGAACTGGGTGCAGATCGTGGAGCGCGCGACGGGCATCCGCATGCAGCCGGCGCCGTCGAATGAGCCGGGTATCCGCCAGGATGCGGTCAGTCAGATGCTCGTGCACATGATCGACGGCCGGCTGCCCGGCTTGTTCGTGTCTGCCGCGTGCCCCGATTTGCGCAAGGGCTTCGCGTCGCATTATCGCTTTGTGAAGGTCCGCTCCGATCTTGGTGACGGCTATGCTTTCCGGCCTCAAAAAAATGAATGGAGCCACGTGCATGACGCGCTGCAGTATCTCTGCCTTGGGCGGCGCGGCAAGGAAGCGGTGATTGGCAATCGCACGGGCTCGCGCTTGCCTGATGTCAGCCATGCGTCTGTCGTCGCCAATACGGATTTCAGCGTGTTCTGATGCTGCAGGAGCCGGCCAGCTACGAAAATTGGTCGGAGTTCCTGGCGGCGCGCGGCATCACCCGGCCGGGCGGCCATCGGCTGTTGCTGGTGCAGATCGCGCACGGCAGGGCCTGGGCATTCCGGCCGGCAGCCAAGGCCCCCCCGTGCCTTCTGGCCGGTATCGTGCACGCTCGAACTCAGTCGGAGGCCTGGTTCTCGCCGGGTGTTGGCGCGTCGGAGCATTTGCGCACTTTGGTGCCGATGTGCCGTGCGCAGCTTGAAGAGGATCAGCGCTATGCGCTCGGGGCGATCATGACGCGCACGCATGCGCGCAATCGCTCCGGCCAGCGCCTTGCGAAGGTGCTCGGGTTTGTCCGTGATCATCTCGATGGTCACATGATCGTCTGGAGGTGGCAGCATGTCTCGAGTGGTTAGCGCGGCGCGCGGAGTAGGGCGTGGCATCAGCACGCTGGTCAGCGGCGGGCCGAGCCCAAGCGCGCCAGCCGTCGACACGTCGGCGCAGGATGCGGCGGCGGCGGCTGCGGCGCGGCAGGCGCAGGAGGCGGCGGCGGCGGAAGCGGCGCGCCAGGCGGCGGCACGGTTGCAAGCGGAAAAGGCGGCGGCGGCGCAGCGTCAGCAGGATGCCCTGGATCGGCGCGCGTCTGAGGCGGATGCGGCGGCGGACAAGCGCCGCCGGGTGCGGTCCACGGGTGGGCGCCGGCGCCTGCTCAATTTTTTTGAGGCCGGTCAAGCGGGCCTTTCGCGCCTGTTGAGCGGCGGCGCATCGCTAGGGTGATCCATTGGCAAAGTTGGAAAACAAGCGCATTCGCAAGCGGGCTGCCAACGCGCTGCAGACGCTGCAGCACTGGAACCATGTCTATCAGGATGTTTACGACTACCTGATGCCTTACCGGCAAGGGGCGCTTAACCGACAGCCCGGGCCGCCGTCTTTGAATAAGATTTTCGACAGCACGCCGTTGCGTGGCGCGCCGCGGTATGCCGGCCGCGCGCAGCAATTCCTGATGCCGCCGGGCGAGGCTTTTTTCCAGCTCGAGGCTGGTCCGATGCTGGCGGCGCAGGGGCAGGCCGAAGTCAAGGCGCTCAATGAGGATTTGGAGCGCTACGCCATGGTGCAGCATGGCGCGCTGAACAATTCGAGTTTTCACGTCTCGGTGAACGAGATGTTCTTGGACCAGTTCGTCGGCACAGGGTCAATGCTGATGCTGGAGGGGGATGATTACAACCCGATCCGCACGGTCGCCGTGCCGAAGTGCGAAGTGGCGCTGGAGCGCGGGCCTTACGGAGATATCACCGGCCGGCATTGGGCGCGGTCGTTCCGGGCGTATGAAATCGAGGAGATGTGGCCGAAGGGGCGGTTTTCCGAGGAGCTGCGCCGCATCATCAAGGACGAAGAAGACAAGCCGGTTACGATCTGCCAGTCGACAGTCTGGCATCAAGACGAGCGGCGCTGGCGCCTGTATGTCTTTCGCATGCAGAGCCGGGACGGCCAGGCCGGCGGCGGCGGGCGCGGCGATGACGAGGATCTGATTTTTGACGAGACATACCGCACCAGCCCGTGGATCACGCCGCGCATGTTTGTCTGTGCGGGTGAGGCGGAGGGCTTCGGCGCGGGGCTGCTATCGCTGCCCGGCACCAAGACGCTGAACAAAGTGCGCGAATACGACCTGAAGGCGGCGGCGATCGCTCTGTTCGGGATCTGGGCATATCAGGACGGGTCCGGATTCAATCCGAAGACGGCAAAATTCGCGCCCGGTGCCTTCTGGGCGGTGCGCTCGAATGCGTCGAGCGGCGCTTTCGGGCCGAGTGTGCAGAAGCTGAATATCCCGGGCGATTATGATCTGAGCCGCATCATCACCGAGGATGAGCGCGAGCAGATACGCCAGGCGCAGATGGATCGCACGATGCCGCCGGCTGCGGGCTCTGTGCGCTCGCCGACGGAGATTCTTGAGCGCCTGAAAGACGGCGGCGAGGAGATGGTCGGCCTACTTGCCCGCCAGCAGCTCGAGATCGTGACGCCGGTCGTGCAGCGCGCAAACGAGATCCTGGCCAATCGTAAAATTCTGCCAACCGACCGCTTGAACATTGACCAGCTAACAGTTGGCCTTCGCGTTGTTTCGCCAATCGTGCAGGCGGCGATGGCGAAGGACGCGAAGGCGGTTGTGGACTTCGCGCAAGTCGTGGCCGGGCTGTGGCCTGACAAGATGAGCCTGGCGCTGCGCGATGATGACGTCCTGAGCGAGCTGGCCAAATGGATGGGCGTCAAAGAGCGGCACATTCCATCGCAGCAGGAACGTGACCAGGTGCGCCAGCAGCAGGCGCAGCGCGAGCAGACGGCGATGGCGATCGAAGCGGCGAAGGCCGCGCCGCAGCAGCAACCGCCACAGGCGCAAGATATCGTGAACGGAGCAGTGAATTGACGGATGAGCTAACCCGCTTGCTCGGCCAGACGGACGGCTGGGGTGGGGTGCAGGAAATCGAGGACAGCTTCGGCGGCCGGCGCCCGGCGGACGTGGACGATCCGCAAGCGCGCCTCGCCGAGCATGTGGCGCAGACGTTCGCCGGCACGGCTGGCCGCGCGACGCTGCAGTACCTGGTCGACCGCACGCTGCTGCACCAGGCGGTGCCGGACCTGGGCGATCCGAATTTGATCGGCCTTGGTCTTGAAGGGTTGACGGCGAGCGTGATCTGGCATGAGGCGCGCCGCCATCTTGTGCGGGAGTTGATGCAATTGATGGAGCAGGGAGCCGCGCCGCGCGCGGATGATGCATGATTGCGATGTGGACTATGATGACTTTCAACACGGCTGAGGCTGCGGGTGGCGGTGAAGGCGGGGCGCCAGGCGGCGGGGAAGCGCCAGCGGCGGCAGCCGCGCCGGTCAATCCGTACGAGGCAGCGGGCGCGCAACCGGCGGGCGGCGAGCAGGGCGGGACGATCATGGATCGCCTGCCGCAGCATCTGCGCGGCGACACGCCGGAGCAGGCGCTGGAAAAGGTGTTTGCCGCCTACAGCGGCGCGCGCGAAGAGATGGGCAAGCGCGGCAAGGCCGTCGACAAGCCTGACGACTACACGGTCGCGTTCAGCGAGGAGGTGCTGGCGGTTGTCGGAGATCCGGCGCAGGACGAAACGCTTGCTGTGGCCCGGAACATCGCGCACAAGCACGGGCTCACGCAGGAGCAGTTCGCGGGCTTTGTGCAGGATTTCCACGGGGAGCTGCTGGCGCAGGGCAAGCTCGGCGGCGTCGACGTGACAGCGGAGGCAAAAAAGCTCGCCGGTGATGGCGCCGCGCGCATGTCGGAGCAGGATGTGCTCAACGCGGCGGCGGCGGCCTGGACGGATGCGACGACCTATATCGATGCGCTGGTCGCGGACAAGACGTTGACGGCCGATCAGGCCAGCGTGTTGCGCGGCCTCGCCGAGACGGCGGACGGCATTCTGGCGCTGAAGGCCTTGCGCGGACAAATGCGCGAGACCGGCGTGCAGACCGGCGGCACCGGCGCCGGGCAGGCGCTGACGAAGGCGGATCTTGACCGCCGCATCGCCGATCCCCGCAACCAGGCGCTATCGCCCGAGTTCGATCCGGCATTCGCCGAGCAAACAGACGCGATGTTCAAGCAATTCTACGGGGCCGCGGCTTAGGCCCCCCCGCACCGGCGCGCGCGTAGATTGCTGCAGCTTTGCAGCAGGACCCGCGCCGGCGGTGGCACCCGGATCAGGCATTGCCTGATCGTCAGGCCCGCTCTCACGTCGCGGCACTCGGCGGCAGCGCACGCGAACATCAAAACCGTGAGAGCAAGCAATGGCTACCGAAGCAAGCACTTGGTACGTCGAGAAATACAAATCCGGCGTCCTGATGGAGTACCAGTCTCAAGGTCACGTTCTGCGCGGCACCTACATGCCGCCGGCGCAGATCGACGGCAAGAAAATGTATTTCCCGAAGGCCGGCAAGGGCAGTGCCCGGAAAATGGAAATCGGGTCCGATCTCGTGCCCATGAATGCGGGCCGCAGCCGTGTCGAGCTGACGACCGAGGCTTATCAGGCGGCGGAATACGTTTATCAGGTCGATCTCGATCGCATGAGCGCAAACGAAAACGCCGTTGCTCAACAGCAGGCGGCGCTGGCGCTCGGGCGGAAGCACGACAGCATCATTTATGACGAGATCCATGCTGGCACCGGCACTTACGGGACGGTGATTGGTGCGTTCGACGCAGCCTGGGATCTCGCCAAGGCGTTGTCGGTTTCGACCAATCTCTACAAGCGTGACGTGCCGGAGGACGGGCGGGCCTACTGCATGATCCCGCAACTCGCGTTTTCGCAGATGATGGGGTTCGAGGAGTTTTCCTCGGCCGACTGGGTGCGCGGCGATCTGCCTTTCATGAAAGTACGGCGCGCGAAATTCTGGGGCGGCGTCAACTGGTTCACCGGCCCTGACGAGCTGTTCCCAACGAGCACCAATGATGTGACGTTCTACGCGTGGCACTGGATGTCGATCGGCTCGGGCTACAACGGCAATGACCTGAATACCCGTGTCACATGGGAAAACAGCAAGACGGGCTGGCTCCACAACAACTGGATGGACATGGGCGCGACCGTGCTGCAGGGCGGCACGACCGGCGGCATCATCGAGTGTCGCTTCCAGGGCAACAGCGCCATCACCATCAACTGACGCTGATCGTCGGCCGCGCGGGGTGCCGCGCGGCTGACCCTTCCATCAACACCAGCAGGACTTACAACATGGCATATGCAGCAGCAGGGCTCCGGCGGATCGGTCACGGCGGCTCGATCGGCAACGGCGCGGGCTCGACCAAATCGATCTGGCACTACGCCACGAACGACGCCGACACGGTTGTCGAGGGCAGCGGTTATTTCAACTCGGCCTATCAGAATTTTGCCGAGGGGGATCTGATCATGGCATCGCTCGATGTCGACGGCACGCCTGAAACGAAGCTCTACATCGTCAGCTCGTCAACCGGCGCCACCACGGTTGCCATCACGGCGATGGCCATCGCTTAAGGTGCCGCACAATGGTGGATCGCGTCGGACTGTGCAATCGCGCGCTGCTCGAGCTTGGCAATCTTCCAATCCAGGGCGAGGGGGCCTATGGAGCGGATCATGTGCTGTCGATCTTCGACGGCGTGCGCGACGCGATCCTCACCGCCAAGCCGTGGCGCTTCGCGCGCAAAACCGTTTTGCTTACGCGCGACACGGCCGCGCCGGCGGATGGCTTCTGGCTCTATCAGTATAATCTGCCCGGCGACCGTCTCGGTTTGCCGGATGCGATCTGGAACAAGATCGAGCAACACACCTTCACCGATTTCGAATATACCGCCGGCAAGGTGCACACCAATGCCGAGCAGCTTTGGGCAAAATATCTCTACCGGCCTGACTATAACGATTGGCCGTTCGATGTGCTCGAATGCCTGGTGATGGCGGCCAAGGCGGAATTCGCGATGGCGCTGAACGAAGACGCGAACATCCGCGCGGCGTTGCGCGAGGATGTCTGGGGCTCGAGCCGGCGGCCCGGTCAATCCGGCAAGCTGCAGGAGGCGGCGACGACGGACGCGCAGGCGGAGCCCGGGCCGGACATCTTCGGGCCAGGGTCCGGTGGGCCGTTCGTCGATGTCAGGAGCTGGTGATGGCGCGCCGGGCCGAGGTGATCGGCGTATTCTCGCGCGGGGTGCTCGATCCTCTTCTGCGTGAGCGCATCGATCTCGACCACTATCAGCGCGGCCTGCTGCACGGTGACAATCTGTCAATCCTGCCGCAGGGCGGCGCGTTCGTGCGCGGTGGCTTCCGCCATAAGGCGCGCCTGCGGCGGCAATTGCGGCGCTTCCCGCTGACGGCGGCCATGGTCACCGCGCCGAATGGCGGCACGGTCGCGAACGTCGTCGACTGCCAGGACAGCACCGAGACGGCCACGACCAGCGGTGTCACGGGTGCGACGTTCGTTGTGTTCTCTGTCGATCTCGGGGCGGCGACGGCGTTCACTTTCGTGGACGTGACCGGCTTCCGGTGCGCGGCAAACAGCGCTGACGCGGCTTTCGCTGTCGAGGTTTCCAGTGACGGCACGGCCTGGGTCGCTTTCGACCGGGCGTTCAATGTGCGCACGGCGGCGCGCACGCGGCGCTTTTCCGCCGGCGCTGGCCAGTCTGTCACGCGGCGCTATTTGCGTGTCGTGGTCAAGGGTGCCGGGTCGCTGTCGCTCGGTGTCATCACGATCAAGGAAATCGCTGTTTGGCAGGAGACCACGAAGCTTAGCGCGGTGCGGCGCTACCCGTTCACGTTCTCGCGTGATCAGACCTACACCATGATTGCCACCGACCGGAATATCGACGTCTTTGCCGGCGGCGAGTGGCAGACCAGTATCCCCATCTCAATGCGCTCCGATCAGCTGCCGGTGACGACGCGCGTGCAGAGCCGTGACCTGATGATGCTGCTGCACCCCGAAGTGCCGCCGCGCACGATCTTTCGTCAGGGCGCGGACTTCGAGTGGACGAGTTACGATCAGACCTTCAGCAACGTGGCAGCGGGTGGCGGGGATACCTCGTTTGGCGCGGCGCAGGACGAGATCCAGCGCGTGACGATTTCCGGTGTCGGGCCGCTGGACGGCATCGCTTTGGTTGTCGGAGATTGCTGGACCGCGCAGATCACGATCGGCTCCGATGCAGCCACGCTGGCAGGCGCGATCGATACGGCGCTGGAGGCTTTGCCCAATGTCGCGGCTGGCATCGAGATCGAGGTGACGAGCCTGACAATCGACGCGGTGACCTTCGAGGTGACGTTCGGCGGTGACAACGGCAGCCGCGTGCAGCCGAAATTGTTCGTTGATGTCATCACGGACGATGACGCGACGGTCGACGTGACGACGCTGCAGGATGGCCGGGCGGCGTCCGGCAGCCTGATGTCCGCCACGACCGGCTGGCCACGGTGCGGCACTTTCTTCGCCGATCGCCTGGTGCTCGCGGGCTTCCTGCTGGCACCGGATACGCTGCTGATGTCGGTGTCGTCGAGCTATTTCGATTTCGATCAGAGCACGGGGCTGGAAAGCGCGGCGGGCCTCGAGATCACGCTGGGCTCCGACGATCAGGTCGTGATCCATCACGTTTTTGCTGGTCGCCATTTGCAGGTCTTTACCGACAGCGGCGAGTGGTACGTCAGCGACCGCGTGCTCGATGCGACGCTGCCGATCTCTTTCATCAATACGACGCGCAACGGCTGCCTGCCGGGCGTGCCGCAGGTGCAGGTCGAGGGCGCCACGATTTTCGCGGATGCGGGCGGGCGCGTCGTGCGGGATTTCCTGTATCAGGACGCGGAGCAGGATTACACGGCCGAGAGCCTGACTTTGCTCGGCGGCCATCTGATCGAGGACGTGCGGGACATCGCATATCAGCGCTCGAGCCAGGTGAACGAGGGCGCGAAAGTGCTGATTGTCAACGGCGACGGTACGATTGCGGCGATGACTTTCATGCGCACTGAGAAGGTGCGCGCGATGTCGCCCTGGTCGCGGGCTTCCGGTCTGTTCCGGGCGGTCAACGTCGACGCGCAGCGCGCGGTGGATGCCGTCGTCGAGCGCACGATCGGAGGGGTGACTGATCTCTATTTCGAGCGCCAGGATGATGCGTCTCTCTTCGACAGCTCGATGGCTTTTTCGCGCGCGGTGGCAAGCGCCACGGTGAGTGGCTTGGAGCATCTTGAGGGCTTTGAGGTCTGGGCGCAGGCGGATGGCCGCATCGAGGGGCCGTTCACGGTGGCGTCGGGGCAGATCACGCTGTCGGAGGCGGCGCTGGCGGGCGAAGTCGGTCTGCGCATCGTGCCGCGCGTGCATCCTATGCCGCAGCAGGTGATCGACAGATCGGGCCGCGTGCGCCTGGGGCCGGTGCGGATTTTCGGGGCCACGCTGTCGCTGCAGGACACGTCCAGCATCGCCTTCGGCGCCAACGGCGGGCCGGTGCAGGATGTGCCGCTGCTTGAATTCGATGCGGCGACGTTCGACGGCTCATTGATTGATGCGCCGTTCACCGGCGAAGTGCGGCTCGATCGGCTGTTCGGGCGCAGCCAGAATGGCGGTCTGTGTGAGGTCACGCAACTGCGGCCGGGCACGTTCACGCTGCGCTCGCTGAAATTGGAGATTGGCTGATGGAGGTAATCGTCGGCAGTCTGGCATCGACGGCAGGCGCGGGGCTGTCGAGCCTCGCAACGTCCTCGACGATGGCGACGGTGCTCGAGGGCGGGCTGACCGCGGCCTCGGCCATGTCACAATTCGCAGCGGGTGGCCGGCAGCGGGCGCTGGCCAATCAGACCGCAGCGGCGCAGGTCGCCAACGCTGGCGCCATGGCGGCGCGAGCCGAGCAGAACGCGGCGCTGAAATTCTTTGCGGCGGACGAGATCGAAGCCGAGGCGGGGCTGGCGTTCCGCGACCACGAATTCACGGCAAGCCAGGAATATCTCGCGGGCAAAAGCCAGGTGATCTCGCAGCAGGAAGATCTGGCGCGCACGCTGTCACGCAACGCCGTGGCCTATGCGGCGGCGGGTGTCGATGCGACCAGCGGCACGGCGGCGCGCCGTGCCGAGGCTGCCGAGGCGCGCGCGGCGTCGGATCGTGAAATACTCGAAAGCAACGCCACTATCCGCCAGCTCGACAGCCTTCTGAAAGGCATGGCGGTAGTGCGGACGGCGGGCAGCCAGGCGTTCCAGCAGCGCGAGCAGGGCATCACAATGCAGCAGGACGCGGAGACCACGCGCCGGCAGGCTGGCTTGCAGGCCAATATCACGCGCGCGAAAGGCGCGAACCAGGCGATGGCGGCGAACATCAAGGGGCTGTCGACGCTCGGGCAGTTCGGGGTCGACGTTCTCAGGAGGAAATAATGGCCGAGCGACGGGCGGTGCCGCTGCCGGAGCGATCAGGAAGCACGGCCGCGGCCACGGTCGTGCCGGTGCAGTTGCAGGGCTCGCCCGGTGCGGCGGTGGCGGCGGGCGACGATGGATCGGCCGCGGCCTTCGCGACGGCGGCCGGCGAGTTCGGCCGCTTCGCCGGCATGGTCGGCAAGATCGCCGATAGGGCCGCTGCGCGTGAGGGCCAGGAGGAAGGCGCGCTGGCGGGCCTCGATCCGGAATTCCGGCCGCGCGCCGATGGCACGATCTACAGCGAGGCCTACAACGGCGCGGGCCTGGAGGCGTTCAAGCGCCGGACGATGACGGAATTCGAGACCGGCCTGGAGCAGGCGGCGGAGCAGCACCAGGCTGATCCGGGCGGCCTCGAGGAGGCGCTGGCCAAGTTCAAGGCGGGCGCGGTCGATAATCTGCGGCCGGAGCTCAAGCCGTATCTTTTGCCTGATCTTGAAAGTGCGTTCCAGCGGCGCCGTCTGGGTCTCGTCCGGCAGGCCACGCGGCAGCATCGCGATCGCGTGCGCGCCGAGCAGCGGGCGGGGCTTGTCACAAGTGTCTCCGAGAAGGTGCGCTCCATCGAGCAGCAGGCCTATCGTCTCGGGCTGGACCAGGACGCCAGCGCGGTGCTGGCGGGCGAGGTGGCCGAGCTGCGGCGCCAGATGCTTTCGGTGGGGCCCGACGGCAACCCGTTGTTGTCGCCGGAGGCGGCGGCAAAGGAATTGCAGCGCGTGCAGCGGGAAGTGGCCGACGCGCGCCTGCTCGGTGCGTTTGACCGGGTGCAGACGGCAACGGGCAAGCGCGAGTTCATCGCGCAGATCGAGGCAGACTTCAAGGACAGCAAGGGGCTTGCGAAGCTCTACACGCTTGACGAGATGACGGCGCTGACGCGGCGCATGGCGGCGGAAGCGGATCGCGGCGAGCGCGAGGCGAATGTGCAGGTACGCCAGATCGCCGGTCAGATCGGCGAGGTGCAGACGCTCGCCGAAAAAGGCTTTGCACCGCAGGCCGCGCGCCTGGCGGCGTTGCGGGCGCAGGTCACTGCGTCCGGCGATCCGCGGTTGCAGGCAGCGCTGGAGCAGGCTGAGGGCGTGCTCAAGTGGCAGACATCCGCCGCGCGCGAGACGCCTGTGAAGCTCGATGCCTTCGTGCGAGATGAGCGCGCGCGCATGCAGAAGGATGGCGCGCTGCCGCAGGAGGTGGCGCGGATCGAGGCGGCCGAGCGCATGCTGGGTGAGATGCGCGGCGCGCTCAAAAAAGACCCGCTGGGATGGGCCGAGCGGGTCGGCACGGTCACCGTCACGCCGATTGATTTCTCGAATGCGGATGCCGCGCAGCAGTCGCTGACGGCGCGCGCCGTCGAGGCGGAGACGGTCGCGGAGCGCTACGACCAGCCGGTGCGCTACTTCCGGCCGGATGAGCTTGATCGCATGTCGCAAATCGCGAACCAGGGCGGCGACGGCCTGATACAGATCGCCGGCACGCTGGTGCGGGCTTTCGGAGACCGTGCCGACGAGGCCTTGCGCGAGGTGGCGCAGGTGAGCGGCACGAAGGGCGGGCAGACACTGGCCATGCTCGGCAGTCTCGTGCATCGCGGCGGCGATCCGCAGGTGATCCGCGCCGCGGCAGCGGGCATCGCGCTCCGCCGTTCCGAGACTTTCAAGGCGCTGGCGCCGTCCGCTCAAAAGAGCCGTCCGGAAGTGCAGGCGGTATTGGGGTCCGCATTGCAGGCGCTGCCGCAGGCGGCGGCGGCGCTGACGGATCTCGCGGACGCGGCTTACGAAACCCGCGCGCGCGCCGAAGGCAAAGCCGAATTCGATTCGGATCTCTACCGCGAGATTGTGCGCCAGGTGACCGGCGAGACCACGGTGCGCGGCGTGGCCTATGGCGGTGTGGGCAGCCATCGCGGCGTATGGTTCGGCAAGCAGAAAATTCTCGTGCCGGCGGGTGTCAGGCAGGACCGCTTCGACACGCTGATCGAGAGCATCACGAATGCCGATCTCGAGGCGGCCGGGGCGGTGCCGTATGATGTCAAGAAGCGCCGGCTTGGTGCCGACGCCGTGCGGCGCGGCACTTTCGTGGCGATCGGCAGCGATCGGTATCTCGTCGCGCTCGGTGATCCGCAAGGCGACGCGCAATGGCTGCTCGATCAGCAGGGCCGCCGGCTCGAAGTCAATCTCGGCGCGATGCTGCCCGGCCTCAAGAAGCGCCGCCCGAAGCTGTTTCTGGATGGGGAGTGATGCTTTCAACATGATGATCAGATGGAGCAACGGCTATTTTTACATCGGCCTCGATATGCTGCGCAGCTCGGACCGGCAGCAATATTGCGCACAATTGAGCTGGAACGATTTGCATTTTGTAGGGCGTCGGCTGCCGCAGCTCGGTGAAAGGCGGTTTGCGGACAATCTCGAAGTGCGATGGAGCTGGCCGAATTTTGACGGCTTCCACTGCGCTGACGTTTGGCGCGCGAGCTGGCGAGACGTGAAATAAAAGGAGGGCAGATTGATGGTGCTCGCGCTCGATACCTACGACCTTGGCGGCCTTGGCCTGTCCGGTGCGCGCGGCGCGCCGTCATCCAACTGGGATATATTGCAAGCCGGCCGGCGGTCGCAGGCGGTTGGCGAGAATGTCAACAGCATGCTCGTCTCGCAGGAGGAAGCCTACGACCGGCGCATCGATGACATTCTGCGGGCGACCGGCGTGCGGCTGCGCAATCCGGCGCGCGATACGACGCTGACCGGCCGGCAGGGGCCGGAGGCAGCGATGGGCGCGCTGTTCTCGAAGCGTGTCGCGCGGGATCTCGATGAGCGCCTGTCGCCGGACGACTTCATGGCGCGGCTGGCCAGGCTGGCGGAGGAGCAGCCGGACTACCGCGATATCATCCGGCCCGATCTGGATCCGCGCGAGGATGCCAGGCGCCTCGCGCGCGAGGCCGAGCGGCAGTTCCAGGATCTTTCGTCGCGCGGCGGCACGGGCTCCACGCTGGCGGGATTTGCCGGCATGTTTGTCGGTGCGCTGCAGGACCCCGCGATGCTGGCGACGATGTTCGTCGGCGATCCCGGCGGGGGCCGCACCCTCATGGTGCACGCAATGCGGGCGGCGGCCATCAATGCCACGGTCGAGGCGGGCCTGCAGCCGATCATCCAGGGCTGGCGTGCGGAGGCGGGCATGGAAGCCGGCGTGCTGCGTGGCGCTCAAAACGTGGCGCTGGCCGGCGCCTTCGGCGCGGGCATAGATGTGGTCGGCCGCTCGCTGTATCGCGGCGCGCGTGTGTGGCGCGGCGGTAAGTGGATTGAAGAGCCGGACCAGGCGCTGGCGCTGGACGAGGCAGCGCGACGGCTGCCGGCCGACAATCCCATCCGCAAGGCGTACGAAGGCGACGGCGCGCCGCTGGCCGATGTGCTGGAGCGCGCCGACGATCCGTCGATTCGCGACCTGGCGCAGCGCGCCAAAGATGCGCGCCTCTTCGAGCGCTACGGCATTGCTGACGAGTGGTCGCATCTCGAAAACACGGCGCAGGCGCTGCGGCGCGCGGAAATGCCGGATATGGAGCCACCGCCCGGCCGTGCACTCGAGCAGGCGCCGGAGGCGCGCACGCCGCGCCTGACGGATGATGCGCCCGCGCCCGGCCGCCGGTTCGATGTCGATGGTCGGCCGGTGACTTTCGGCACTTTCACGACACGCGGCATCGTTTCCGATCCGGCGACGTTCCAGTTCAAGGGCGGCGGTGATGCTGCCGGCGTCACCGAGCGCCTGGGCGACGTGATGACGTGGGACGACCTGGCGGCCGGCAAGGTCGTAATTTACGAGCGGGCAGACGGCACGCGTGTGATCGCGGACGGCCACCAAAGGCTCGGGCTGGCCAAGCGTATCGAGGCGGAGACCGGCGAGGCGCCAAAGATAGACGGCTATCGCTTCCGTGAGGCGGACGGCTGGACGCCGGACGACGTGCGCGCGCTGGCTGCAAAAAAAAATCTACAGGAAGGCAGCGGCGATGTGATCGACGCGGCGCGCGTGATGCGTGCCCGGCCCGATATTGTCGACGCCAGCATGCCGATGACATCAGGCATGATGCGCACGGCGCGCTCGCTTGGCCGCCTGAGCGATGAGGCGTTCGACGCGGTTGCGGGCGGTGTCGTGCCGGCCAATTTCGGCGCGCTGGTCGGCGATCTCGTGCCGGATGCAAGCCGTCATCTCGGCATCATCGAAGAGCTCGCGGCGTTGGCGCCGGACAACGCGCAGCAGGCGCGCATCGCTATCAACGAGATGATGAGCGTGCCCGCGCGCGTCGAGACGCAGTTGACCTTGCTCGGCGCGGAGACGCGCACGCGCTCATTGTTGCGCGAGCGCATGCAGGTGCTCGATGCGGCGCTGAAGCATTTACGATCGGATGCGCGCATCTTCGGCCTGCTCGATCGAGAGGCGGGTCGCATCGAAGGGGCGGGCAACCGGCTGGCGGATGGCAACCGGGCGCGCGCCGACGAAGCTGCGCAGATGACGGAGCTGGTGGCCACGCTGGCGCTGTCGTCCGGCCGCGTGTCCGATCTCCTCAACGAGGCGGCGGCGCGGGTCGCGACCGGAGCCTCGGCACGTATCGCCGGCGAGGCTTTCGCGCGCCGCGTCGGCGAAGTGCTCGACGCCGAAGGGGTGGCCGGCCTGACGCGCGCCGACAGCCCGCCGCCCCTGCGCACCGCCGGCGACGATTTCGACGAACCCGGCGGAGAAGCGGCCAAGCGCCAGGTGGAGGACCTGGAGCAGCGCGTGCTGCTGCAAGTCCGCGACGTGGAGAGCGAAGGGTTTGACACGTCGACACTTTACTATCACGGCACGATGGCAGATTTTAGCGATTTTGATATCGATCGGGCAGGCCAAAGCACGGGCACGCCGGATCGCGCAATATTTTTGACTACGGACCCGGCAGAGGCAAATAACTACGCCTTTGGGTTGCTTGGCGATCCCGTGGACGGTGGACGCATCGTCAGCGCTTTTGTGCGCGGCAGGATCAAGAAAATTGAATTCGAAAAGACCTTCAGCTTGGACGAGCGGCGCAGGGCATCGGACATTAAGGCCGCGCGTGATGAAGGGTATGATGGTGTCACGTGGTCTAATATCACGGATGCAGGAGATGAGCCCACGTCGGTGACTGCAATATTCGATCCGAAGAATATTCGTTTGGCAAATTTCCATTCGCGTCAGGTGGAGGACCTGGAGCAGCGCGTGCTGCTCCAGGTGCCGCGCACGGACGATCTGGGGTTTTATTCCGGCGCTTTAGAAGCCGCATTGAAGATTACGCAGGTCAGGGGGACGCCGGATCAGATGCTGGCGCAGCTCAAAATAGGAGGAGCGAAGAATGCCGAATTGAATGCTACCGGCCTTGTAGAGCATATGAGTAAAAAGGACATGATCACGCGCGATGAAATAATAGAATTTTTAGAAGTTCATCGGGTGCGACTTAATGAAGGCATTTATACAAATGCGGCGCGTGTGCGCGGAAATAATGATCCAGATGCGCGGCCGGCAACTTTTTCATCGTATTCAATTGATCCTAGAAACACCACGTACAAAGAGACGGTCTTATATTTAAAAAATGGACCGACGATAGAGGAGATAGACAAGCAAATTGCGGAAGTGACAGAAGCAACGCAAGCGCTATGGAGAAGAGATAGAAGCGGAGAAATTCTCACGGCAGAAGAAAGTGCCTTGCTCGCAGATGGAAATGCGAGGCGAGCGGAATTGCTGGCATTGTATGATGAAACAGGTCGGCAAAATTTCTTGGAGTCGCATTTTTTGGAAGAAAATGTGATTCTGCATCTCAGGACGTCGGTGCATGCGGACGATGCCGATGCCAGACATTTCGTGATTCAAGAGCTGCAGTCAGACTGGGGGCAGAAGCTGCGCACCGATAAAACAGGGCGAGATGAAAAAAAATTGGAAGCCTTGCGCGAGCAGTACGGCAAAGCGGTGAAAGAGCTGGAAGAAAGCGGAATAAGCTCTTTTGTAATAAATTCGACGACTGCGATTGGAGATCAATATGGCGAAGCAGTGCAGGCCAAATTGGAGCTGGTGCGCCGATTAGATGCTGAGATTGCATTGCTGTCGAGCGCGGCGCCCGATAATATTCTGGTGGCGACTACGGATAGGTGGGTCAATATGGGCTTGCGTCGAGCCTTAATCCAGGCAATTGATGCGGGCGTCCAATATATCACTATTGCGTCCGGCGATACCGTTGACGGTTTCGGCATGGGCGCGCCGCTTGACGGGCTCAGATATGCCTATGATGAGATGTATCCGAAAAAGCTGCGGGATATATTGAAAAGGCTTGATCCAGAAGCTGCGGCGGGCGTCAAAATAGACACGGTGCGGGCAGCCGATGGGCGTCCTGTCGGGGCGGGGTTCGTGGCATTCCCGATCACCGAGCAGGTGCGCGCTGCTGTCAATGCGCGCGGGTTGCCATTGTTTGCGATGCATGATCCTGTGGCGCCGACGCCGCGGGCGGCGGCCGATATGGCGGCGATGCGTTCCGAGATCGACGCCGTGATCGCACGCTTGCCGGATGATGTGCGCGTCGAGCTGGCGGACGGGCTGACGTTCAAGGGTAGCGATGTCGATGGCTATTTTGATCCGTACGAAAGGCTTATTCGCGTGTCGCTGGCCGCAGACAATCCGGGGCGGACCGGACGGCACGAGGAAATGCACGCCTACCGCCAGCTTGGCCTGCTGCGCGATGACGAATGGGCGGCGCTGACGGCGCGTGCCGAGGCGGACGGCCTGCGCGCGACGTACAGCATCGATGCGCGGTATCAGGAAATCTATGCACAGCGGTTCGGGGATGATGCGGACGGGCTGGAGCAGGCGCTGATCGAGGAGACGATCGCGGAGATGTGGGCGGATCGCGCTGCCGGGGCGACATTCGGCGGCGCGATCGATGCGATCATCGACCGCGTGCGCGACGTGCTGCGGCGCGTCGTGCAGGTCCTGCGTGGACGTGGGTTCCTGACGGCGGATGATGTTTTCCGCCGGATCGAAAGCGGCGAAGTGGGGCGGCGTGAATTTGAGAGCGTGCGCGCCGCGGAAGCTGACGCGCGGGCGGCTGAGGTTGTGGAGGCCTGCAGACGATGACGATTGCGGATTGCCTGGGCTCTGCCGTCGCGCAAGGCGAGCTGGATCAGGCGCAGGCCGATGAGCTGGTCGCGCTTTATGATCGCTACGTGGCGCAGTATCGAACGGCGTACGGTGCCGCGCAGGCGCGGCGGGTGGCGCAGCAGCAGCTCGCCGCGCGCATCGCGGCGGAGGCGACGCAGCGCAAGCGGGCGGCGCTGTTGCAGCTCGAGACGATGGAGCGTGTCGAGCGCTACGTCTACAGCTACAAGGACGCGCGCGGGCAGATCAATCCGGGCATGGCTATGATCGCCCTGATCGAGCACCACGGCCAGAATGTCGGCGGCACATCATCGATCGAAGGGCGGCGCAAGGCCATCGTGGCGGCGGCGCATGGCCATCTCGAGGAAATGCTGCACGCCTTCCGGCGCACGAACGTCACCGGCGCGACGCGTGACAAGGCGCGGCAATCAAATGTCGTGCGCGAGCTGTTCGGCGAGGCGACCGGCGACGTCGTGGCGGCGCGCCTCGCAATGGCCTGGAAGCGTGTCGCCGAGGACCTGCGCATTCGCTATAATGAGATGGGCGGCGCGATCGGCAAGCGCGACGACTGGGGGCTGCCGCAGCGCCATGACGGCCGCCGCATGCGGCTCGCGCAATATGACGCCTGGCGTGATTTCATCGATGGCCGGCTCGACTGGGACCGGATGAGCCATCATCTGACTGGCAAGCCGATCCTCGTCGGTGAACGCGAGGACGTTCTGAAATACATCTTCGACACGGTGACCAGTGAGGGCTGGGCGCATCAGGACCCAAGCATGGCCGTCAAGGGGCGCGGCGCGCTCGTGCGCCAGCACGCCGAAAGCCGGTTCCTGGTGTTCAAGTCGGCCGATGCCTGGATGGAATACCAGAAATCTTTCGGCGAAGGCGAGATCATGGCGGCGATGATGGGCCACATCAACATGATGGCGCGCGACATCGCGACGATGGAAGTGCTCGGCCCAAACCCGGATGCGGCGATGCAATGGCTGCGGCAGGCGGTGACCAAAGAGGCGGCCGAGGCGGCGCGCGGCGCGCCGGCGCGGTTCCCTGTCAAAACGGAGATCACGGGCCGCAAGATCCGCGACGCAGCCGGACATGCCCGCGCGCAGATCGACGTGGCCGAACGCATGTATGCGATCGTCCGCGGCTCGGCAGGCATGCCGACAAACCAGATCGCGGCCGATGTCAACGGCTTCGTGCGCAATTTTGTGACGGCGGTATCGCTCGGCAGTGCGCAGCTCTCTGCCGTGACCGATCCCGCTTTCGGAGCGCTGGCCCGGCGCTTCGCGGCTGGTCCAACCGGCTCGTTCGGTTTGGCGTCGGACATGGCGACGGCTTTCGGTGATCTCATCAACGGCGGCATGAGCCGGCGCGAGGCAGTGCGCGCGGACCTGATCAACGACAGCATGATGCACCTGATGGGCGAGAGCAATCGCTACGTGGCGTCAACGGCCGGCGTCGGCCATGTGCTGGCGGACCGCGTGCTGGCATGGCAGGGCCTGTCGACGTGGACGCAGGCGAGCCGGCACGGTTTCGGCCTGCATATGCAGGGCATGTTCGCCGATCACGCTAACAATGCATGGGACAAGCTGGCGCCGGAGCTGCGGCGCTCGTTGGAGCGATACGGCTTCGATGAGGTCGACTGGAACGTGCTGCGCCAGGCGCGCCAGCACGATCTGCGGCCTGGGCGGGGCGCGGCATCGACGACGCGCTCGGCCGGCGCCAACATCCTGCGCCCGCGCGAGATGCAGGAGCTGACCGCGGCGGCTCTGCCATCCACCGTCAATGAGAGCGTACGCGACGCGGCGCGCGAGCTGAGCGGGGATCTGGCACTCATGCGCAATGGCGGCGCGACCATGAGCTTGCGCGAGCTGCTGGAGCGCGTCGAGCAGATCGGATCGCCGGAGCTGGCGGAAATGGCGCGGCGCTTCCGCCTTCAGGATGTCGATGAAATGATCGCGCTGCTCGACGTGCTGGCCGGCGGCGATCCGCGCTTTGCGGCGGGCAGCCTGCCGACCGACGCGTTCGATGACAAGGTGCGCCGCTACATGCGGAATCTGTCAGAGCGGTATGCCGAGATGATCATCCAGGAGACCGATTACGCGGTGCCGCAGGCCACGGTGCGCAGCCGCGCGTTCTTGACGGGCGAAAGCCGCCCCGGCACGACGCAGGGCGAGCTTGCCCGATACTTCTCGCAGTTCAAAAGCTTCAGCGTGGCGGTGATGCAGCTGCACGTCGCGCGCATTGGCCGGGAGCTGGCCAAGGGGCACAAGATCGGCGGGGCGAAACACGCGGGCGCGCTGTTGATCTCGTCGACTTTGCTCGGCGCCCTGGCCTTGCAGCTCAAGGCTATGCGTGACGGCAAGGATCCGCAGCAGGTTGATGATCCTGCGTTCTGGGGCCGGGCATTCGCGCAAGGCGGGGGCCTGGGTATCTGGGGCGACTTCCTGCTCGCCGACACAAACCGCTTCGGCGGGACATGGGCGGAGACGCTGGCAGGGCCGACAGTCGGCCGCCTCGAAAATGCATGGAATCTGACGGCGGGAAACATCCGCCAGCTTGCGACTGACAAGGACACCAACGCCGGCCGCGAGCTGGTGAAATTCCTGGACGCGAACACCCCGGTGGCGTCGCTGTGGTACGTGAAGCTAGCGTGGCAGCGCGTGGTGCTCGACCAATTGCAGGAGCTGATGGACCCGGAAGCTGCAGCCGCATTTCGCCGCCGCCAGGCGTATGCCGAGAAACAGGGGACGGATTACTGGTGGAGGCCGGGCGATGTGGCGCCCGACCGCGCCCCGGATTTTGTCGGAGAGTAGTGGGGTTCCTTTCCAGTTATGCGGCAACCGCCCGAGCGGTGCGCGCCATTGAAATCAACACGTCTCGGAACTCTGGCGGCGTGGCGTTTCTGATCTTGGTTTTGTTCTTACCACCAACCATTGCAGTCATGCCTATGCGCCGGGCCTTCGCGTACCCGTAGCGCTCCAGCGCTACCGGGTGCAACCGCTGCTCGCCCTTCGACCAATCCAATTCCGGAAACCCAACCTTGCACGCATAGAGCCAGGTGGGCTTGCGGCTCATGTGGCCATAGTGGCCTTGTTCAACGTAGCAAGACCGGCCGCCGTGGTTGTCCGGCTCGTTCCATCCTGCGTGACGCTTGGGGCGTTCCAGGCCGAACCATTTCCAGGCATGACTGTCACATGGATGCTCAAGCACGCCGCCGAATTTTCGAACTGCGGACAACGCTGCTTCGAAACAACCGCCATCATCACCAAGCTTGTACTGGTGAGGCTTGCGTGTGCTGCCGTGCCAAAATCTCCCCCATCGCTGACAGGGAGGATGCGCCACAACCGGCCACGGCCCGGCATACTCACGAGCATCGCGCGCCTCATCCCACGCATCAACGCCGGGAAGATCGGCGTAGCAGCCGTCAGGTTCTATGTAGAGCGCGGCTATCAAGTGCGGGCGTCCTTTTCCAATTTGATTGCGGTGGCAGCGGGCGCCGTTGAATGCCCGCCTTCGGCCCTTGTGAGCTGACGGCGCAATGCCGCCCCTCCAACTGTTTCCACCGTCCCGTTTGCCGACATTTAAGAGGTCCGTCTGTAACGGGATGCGAACTCATCCAGACCTGAGGACAATTTAGTTAGGCCCTTGACAAACGTCAATACAAAAAATACGTTCCCAACAATCAATACAAACACTGCGAGCAACAATCCATTGACGAATCCCCAGGCAGTCGGCACAGACGCCGACATGAAAGACAAATGGCTGCAAGTCCGCGTCGATGACGCGATTGAGCAGATGTTGCTTGATCTCAGGAAGGCCGAAGATGATCTGCCGGGCAAGTCGGCCATGGTTATCCGGCTGATCGAGCGCGCGCACGCGAAGCTCAAGGCGGGCAAAAAATGATCACTCGCCGCCTTCTCGCCGATTTCCAAGGTAGACTGGAAACAATATTTTCAGTCGAAAATGGGAAATTGTGTATGCGAAAGCAGGGAACGGGCCGACCGATCGGCTATGCGCGCGTTTCGACTAAGGATCAAAGCACGGCGCAACAGGTTGAAGCACTGCGACGCTACGGCGTCGCGGACGACGACATATTCATCGAAACGGTGTCCGGCGTCAGCAAGCGCCGGCCACGCCTCGAAGAGGCTATAGCCAAGTGCGATGAGGGCGACACACTGGTCGTCTGGAAATTCGATCGGTTTGGCCGTTCGATCCTCGATCTGCTCAATCGGATGCAGCACTTGCAGGACAACGGCATCGGCTTTGTCAGCTTGACGGACAGCATCGATACGACCACGCCGGCCGGCCGGTTCATGACGAACATGCTCGCCGCTGTGGCCAACTTCGAACGGGACATGATCAGCGAGCGCACGCGCGCCGGCATTCAACACAAGATCAGGACTGAGGGCTATCGGCCAGGCCCCGCGCCGAAGCTTTCCGGCAAAGCTCTGACGTTCGCCAAGAAACGGCGCCGGCAGAAGGCGACAGTGCCTCAAATCCGCGTTGAGTTGCTGAATGAATTCGGGATCAAGGTGTCAGACAAGACGCTCTACAACGTCACGGCGCCGCCCCACAAAGGCAAGAGATAGAGGTGGGTGATGCACTTGGGTGAAGCGCCAGACGGATATTGCTGGATTTACATCAATGGCGAGTGGAAGCTCGTCCCTATCAACTAGAAGGATGCGTGAACACAATGGCAGACATATTCGGTGGCGTTCCGGAAAGCAAAGAGGAGAGAAATGAGCGCGAACAAATGGAACAACGGTGGCACGACGTTTGGCGTGCGTCTGATGAGCTAGACCATTGGCGCAAGCGAGCAGAGCAGGCCGAAGATAGGCTGCGCTACGGCATCATGTTGATTAGGGATGGATTTTTCAATGAGGCGATCTTCGAGATGTCGAGACTGTTAGACGGTGATGCCGAATTTGAATTTTATCAACGCGATCGCTTTGAGAAAACCGGACAGTAGGTGGACGCCATGCCTAAAGCTCGGCCGACCGACGATCAGAAAAGAGTGCTGGCGGAAGCGATGGCGGAAGAAGCCTACAAGCAGACGGTCCACATGCAGCGCGCGGCCAGTCAATTGCGCGCGACGCATGCGCGCTGGAAGGACGATCCCGACTATCGGGCGCGTCTTTCAGGTCTCGCTATGCTCGAGGTCGTGGAGCGCATTGCGGACAAGCGCAAATCGACATAGCGTGTCTGCGTTGTCATAGCCGCCAGCCAAACGCTGGTTCTACATTGGCCCGGGCGCTGTGCTACCAGCGCCCGGGTTGCTTTGAGGCCCCCCCCGTGTCGTCGTGGCTATGATGCCGGCAAATCACGGGGCCGGGCATGGGACACGCGCACAATCACGAGCTGACGCGCTTCCGGGCGACATGGGCGTCGGGCGAGAGCTACGCGCCCGGCGATGTCGTCGCGCGCGGTCGTAAATCCTATCAGTGCGCCCGCAATCATACCGCCGGGGCGCAGTCGGAGCCGATGCACGGCGAGGATTGGACCAGCTTCTGGGACGTATATCCGGACGATGCCAGCTTGCGTGCGATGTCTGCGCCCGCGTCGTCCATCGCACTGATACCAGCTCCACCGCCGGCAGCTATCGCAGCGCCTGATCCTCGGCCTGCGGATGTCAGCCGTCTGTCGTCAAATCACACCCCCCCCGTGAAGGACGACGGCCAGATGCTGCCGGCGGTGCAGGCCAATTTCCCCGTTGGCGATCCGCCTTGCGCGTCGGAAATCATCGACGACAGCGAGGAGGGCGCGCTGTCCGTGGCCTGGTCGCTCGACGCGATCCGCCAGGAGCTGCGGGCGCTGGCTCAACGGATGAAGTTCGTCGGCGTTGCCGGCAGTCCGGACGCGACCGATCCGCTGGTGGCAGAGTTGTGGCGGCGCAAGTGCGCCCTGCTCGGCGCGCGCGATACGGCTGAGTGTCAGGCGATGATGTTCGCGGCTATGTTCGAATGGTTCCGCCTGCTGCGCAAGCTGCAGCGCGGCGAGCGCTGGACAGCCGAAGAAGTCGCGCGCAACGGCTCACTCGAAAGCCTGGATCTGCGCATGGCCGAGCTCGACGAGCGCTATCGCCTCATGTCGGACGACCCGCCGCTCGATCTCGCGCATGACCGCCACTGGCAGAAGCGGACCAGGCGATGACGGTTCCTGACTGGATACGGATTGCGGACGGCGAGATGGGCCAGGCGGAAGTGCCGGGCGCCTCGCACAATCTGCGCATTGTGCGCTATGCGCGTGACATTGGCTGCACCTGGGTCGAAAGCGATGAAGTGCCGTGGTGCGCCGGGTTCGTCGGCGCGTGTTTGCAGCGCGCCGGCCTCGAGCATACCGGCTCGATGCTGGCGCGCTCCTATCTGAATTGGGGTGTCGAGTGCGGCCCCGTGAAGCATGCCGTGGTGGTACTGCGTCGCGGCAACGATCCGCGCGCCGGGCATGTCGGGTTCCTGGTCGAGCGCCGCGACGGAAAAGTCTATTTGCTGGGCGGCAACCAGGGTAACGCAGTCTCGATCGCCGCGTACATGGAGACGGACGTGCTCGGCTATCGCTGGCCGGCCGATGCGGCGGCGCCGGTGCTGGCTGTCGAGGAGCGCGCGGCTGCGCCGCTGCCGGAGCCATCGCCCGCGCCTGCGCCTGCCGCAAAGGGCAATGGCAAGCGCACGCCTGGGCAGCTCATGCTGCAGTCGAACACCATTCTCGGCGCGCTGATGTCGGGCCTGGGCGTTGTCGTGCTGTGGCTGCAGAGCGCGCTGCAGGTGGCGCTCGATGCCGCACGTATCGCAACGGAATTCGCGCCCGTGAAGGGGCTGCTGGCGAGCATCGGCGGCAATCTCGATGCGATCGGCGCAGGCATTGGCGTCTCGGGTGTGCTGCTCGCGATTTATCGCCGCCTGAAAGACGAGGAGGCGCGCTGATGTTGGGGCTGTTCAACGCGGGCACGAACGTCGTGGCAATGATCGCGCTGGCTGGCGTCGTGACCACGGCGGCGCTGTGGCACCGCGGCGAAGTGCAGCGCGGCGTGAAGCAGGGTGCAGCGGTGGAACGGACAAAGACGGAGCGGGCGAATGATCAGGTTATCCAGCGCGCTGCTCGTGTGCGCAGCAGCGTGCGCGACGAGCGGGTGCGCGGGGTCGTGGACCCCAATTACATCGACTGAGCGGGCGAAGCTCGACGCGCGCGTCGTGCAGGCGTACCGCGCGCTGCCGAATTCCAGGCAGTGCCCTTATCGGGTGCAGCAGGCGATTGCCGAGCACAACGCGGTACATGCCAGTAACGTCAGCGGCAAGCTGACGATCTACAAGCCGCGGCAGCCGGCGCCGAAGGCCAAGCGAGCAGAGGTGCCCGCGACATGACGTTTGGAGTGCCCGTAGACGACCGCCTGCTTGATGTGACGCTGACCGCCGGGCAGACCGTCATTGACACTGATTTTCCGGTACTGGCGGATGGCGACCTGACAATCGTGCGCGTGCGCGCCGGCGTCGAGACCGCCTTTGTGCTGGATACCGACTACGGCCTCGCCGATGTCGGGGAGCTGGGCTACAAGCGCATCACGCTGGCCGTGGCGGCCGAAGCGAGCGACCGGCTCGTGATCCGCGGCACACGCGCGGCCGCGCGGACCAGCAATATTTTGTCGGGTGAGATGCGCGCCAGCGTGTTCAACGCCGAATACCGCTCGCTGATCGTGCTGATCCAGGAGCTTGTGCGCGACCAGGGCCTGGCGCTGCGTGTCGACCCGATCGACGATCTGACGATCACGCGCGAGCTGCCGCTGAAGGCCGATCGCCTTGGAAAATTCCTGCGCTTCAACGGCCTGACGGGCGCGCCGGAAGTAGCGGACGCGACCACCGATGCGCCGGTGATCCATATCGTGACGGCTGCGCCCGGTGCGGGCCTCGGCAACGACGGCGATCTCGCGATCTGGCTGAACGCCCCCGACGCGGAGCATGGCAACGTCTACGGCAAGGCTTCGGGCGCGTGGTCTTTGCGGGGCAACATCAAGGGGCCGCAAGGCACGGCGGGCACCGGGGTGCCGGCGGGCGGTGCCCTGCACCAGGTCCTGCGCAAGGCGAGCGCCGATGATTACGATGTCGAATGGGCGACTGCTGCGGGCGGCGGAGGCGGCGGCGGCGGGTCAAACAGCGTCAATGATTTCCGCCTGACGCTGGCCGATGGCGATCCTGTTCCGGCCGCAAACCAGACGGCAAAGACAACGCTCTACTGTACGCCGTACACCGGCAACGGCCTCGCGCTTTACGATGGCTCCGATTGGTCCGTGCTCCCATCTGCGCAAGTGAGCGCCGCCATACCGAGCACGACAAACACCAATCACGACGTCTTCGGCTACGACGCGAGCGGCACGCTGACTTTGGAATTCGTCGCGTGGACGAATGCCACCACGCGCGCCACCGCGATCGTGAAGCAGGATGGCGTATGGGTGAAGTCGGGCGACGCCACGCGGCGCTTGCTCGGCACGATCCGCACCACGGGCACGAGCGGGCAGTGCGAGGACAGCAGGACAAGCCGGTTCGTCGCGAATATCAGTAATGCTCGGCCGCGCTCGCTGTTTTATGCGGCCGGGACCGAAAGCTCTTACAATTACAACGACCCAAGCGTGACCCCACCGCAGGTGATGTATAAATCTCTTGATAGTGCCAAAAATTTCAAGGCCCTGTTTCCGACTGGCGAGACCTTCGCGAGCGTGTCGGCGCATAGCATGGTCTTTAATGCGGCCACGCAGGACGCTGCAGCAGCCGACATCGGGATCGATGGTTTGACGCGAGATGCGGATATCTCGCTGGGTGCATACGGGGAAACGGCCAATGTGCTGATAGCGACATACGAAGGCGCGCCAGGTGCTGGAATGCACACGTTTTACCATCTGGAATATTTGCATTCGAATAAAGCGACGACGTCTTTCTACGACGCTTACAACGGCACTCTGGCCGGCTTGCGGGGGATCGTGTGGATATGAGCGCAAAGCTGGAAAATCCGGGTGAATTCCTGATGAGAGTGAAGGCTTTGGCCGACACTTTATCGGGCGATGTGGGGCGCATCGTGATCGGAGACCGCGCCGATCCCACGACGTGGCACGTCGCCTTCGGGCCGAGCGTGTCGGCAGAGCAAGCCGCCGCGTGGCGAGCGCAGATCCGTGCGCACGATTTCGACGCGCCGACCGCTGAGGACGTGCGTGCGGAGGCCAGCCGGCGGATGCAGGCGCTGGTATCGGCGCGGGACGCCGATCATCTCGCGGTGATCCTGTCAAATGCGCAACGCGAGGCCATCAGGCTGTTGCGCATCGGCGCGGATAACTGGACGCCGCAGCAAGCGGCGCGAGCGGCGGAGCTGGAGGCGGCGGATGCTGCGATCGAGGCGATCCGGGCGGCGTCGAATGCGATCGAGGCCGCCCCGCCAGCGACTTACACGGACGATCAGCATTGGCCCTAGGCGACCGGCGATGACGCATGCAGCAGATATTGATGGAGATGTGCCGCACGCTTGGCCGCATCGAGGCGCGCCAGGAACATCTCGACGATTGGGTCAAGCGGGAGATGCGCGACGTGCGACGGGACATCACCACACTGAAGCGCGCCAAGGCGCGGCCGCCGGCGCTCGAGCTACTGATCAAGCGCTCGCTGACGTGGCTGCTCCCGCTGCTGACGCTGTGGGGCACCGGCAGCATCGACGCGGCCCTGAAAATTTTCGAGGCCATGCGGTGAAGGCTTGGCAGCGGCTTCTGGCCGGGGAGACGCGTGCCGACCGGCGGCTGGGCTGGTCGCTGCTTGGGTGTCTCGCGCTGCTGAGCTTTCATGCAGTTCTGGCGTGGCTGCGGTGATCGCACGGCTAGCGTCGGAAAGTCCGACGCGAAATCGTCGGACGGCAGCAGACTGATCGGCCTAACCCATTGAAAAGATTGGTGCCGCAAGAGGGACTCGAACCCCCGACCCCCTGATTACAAATTCTGTGCGTGTCAATGATTTCAAGCAGTTAGCCTCAATTTCCGACGCTGGAACCGGGGTGAAAACCAGGGGCGTCGGAAATCTCAGAGCGCGATGCCTTCGCGGTCCATCCATTGCCGCAGCTTGTCGATAGCGGCGTCAGCCATGCGGTCGTCGAGTGCCAGATAGTGCTCGAGGACCTTGTGGATTGTCGTCAGCGTGTGGCCGGTGATCGCGCGGATTTCCGGCACCGAGCAGCCGGCGATGGCCAGGCGCGTGACGGCGGTGTCGCGAATGTCCAGGAACTGTTTTTTGTGCATTTCCGGCAATTTTTTGCACGCTTCCGCGCGCACGCGCCGGAACACGTGATTGAAGCTGTTGCGCGTGTAGGGCCGGCCCGTCGCCTCATTCACGATGAGCTGGTGCACGGTGGCCAGCGACAGGGCGTGGCGGGCCTCGTCGCGGCGGCGGCGGCGGATTTCCTCGATGCGGCCTGCGAGCTGATCCGTCAAGGGGACGCTGACCTGGGCCCCCCGCTTCGACTGCCGGAAGCGCGCGCGGCCGTCTCCGACTTCGGGCAAGGTATAGGCCAGCAAGTCACCCTGGCGCTGGCCGGTGTGCAGGCCGGCAATGATGGCGTCGCCAATTGACGGCACGCCGATGCCGTCCGCAAGGCTGACCATCACGTCGATCTCGGCGGGCGTCCATACGACGACGCGCGGTGGCACGGTCGGCCTTTTGAGCTGCAGGCAAGGATTGGTGTTCGGCGCGCGCAGATCGCGCAGCTCCGCATACGTGAAGACGCGGCGCACGACGGCGAGGATGCCATTGGCCATGGCATGGCCGCGCTGCGTGTGCATCTGCTCCCAAAAGCCGAGGATGTGCGACTTGCGCACCGCGGCGACGGCGCGATCGCCGAAGTGCTCGAGGAAAGGCCGCGCCTTGCCCTGGTAATCGTGGCGTGTCTGTTGGCGCAGGCGCAGGAAGTCCTGGCTGGCGTAGTAGAGCGCAAAAAGGTCGTGACACGTCACCGCTGTCTTGACCGGCAGGGACGGGCGGCGCTGCCCGGCCTGGCTTGCCAGGTCCTGATTGATTGCCTGCGCTGACAGCACCGCCTCGGCCAACGGCAGCCACGAGCCGGCGTTGTCCTTCAGGTCCCGGCCTTTGAGGCCGAGGCGGCGCAGCTTTGGCGAGGGCTCCCAACGCGGGCGCCCGTCGCGCCATTTGAGATATGGCGGCAGTTTGACGTTGGCCATTTTTACTCTACCGGCGGCCTGATCTGCAGTTGATCTGTGACCCATGACAGAATGCGCACGCGGGCCGCATCGTCGTGCCGCGTCAGGATGCTATGGATGCGCGCCATCGCCAAGAGCTCCTGGTGCAGATCGATGGTCTCCTCGATTGTCTGATCGGGTATCGTCTCGATCACATCGAGTGGCGGCGGCGTCGGATGCGTGACTTCGCCGGGCAGGTCGACGGTGCGCAGATGCGTCGCGTCGCGGGTTTGTCGGCCAAACATCTACACCCCCGCGAACTGCGCATCGAGCGCCGCGGCATCAGCCGCGATCTGGATGGCGCTGGCATCGGACGCCTGCGCCGCCTCCATGGCCGCCCGATAGGCGGCGGCGTGAATGCGCATCTCGCGTGGCAAGTTCTGGTCGAAATAGGCATAGACGTGCGCGCGTGACCAGATCGGAGGGTCGCCTGAGCCGCCGCCGCCCATGATGGGCGGCGGC
>Ga0180433_10001599_pt1 | contig 37550 bp, 54 predicted proteins | sample SS_ome_8_FD_132980 | JGI IMG/M metagenome (GOLD analysis project Ga0180433, IMG submission 132980) | Hypersaline lake sediment archaeal communities from the Salton Sea, California, USA - SS_1_D_1 metaG | ecosystem: Environmental > Aquatic > Non-marine Saline and Alkaline > Hypersaline >... | reverse complement strand
CGGCCTCTTGCAGGTTGGCTCCTTGCAGGTCGGCCCATCGCAGGTGGGCCCCTTGCAGGTGGGCCTCTTGCAGGTCGGCCCATCGCAGGTCGGCCTCTTGCAGGTGGGCCCCTTGCAGGTGGGCCTCTTGCAGGTCGGCCTCTTGCAGGTGGGCCTCTTGCAGGTCGGCCTCTTGCAGGTGGGCTCCTCGAAGGTTGGCTCCTCGAAGGTTGGCTCCTTGCAGGTCGGCCCCTCGCAGGTCGGCACGTTCACCACCGGCTTCATCAAATAGCCATTTTCTGTGCTTCTCTAATATTTCTGTCAGCTCTTTGCTATCCATTCTTCTGCCTCCTTAAATAAACCGCATCGGGGGTTGCGCCCTGTATTATCGTCGTTTAACCGCTATCCCGGTGAGGGTGGATAGAGCCCCGTCTGCGGTAATCATTTACTCCTCCAGCCTCATCGCCGCTCTGACGGTCTTTACCTGTATGCGCAGCCGGTCCCGTTCCCGCTCTGCTTCCCGTAGCCGTTTCTGCAGGCTGTCTATGACAATCTTCTTCGCTTCTATCTCCCGCAATGCCAGCTCCGAGGCATATGCTTTGTAATATCGCCTGGCCCGCAGGTCCGTGAAGAACCAGAAGAACAGCCCGACCGGCACCGCTCCGGAGAGCCAGAACAGCATAGCGGGAATATAACGCTGTATCGTCCGCAGTGCTTCTTCAATCATGAGCATCTTCAAGAAAAAAGAGACGGGCTTTTGTAGAATAAACCTCTTTTCCCACGACTTACCCGCCTCTAAACAGGTATAGGTGCGCCTATTTCACTCACCCGGCGCAGGGCTTTATTTTGAACCCTCAACGAGGGTTATTCCGCTTCCTAAAATCACCAGCCTTCGGACACGTCGCGAAGTGACTGGTCCCGTCTGAATCCACCGGCATCCGTTTGCCGTTTCGCGTGACAATCCAGTAAATAACCGCTCCGCAGCCCCGGCAGTTCTTCGCCGGTGTGTTCGGCGGTATATCGAACTTCAGGTTCTTATACATTACGCGATCTCCTTCACAGTCGGCGCTTCGAGGGCAGTCATTTCGATCTTCTGGGCTATCATCTGCTGCGCCGTCTCGCTGTGCGTTATCATGATGGTGTGATACCTGCCGCTTTCTCCGTGCGCCGCTTCGATCATCCGGATATACCGCTCCCTGGCTTCCGGGTCCAACGCGCCGTCAGCCTCGTCTAGGAAAACCGTCAGGAACTTCGTCCCCGTATTCCGCGCTCTGATGATACCGAAGGCATCGTATAGGGCTTTCTTTATCCAGACCGACTCGCCGCCGGAAAGCGTGTCGATGCTCTGCTCGCTGCCGTTTTCCGCGTCGAGGACGTAGATCTGGAAGTCCTCTGCCTGCTTTCGTTTCGAGCCGGATCCGACAAACCGCGTTGTCTGGACCTGGATCTGGAACCGGGATCCATACGCGGCGGTCAGAAGCCGGTTGGCAACTTCGGTGATATTCGGTGCGAGTGCGTCGAGCTCGAGCGCCTGTATCCCGTTCGGTCCGCAAGCCTCCTGTAGAAGCTGCCAGTCGGCCAGCTCTGCGCGGGCAGACTCGAGGCTTTTCTTTACTTCCTCGAGCTCCGCCTTCTGTGCCTGAAGATCGGATAACTGCTGCGTAAGTCCTTTCCGTTCCGCCTCGAGAGAGGCTTTCCGGTTGCTGGCGTTCTCGTAAGCCGTTCGGAGTTCTTCCAGTTCGTCAACGGCTTTTTTGTGCTCCTGCTCGGAAGTAATGTCGATACCGGGTTTAAGCTCTTCTATCTGCTTCGTTGCGTCATCGATCTGCTTTGCAATAGTCAAAAGCCGGCTGTCCGCCTCTTCGATACGAACCTCGGCTTCCTGTGCTTTCCGGAGCATTTCCCTGGCACCAGTAATATCTATGGCGGAGAGCTCGTTCCGCACGTCGTGGAGCTCGGAGTCGTTAAACTCGGGCAGGCCCGGAGCCGGCGGATACTCGAGGTCCGCGATTGTGTTCCCGTTGATATTCAGGTCATCCTCGGCATGGTTGATTTCTATATCGAGATAGAACAGTTTCTGCTGTTCTTTCTTCAGCGTCGCCTCGAGTTCGGTCCGTTCCTGTATCAGTTGCTGCCGCGTTTCTTCCGGTAATATCTGGCCGCAGGTAGGACAGTGCTCATCCAGCGGTTGTTCTGTTTTTTCAACTAAATAGTCGATTTTCTGCGACAAAACAGCCTTTTTTTGCCGAAATTCCGATAGTTGCGCCTCAATTGCCGTCTTTTTATCCAGGTATTTCTGCTTCTCGGCATCGACGGCTTTGCAGGCTTTGTTGTATTCTGCGGTGAGGCGCTCTCGTTCGTCGCTGATTCTCTGGCGATCATCAAGGAGAGCGCTTTCTTTTGCCCGTAAGTCATCATAGTCTTGTACCTCCTGTTCGACGGTTGCTTTTATCTCGAGGGCCCGCTGGTAGTCCCGTTTTTTCCTGTCGAGCTCTTTCCGTTCCTCAAGGTATCCGTGTATATCGTCACGCAGGGCGTTGATTCTGTTCCGGAACTCGTTGTTCCGATCGACGTTTCTCTGCAGTTCTGCGACACGTTCCTTCACCGTATCGCCCTCTGTGTGGAGCCGCTTCATTTCCTCGTCCGCGTCTTTCACGTTGTTGTCCAGCTCGATAATGTCCATTTCGAGTTCAGGTATGCGCTGAACAAGGTCTTGTAACGTTTCTATTTTTCCGGAGTAGCGTGCGATTTCGTTGTCGAACTCCTTCGCTTTCTGCTTCGCAACTTCGGTATAGGTCTGCAGATAGTCGAGCCCGGAGAGCTCCCGGAAGATGGCTTTCTTTTCGCCCTGGGTAGCGCTGGTCACGTCGAACTTCTGCTTCTGCGCAACAAATGCGGACTGAACGAACATGTTGAGGGATCCGAACAGCTCCTCGATCTGCTCGTTGTAGGACGATATTTTCCCGTCCGAAAGCGGTTCCCCGTTTTTCGTAAGGAAGCCCTCGGTCTTTCCGGAGGCGTTCTGTCCGTCGATCATAATAAACGCCCGGTACTGGTTTCCGGTTGCCGTGTCTTCGAAATACAGGTCCCTGAAAGAGTCCCGCAGGCAGAAATGGTCCTGCAGCTTTCCGGAGCGAGTAAGAAGGCAGGCATACGGGTGCATGTTCTCGATGAGCGTACTTTTCCCGGCACCGTTTTTCCCGAGAAGGGCAATCAGGCCGGGGTCGAAGGTCTCGAGATCGAGCTCGATTTCCTCCTTCCCCTGGCCTTTCATAATGCCGATTGCCCCGCGGAGCCGCAATTTCTTCACTCGGATATGCAGACCCGCATGTGTTAGTCCCCCTTCCCGAGCTACTATTTCCAGTTCATCTGCTTTTTTGTATACGCTGTCGGAAACTTTCTTCTCCGACGAGTCCGCCCATATCTTCACTTTGTCCCGGAGCAGCGTCTTTTCTGTAATCTCCGCAGCCCGGACCGTTTCCGTCGGGATAATCGTCGTGGTGACGCGGGATCCGGGGAGAGCGCCGTGTTCGGTGATAAGCACGTTCAGCATATGGTCGGGGTTGCATGAAGCGATATCTTCCTTGACGCCTTTGACTTCGACCCATACCTGGTGCCCTGCCACTTCCTTGTACCATCCCGGCTCGTTGAGTCCGGTAACAACACTCACCTGAAGTTTTTTCCTTGGCGGGTGTGGATAGGCGTGCCGCTGAACCACAGTCCGGATGCCGGTGTCTTTCAATATGACCAGGTTAAAACCCTTCTGGTCCTGCTCTCCCCAGTCCAACGGGTATGCGCTCCCCGGGTAATACGCCTGGAGGTCGCCGATCTGCTGCGCCAGGTGGATATGTCCGAGGGCGTAATAGTCAGCACCGACCAGCGCGAGGTCGTCGCGTCCGAGCTCGATGCCGCCCGGCGGCAATATCTGATGATTCTGCAGGGTTGCGCCTGCAATGCTTCCGTGATATACCATGAGACAGGGAATGTCAGGATGCTCTTTGCGCAAGGCCCCTAACCCGAGCAGGAGTTTCCGCATTCCCTCTTTTATCGCTTCGTTCGTTTCCTGGATGCCGTTGCCGTTTCCGGAGGCAAGCAGCCATTCTTTTGTCGGTTCCGGACAGCCGACGATTAAAAGCTCCGCCTGGTCCTCGATTTTATCCCGGTGCACACAATCGTTAAATTGGTCATAGAAATAGGCGATTCCCGGCTGGATAACGGTAAAATTATGTTTTTCGTCCAGATCCTTGAATATCTCATAACACCCGGGAACGTCGTGTGTTTTTGTCCCCTCGACGACAACCACCGGCGCGATCTCGAGCATTTTCCGCACTCGCTCGATGAGTGCCGGAAGTCCTCCGGTGTCGCTGTTCTGCACCCCACGGTCGAACAGGTCCCCAGCGAGGACGAACAGCTTTACTCCTTCCATTATTCCCGTCTCTATGAGTGTATCCAGCGACGCGAGAGCCTGTTCCTTCGCGCCGGCGTGGTAGTGAATATCTGCAGCATGGATTATCTTCATGACGCCTTTCCCTCCTCTTTCTTCTGCTGATACGCGACGCAGCGGTCGATCATGTCCTGCATTTCCTCGAGGGTTGCATCTTCTCTCGCAAGCAGCTCCCGGATTTCTTCGGTAGCCTTCTGTGAGGAAGCGATTACATCCGATAAGAGCCATTCTTCGAGGTCAAACCGCGCTTTCTCGAGCGGGTCTTCGTCCGCGTCCGCTGTTTCTCCCCAATCGTCTTCTTCCGGAGCCTCTGTTGTCGTCTCCCCCTCCGGCTGCGGGAGCGATTCCCGCTGTGGAGTGACATCTTTTGGACCGAATAAACGGTCCGTTCCCCCGACTGCGTGCTGAATAGCGGCCTGGCGCATTTCCGGAGAATCGAGCATTTCATCAGTATTAATCGCGATTCTGGACACGACCATTGCCCGGCCTATGTCCTGCGGCCCGAAGGTTGTAGGTATCCCGACGAGCTCACGGACTACACGCATGCGCGCACCCGATGCAGCCCGCTGCCGTCCGAATTTCGCATAATCGAGCAACACGGAGCGTTCTTTTTTCTTATCGCCCTTTGCGTCCTGTTCGGCTCTGAGCTCGGCATCGAACTCATATTCCTGGACCGTAGAGGTCCTCCATGTGCCGTCAGGCTGCCGGCGGCGGCCCTGGGCCCGTCCGACCCATACATATTTGTCAATCTTCGTGACACTGCAGTTCTCAGCAATAAAAGAAATCCCTGCCGCTTCGCCGATCCTATCGGTGTGGTGCGATTTCGGCATCATTTTGCCCTTGATATCATGGAAATCTTCTCTGGTTGCATGAAGGACCGTTACTTGCGGGATGAACATCTTCTGCGTCTGTAGATCTTCAGGTTTGACAAACACGAGATCTTTTTTCTGCTCGTGCTCCCGTACAATCGTTAATGCTTTGTTCTGTTCCATTTCTCCCTCCATTCTGGTAAAGAGGTCGGGGCGCTGGACGTAGCCAGGTGACCCGCCCCGACTGAATGTTCTCGCTGGAGGGAGAACGGCAAACGGTCACGCCTTGCCGTTCTCCTCCAATCCTTTCAGGCTCTGTGAACGGGGACAAGGCCCTTTTCCGCAAGGACCGCCGTCATATCGTCCACTGCCTGTGAAAGCAGGCTCTTGGCCTCTTCCACGCTCGAAGCCTCAGCGGTAATGTCCATCTGGATAGTTCCCTTTGCTGTCTGCTTCGCTCCGAGCCGTACTCGTGTTTCTTTGTCCATATCTCCTCCTTGGTCTGGTTTTAGCCTAAAGAAACAACCCCTTCGGGCTGCTCCTCTTCTTCGAAGTTCAGCTCTTTCTGCGCCCGTGCCCCGTCAACGAACCGGAATATTTCGGCCTCAAGATAATCAAGATCCTCGCCGCATTCTAACGAGAAAATACTTATGTCGCTTTCGTCGTCTTCGTTATACGACTCTCGGGTAAAATGCGGTGTATTGATGGTCATAGGCGAATTGCTCCCGGAGAGCGTCCGGAGCGCTGTCAGGACAAGACCCTGCACGCCGTTCGTCCAGGTAACCGTCACGCCGCGCATGGTCAAGAATTCCCGCCAATGTCCGGGCAGCTCGCCGATAGCGATCACGTGATCGACCATTTTGTTGAATGCGTCGCCGAGCTCTTTCGACGGCAAGTCCGGCGTTTCGAGGGTAATAATGTCAACGCCGTTGTCTCCGTCCTGTTCGTATTTGATGAACAGGTCGCCCTCTTTGCTCATTTTGAACTTCAAAAGTCTGCGTTCCATTTATAGGACCTCCTTGAGTTTTCGCTGTACGTCCTCGACGGCCCTGGCAACAAACGCGACACCGCCGCATTCCCGGATCCGGTTTAAGAAATACTTCTGTTCCTTCCGGAGACGGCCTTTATTCTTTTTCACTTCGACCGCCAGAAACCGGCCATCCGGCAACACGCCGAGAATGTCCGAACTCCCTGGGAAACCGAACCGCACATATCTTCGCGAATTGCCGATACGTGTCGCTCCGGTATTGTTCCGCCAGCAGAAAATACCGCGTACCCACAGATACTCGAGTACCGCTTTTTGGACCTGTGCTTCGGTTGCTTCCAAAGTCTTATTCATTTTCCCCTCGTTTCAATCCGAATAATCATTCCGCCGATTGCCAATAATAGGCAGATAATAAATGCAACTATCTCAATAATTATTCCAAACACTTCTGTTTCCTCCAAAAATAGAGCCGCCCGGAAAAAGGAGGTAAAACCGAGCGGCAGGAAGTATGTATGAAAAAAGTTATCATTTATGGTCTTCTTTACGATCTTCTTTATGCTGTGCGATATCACGAGATAGACCGTCTTCAACATATTTGGCAATCAATTCTTGGACAGTCGCCCCTTGTTCGATACAAGCATGGCGCACCTGTTTCCATAGATAAGGACGCAACCTGGTCGAGACAAGCTTCAAACCATCATTTTTCTGCATGAATTTCCCCCTTGACAAAATGGATGAATTTGCCTAGAATTTGAGAGTTATTTAAAAAAAGTTTTATTTTCTTAGCGAATTCTGCCGATAAGACAAGTAGAAAACCTGCCAAATTCGTAAACCGACAGTCTATATAATATCGGAAGTTGTAAAAATAACTATTTTCCCTATCTATATTTATATGCATCATTCGCTATTCCCCGAAATTCCTCATTTACTTATTATCACGATAAATCAAATTCATTATATACTCATTATAGACTCATAATACGTATATTGTCAAGCACTATTTTTTTATTCTTGTTAACAATAAGAAATGGTGATATATTATTGTTACGGTCTGCATAATGAAACATTTGGGAATCGTCATACCGGAAGATTTACATGAGGCATTAAAGAAAGTGGCAGCGATTGAATGCCGCTCTCTCCACATGCAATGTCTTCATACGTTTTACGAATTGGTAGAATCATATGGATTCACCGTGCCTATCACCTTTGAAAACAATCAAAAAATAGCCAGATCACAGAAAAAAAAGAGCAAAGAGCAAAAACTAAAAGATGAATATGAGGAGCTGTTAAAATGAAGAAAATGATTATAATTTCATTAATCTGTATCCTTATTGGTGCTGGATGTTCACTGACATTTACCGGCTGGATATACGGCAACTGGGAATGTGACGAAATCGACGAGCTTCTTATATTTTATGAAAATGGGAATATGTATATCAGCGGCCCCGGTTATAAGATACACACAACGTTTGAGATCTCGCAGGACGAGCTTATTGTTTATGACGCATGGGGCAATTCCGTCAATTACCTACAGTATGATCTGGAAAAAGAACGGCTTATTATCTATCGTTATGGTCTTTCGCTTGTTTATACGAGAGAATAAGACGATTCTGTTATCCAAACACCATCACCAGCACCACGACGATCGCGCCGATGCCGAGAGTCACGCCGCCGGTAATGACTACGGCTTTAATCAGTGTCCTCCTCCACTCCCTCTTCAATTGATTCAATGTAGTCGAGACCTGATTCAATGTACTCTCTAAACTCGTCAGCGTATTGCTGAGCTTCGGCACTGCTTTCTGCATACTGGATATAGAGCTTTCGATTGGCTTCAATTGATTCTCCAAGCTTATCAAACCCTCCTGAAACAGACTGTCCAAACTGTTCAAATCCGACTCGAAGGTTTCCAAGCTCTGTTGCCACATCTCCGAGAAGCTTGTCAATTTGTCTAACGATAGCCATAGCGGCATCCCTTTCTGCGGCAGCTTTTTCCACATTTCGCTCAAGGTCAGATATCGTTCCTTCCATACTGGATCGCCCGCTGGTTCGTCCTGTCCAAAACATAGAACCGCCGACAACAACAATAGCGCCAATAAGCACCCACAAAAGCCATTTCTTTTCCATTTCATTTCCTTATGTCCTTTAAGAATTTCAAGCCCGCCCGCTCGAACAGTACGATAATCACAACGGCAATAAACGCCCAGGATTCGAGGCGACCGCTATAGACCAGGAACCACGCGCCGGCCAGGACCACCATCTTGAATGACAGGACCTTCGATACCAGCGCTATAAGGCGTTTCGGTATGTCCTTCACCAGGTCCTTAAGCGTTTTCGCCATGAGCGGGTCCAGCCCGAGCTCGTTATATTCTTGTTCCGTCATTATATGCCCTCCCTGCTTTTTCCTGCCGGTAATATTCTTTCTTCACATCGGCGATAAACCTATTCCATTCGCCGAGATTATCGACAAACCAGAGCGGACATGGTTTCCAGCCGACCATCTGATTATGCGTCCAGATGTCCCAGAACGTGAGTTTATAGCGAAATAGATAATACACCGTGAGCTCTACCCCACTCCGCCATGTCGCCTCGAGGAAGTGCCCGTCATGCGTCGGATGGCACATTTCGAATCCGACCACGCAGCAATTCGGAGAAAGCGGAAGCTGGATATAATCGCTGAAGAACTTCTCTGCCCTGAGTGAATAGGCCCTCGGAAAGCCGTGCCGTCGTGCTATTTCCTCGGTGCTGCCGACCTGCCAAGCAACCTCGTCGTGCGGCATAGTCTGTATTATCTCGCCCTGCAGACCGACAACACCCTGCGTTGAAGCAAATATATGCTGCTCTATCTCGTCATGCGGATTCGGGTCGATACCGTCGGCGAGGTCCTTGAAATACTGCACGACTCCTGCAGCAGACTGCCCCGGATTGGCTGTGTTATGGACGACAATCGCCCGAGTCTCGCTCCTAATAAGCCCGGGCCGTGAATAACGATTGATTGGTAAAAAATCTTGTTTTATCTGCATACACCCCTCCCAGGTATGCGTTTTATTATGTTATGGGAAAATAGTGCTGAGCCATTGAAAAAGAGCAGGTAATTTGTCGGTAAGCAATGCTGCTGCGAGACTAATCAGTGACAAGCGGATGATCCATTTTCCTTTTTTATCTTCTTTTTGTTCAATACCATTATTGCTGCATGAATTCTCTATACTCTGAAGACGCGCAATAAGCCCCCGTTTCGTCCCGTTGCCGTATATCTCGCGTTTTACGTCTTTCAAATCGCGGTACATCTCAAGGATAGCTTCTCGCTGTGTTCGCGGTTCGGTAAAGTCGTCCATATTACCTCTCTCGTATCGTTTTTAGATCCTCCTCTATCTCGTCGTGTACTTCCTGCTTAACTTGCGCCCGTGCCGCTTCCATGTCCGTGTACTCTTTCGGCGGCTCTTTTCCGTTAGCTATCGCATTTAGCGAGTCCTTGATAATAGCTATCTCATCGTCTCGGTCGTAGCTGTACTTCTCCTTAAACAACTGTTTCTTCCGGCGGCTTATCTGCGCTTCCGAGGGTACTTGCCGATGCTTCACAACTTCCGCTTGTTTGCCGTCCTCTGTTTCCGAAACACGAATCTCATACTGTCCGTTTCCGTAGTCGTCAAGAAGCTCGTCTATTCCTTTTGCTACCTTGTCGGGGAATATCGTCTTGTAGTCCGGCTGTTGTCGGCCCGCCGCCGCATAGCCGAGTATTTTACCGTCTCGTATCTTTAAGCGTATACTCATGGCTCTAACCAACCCCGAAGGTATATAGCAACTGCCATGGTGTCGTGCATAGCTTCAACCCAAAAAGTTCTATTGCTATCAAGCGGACATAAACCGGTCCACAAATAATTTACAGATACACCACCATCATCAGCAGCCCGGATACCACACCATATTCTCGAATTACTACCATCTGTAGAATATCCAATCAAATACCTACCATCAGCACTATAATGTAAATAAATTGTACATATCGCACACCGACATCCTTTAGGCACATACCCGCTCAAGTCTATTTCCTGCAATCCGTCACCATTGGCCAAAGAAGCGTCGTTAAATACCGTACCTAAATTGGTTATAACATCGGGAAACTGTACGCCCCCGCCCTGTACCATCGTTGTATCTATACTCATGTTATAAACGCTCCATTCCAACTGTTCCCACTCAATTGCGTCCCCGTCCCGTAGTCTACATACTGCTGATCATGCTCGTTGTGGGTGCCCACGGGTTCTAGTCGGATGTGATCTACGTAGATGTATTCGTTATTTGCCGCAGCCGAATCAATATCTATTCTCAAAATCGTTCCGGTCGCATCTTCCCGAATTGTTCTTTCAACTTCTACGCTTTGCCATGCGTCGGTGCTATCAACACATACTGTTTCGGTAGACGCCCACCCAGAATCATAATCATAAATATGTATGCTAACTTCATCATAATCGGGGCCGCCGGAAGAAGGAATATAAATATACATACTTAATTTATATGTAAGTCCGGCAATTAGACCGTGCATGTCTGAGGTGCCTACCACATCAACCAAATTAACTAAACTTGAACTACCGGCAGCCGCCGTTTTCGTGTGCTTGTAGCTATACGTCCCCTCATACGCCTTCCCGCTGTCCCGTGAAAACGTTGCATTAGTCGTCGCCGGCGTCGTCTCGCCCCGCACCATCGGCGCTGTTTCACTCTCGCAGTCGCCCCGGTCTATGAGGTTGCCGTTGTTCCGTGCATTTATGTTCGTGATTTTATTGTTCGTGCCCTGATTCACAATAGCAGTGCCAAGAACATTTTTTACAATATTGCTGGAAAGATTAACATGAGAAGTGTCACCGCGCAAAATGATGCCATACTTAATGTGCTTATTATCATCGAAAGAGCCATAAATTTGGTTATTCGATAAATCATGTTCCGCGCCTCTCACACTAATAGCATCTTCGATAAATTTATTTGCCGTTCCATAAAATCTGTTTATATTAACCTGATTGTTATTTCCGGCGACATCGAGCGACCGCGACGATTGCACAGAATAAATCGCGATCACAAAATATGCAGATGAGCCGTACCCGTAAGTTATAGTCCTTTCACCGACTCTGAAGTCAGAAACTGTACTACTTCCGGTTTCAACAGCTATTCGTTCAGAATATTCTACATCTAAACCATATCCGGGGACAAAACATACCATTGCTGTAACATCGGTCGCCGTATCCGTTGTATATCCAATAAAAACATTTGAACTATTCATTCTATGAACGCTGATATTATCAACCGCACTACTCACAATCTCTTGCTCGTCCGAAACGGAGGCACTGTAATCTTCATCAAACTTAATATATACGAGCTTGCCTTTATTGCTGTCCGAATAATCTCTATATGTAATCACTCCGAGCGAAGGGAACAACATTGCAATATCGACGGCAAGATAATCTCCGGTAACTAGAGCAGAATTCCCGCTATCAATGTCTATATAAGATCCGTAAGTGATCGCATCGTCAGAATCAACCGTGCCGACAACCGCTTTAAGTTTATAACTATCACTGATATCAATACCAGTTAGGACAAAATGAGTAGAATCCGCCATGTCGCCGCCGGTTACCCAAAAATCTGAACTGGTCTGATATTCGGTTGGAAACGGGAATCCATCCCATGTAAAAACAACCCCCCCGGATGTTCGATTAACAGTGCATGAGGACCCTTTCGAATCGGTATCATTGTTATATGATATAACCATTTTTGTAGAACTCAAAACCGATATCACCGGATGCTTGCAACTGTCATTGTTAAGGGAATAAAAAGAACCACAACTTAATGTCCAGTCACCACTGACAGCATCTTGATAGATCTTAGCTCCAAAGATATCGGGCCCGCTCGTACCTCCGACCGCAACCACGACACAATAAGACCCGTCCTCTATTTGCCCTATTGACTTTATATCGAACGGTCCGATACCGACCATAATGCCAGTTACGGCATACTGCTGATCAAGCAGTGTATAACCATCTGTCGAATTCCAAGAACAAAGATTTACTTCCACGGAATAAGGAACGGACGCCCCAAACCGCCGGACCCAAACATATAAATCATCGACAACGTGTGTTGAATAACATTCCGATGCATATGACGATGTTATTTCCAGCGGCGTAACTTCTGTTATCTCTCCGATAATAGCATCTTTTCCGCCCGTGAGATCATTTTTCATAAACTTACATCCGGAGCCGCTCAAAGAAACCCCCAGACAGCCAGCATGATCGATATATAAATCATAAAAGCTAACTTCGTTTTGTGTTTCGTAAATAAGATATTTCTCAACTTCTGTCCCTCCCGTGTATTCCAGAGTCATTGTGGACAATCCGCCCCCGTCGATGCTGTTTGTCCACATATTAATATCCTGGTCGGTCTGGAGTATCGTTCCCTCGATACTCTCTCCGACTACCCACACGCCCTTCCGGTCAATTGTTGTGTTCCCGACATTAAATGTCCCATTCAGAAGCATTACGCCCTGCCCGGTATATCTCGCCTGGTCGATAGCTGCTTGTATTTCTACATAATCATTCGTTCCGTCACAAGCAACATCAGCGGCCCTTACAGTATTGTCCGCACCAACGGTAATAACATTCTGTCTCGGTCCGAGTCTGTTCACATCGCCCCGTGCTAATAACCGCGCCGTTGCATTGCTGTCAAACTTCCAGTCCTCGTATACCTCGCGGAACACGGCAACGGTACTTCCGAGCTGGTTCCATGACCGCTGAATCATTACCGATACACACTCGACAGCTGAATCAATATATTCCGGCTCCCCCGCCCCGCCGATCTGAAGCGTGTACCAATCTCCCGGATTGAAGTGATAACGGGTGCCTTTCAGGGTGATCTCATATTCGTGCAATTTATTGAATGTCCGTTTTTTCCAAAAATCGGCAAGTTTATTTACGAGCTCGCTCTGTGCGATATAATTGTTACCGAGTTCGAATAATTTCTCGCCGTTTTTGTAGATATCTTCGTAATCAATATGCCCGTCATGCAGCCAGCCTTCATCGCCGCTTAACCGCCATACGGGTTTCGCTTTGATCCCGAAATCAAATACAGTTACGGTATCACCCGTATTGTTTGATAATGACAATTTAGCCGCGTCGGCCTTAATTGTTGTATCTATCGTTGCCGTAAAATCAGCAGACAAATCCGTATCGGCAGACACGGGTACAGATGGGTCGAGAACGCCGACAAGCTCTTTACTCTGAGCATTGGGATTATATTTGCGGAACCGGCCGCCACGCCTGCTCCCCCGACCCTCGCCTTGCCGGAAACGGTCGCCGAACATATCCATTCCGTACCGTATCCGTGTCCGGTATTCCTGGTTCGGCTGTTGGCTGCTCCCACCGGCGCCGGGTGAGTCAATTCTTGACGGGGCTTCACGGCTTCGGTCTTCGCCGGCATCCGTGCTCGGTGTTGCGTGTGGGTTCGCTTCGTCAGTAAATGCCATCAGTTTTCCCCGTATTTCGCGAAAAAATCTTCGGACGGAAATGTCTCTCCGTCTTCTATTTCAACGTAGAGATATTCCAGCTTCGTTTTATATGCAGCGAAGGCCCCGCACGCAGAAGCGATCCATAATACAAGCGGATTACTTGATTCCTGGATCTTTACACCATGAACCCGTATCTTGTTTGCCGTTTCCAGTTCAATCCGTGTTGAGAGTTGCTTATGCTTGATCGAAAGTGTTTCTAATTTTGTGGGATCAACACCGGTAATATAACTTCGATAAGCGAATACCCCGGATTTGTCCAGCCCGAAATATCGTGCCGCTCCTGCATCTGCCAGTTGTTTCAGATGTTCCCAAAGATTATCGCTTTCCGGGATAAGAGCATATTCGACTTCATAATCTATCTGATCAGCGACGAACCCGACATAATCGTATGAACCTACCTCGGCATCGTCCGTGTCGACTGCCCCCGAAGTACCCTCATTCGTATTTTCCACATAATACGGCCGCGATCGTTTTCCCATAATAAGCATGGCGAATGTCGCATACACAGTGCCGGTGCTTGCTGTTATCCCATACCGCAACCGGTCACTGTCTCCGTCGGTGATCTCATGCGTAACAGAATACATCTCCCAGCCCTCGCTTCCGGTCTGCAATATCGTCGTTGTGCTGCTATCGTTCTCACCATCAGAATCACGCTCTGCAAGTTTCAGGTTCCCGGAAAAGGTAGCGTCAGCCTTTACATAGAGATAAAAGGTCCAGTTGTCCTCTTCGCTTAGCTGCAGGTCGTCGTTCGGAAAGGTAAGGTCTTGATAAAACTCATCAGCGCCGCTAAATACTGCCTTTGCTGTATACGAGCTCAGTTCCTGATGTGTCGTGTCTCTCGTCAGCGCGCAGCTGCCGCCGCTCGCCCAGCTGTCGGCTATTGTCGCTGCAGCAAACGATGAATTGCCCGCATAGTTATAAACTTCTTTTTGCGTCACTTCCCGTGCCATTAGATGAAAGAGTGAATTGCTTTCGGTAGGATCGGTGATGTCTTTATTTTGCCAATAGACAGCATTGCGGAAGAATTTCTGCGCCAGTGTTTCAACGTAATCATAGCATGAAATATTTACCCTGCTCATTTTCGTTTTCGGCGTTGAACGCATGAAACGATTACTATCAACGAATCCGATAAACAGCGGTTCAAAATCATTTCCGTACCACGACTCGATAAAAATGCCGCACCGCTGCTGTAAATATTTCTGGCTCGATGTTCCGTTGAATTGATCGCTTGTCGGGTCAAACGCCGCGTATTGGTCGTCCGCGAACTCTCCACTCCGGCTCCACAATTCTACGCTTGCACGGTTCGATGTCTGGCTCCCGACATCATTCTCCTGTGTTGCTTGATATGTCCAGCTCCTTACATGACTGGTAATATTACATCGTGTTTTCCCCACCGTCTGTCCGTTAAAATCCCAGAATATCTCCTCGTATTTTACGTCTTCAAATGCGTTTCCTACTGCCGTATCGTCCGCAATATATGAATCAAATATCTTCAAATAATTGATTTTATAATCTCCGGACGTCTCATTCTGATGACGTATCTGCAGGAGATTCAGAGCCGCACCAATAGCAGGCACGTTGCCGGACCATGCCGTGTCTTCACTGCTCCGATCGATCCATAACTGCGAGCCCGAGGTATCGCCGGTTGTGGTATCGATAGCAACGGTAATTATCAGCCACTGATTGATATCGGTATGAGATGTTCCGTCATCAAACTGTCCGCTTTCCAAATAAACACTCGACCCGGCAACAGAAAGCTCCGCTCGAAACTTGTCCTCCGATGCGTCATAGAAAATAATGAAATAATTGTTACTGTCGATATACCAGCCGACTAAATATTGATCATCTGCCGTGTCATAATCAAAATTCGGATAGCATTCTATTTCGAGCGTGAACTTATCTGGCATATCGAGCAAATGCTCTGTCCATCCACCGGTCAGATTGAACCGTCCGGCTTTATTATCTCCCGATGTAATTTCAGTAAATGTCGGCGTGCCGGTAATTTCAGGGTATTCGATTCTTCGGAAGTCTATAAAGAACCGTTCCGTCGGAGGGAACGTTGCTTCTAGTGCAGTTTTCCATCCTGCGGAAATATATTCCATTGCCATTAATACGCCCCCGCCGATCGTGCGTTCATATTACTGACAACCCGCTCAAGCTCAACATCCGTGACAACGGAACCTTCGACATAAATAATCGTTGTATTATCTCCTCCACCGCCGTTATTGCCCCCGCCGTTCCCAGTATCATTCATATATTGCTTATACGCACCCTTCGCGATCGCTGCTATTCCGGAGAGAGCAATCAGACCGAGTCCAAGCGGCCAGGTCGCGGGGGTCAACAACTGTACGCCTGCATAAAAGAGCAGTCTCGGAAGAGCATTAATTATTTCAGCAACGAAATTCTTTAGGCCTTCGACCATAGCGTCTGATGCATCTTTACCCTGAGCTAATGCGCGCCCTAATGATTCGAAAGCTTCGGTATAGGGCCCTGACAGCTGCTGTATAAGTCTTTGATATTTCTTTGAGAGTTCGTCGACTTCATCGCCGTCGCTTTTCGTTGCCTTTCGTATATCCCGGAGTATGCCTTCCATAAATAATCCGGAACTTTCAGCGGTTTTCCCGAGTATCTCATATGATCGGACCACATCACCGGTAACTATATTAAGATCGTCTGTTTTTTCGATCGCATTTCCTAATACTTCAGCGATACGGTCCCCTGCATAAAAAACATTATCACCGAGTATGTTAAATGCCTCAGCGGTCGCGATAACGTTATTTTTATACGTTTCCATTTGTTCAGCTTTTAAAAGCGCATTAATCTGTTCTTCTAATATCCGCAGGGCTTCCAGCCTGTCTTTCTCCAGCGGACCGCCTTCCGGCCACGCCCACCGTTCAAGCTGGACATATAATTCCTGTAATTCCTCGACTTTGCTTTTTTCGCTACCAAGCAATTTCACGATTTCCGCACGATTCTCGAGATACTGCGTGTTCACCCATGCCTCACGTTCTCTCCGTGCAAGTTCTTCTTCCGACCATTTATTTACGAGAGCAGTATAGGCGGCCTGCTTCCGTAGCTGCCATGATATTTCGGTTTCGGTTTCTTCTAATTGATCTTTCAGTTCCGCTTGTTTTCCGATAGCGGTTGTAACATCAATCATCCGCTGCCAATTGTCCTGCATGCCGATACCGAATATGCCTTTCGCGATGTCAATTGCAGTAATCTTCTGCATTCTTTCCGCGAACGCTTCCATCTGCCGATTTGTTGCGGCGATCCCTTCCTCGAGCTGCTCCAGCGTTGCATTTTCGCCGACTTCAGTAAGCTCTTCGAGGGCGTCTTCCATTTCCCGGACGCTCCGCATATATTCAGCATTTACTTCGGCACCTTCTTTCAGTTCTTTCGCGAGCGGCCCGAGCGCGTCTAAGATAAGAAATCCGATCTCTTCTTTCAGGTCGCCGAACGCATTTTTCATTTGCTGGATTTCACCGCTCGCCGTGTCCGCCATTTGTTCAGCGACGCCGCCAAATTGTTTCTCTAGTACTGTCAGTAGTTCATTTTGCGCCCCGATAATATCGCCGGACGCCTGCATCGATTTAATCAGATCTTCCTGCGATTTCGACAATGAAACGCCGCTTCGACGTAATGTCGACATTTGCCGCGCAGGGTCTTCAAGGGCTTTTCCAACCTGTAATGCAGATTGCCGCAGACCCTGATCCATTGCCGCCGATAAATCGAGTACAACTTTCGTTGTCCGTTCGAACGCTTCACCACGGATATTCTTGAACGTCAGCAGCATTGATTGCATATTGAGGATTGTTTCGTCACCATATGTCGTGACTTTCTGCAATCCCGAAGCCATTTCCTCTAATTGCCGCGCATTATATCCTGCCGATTCTCCGGTCGCTTTCAGGACACCGGCCAGTTTTGATTCAGCCTTTTCCTGAATCTGAGCGAGTTCAATCGATTCCTTCATCAAGTCAACGACTTTGCTCAGGATCTTCTGAGCCGCCGCCCATGCAGCTTGTGCCGTCAAGAACCCTGCGACGAGCTGTTTGAGGTTTGTCTGAGATTTTTTCGTTTCTGTAAGAATATCGACTTGTACTGTATCTCTAACCGCCACGTTCTCTCCGTTTCGCTGATTCCCGTTTCAGCGTCCTGATGATTTCGCACACATACCACGGCTGTTCATAAAATCCGCCCGAGTATGGGAGCGATCCTGTTATTTCGCAATCCCAGAACAGCGTTAATTGTCGTATTGTCTTTATGTCTTTCAACACTTCCGGTATATCTCCTCTGCGTATTTCTACGTCGGAATACGGGATCATCATTTCCCGATCTTCATAACCGGGTTCCGGTTCATAACCTTCCCAGCCCTCCATCATCAGATGGAAGGCCGGTATCAGTTTTTTGACACGACCGTCGCGTTTACATGTGGGATTATCTGCAAGCAGATATCATCATAATATGCACTCAATCCAGGGGTCCGCATGAACTCCCGGGCATTATTGATTGTTTTCCCATTTACATTGCAGTTCTCTATACTTTCAACGGAATTGAGAAACAGCTTTCTCCGGTCAATATCGACGCGGACATCACCCTCTTCATTCGTGCTGTATTCCATGCAATCTTCACGTTCGCCAGGTGTAAGCACTTTGCAGTGGGCGATAATCGGATCGGTGCGTTTTGCGTTCCCATCTACTTCAGGTATAATGTCATAACGGTCTTGTATCGTTAATTCAGCCATATTGTCCTTCTTTCAAATTTTCTTACGCTTCGGTCCACGTGAGCTCATCATGTCCGCGGACGTTTGCTGATATCCCGACTTTCGTTTTGTGGCCGGAATTGATACTGATTGACTCAACGTATGCTGAGCCTTCCCAGTAATCGCTTCCCCGTTCTGTCGCGAGCCTGAATACCTGTGCAGCATCAGCAGCATCTTCGAGCTGGTCGAGCAGAGCCGCCTGCTGTGTATCACTTCGATCCAATGTACCACTGATTGTTGCATTCCAACTTTTTACCGTCGGCGCGACCTTGTCCCAGTCGTCGCCATATCCTCCGATTTCTTCGAGGCCACGGCTTAAGTTGAGCGTCCACGCATCGATGAACGTGACGAGGCTTCCTGCTACATATGCGCCGCCGTCTTTTCCCATTGTTGCCGCCATTTTTCTCTCCTTTCCCCCTTATGGGGTGTTATGATTATAATGATATACAGCGGTATACACCGCCAAGAATATCCCGTAATTTTGATCTAAGTCGGCAATATTATCATCGCTGATTATATATATATCTTTTACCAATGCACCGAGCGACGCATCTCCGACAATCGCCTGTTCAACATCTTGTTTCAGTGCATCCGCGTCACCCGCTATATCGCTTGTCGTGATATTGTGAATGATGCCTTCAATCTGGATTTCGATCTCGGCCTCCATATCATCTGCCGTCGGATGCGGAAATGAAAGCCGATCGACTGACGGTTTCGAGCTCTGCACGAGTAATGCCGGGTAATCATCTACTGAATATGTCGTGTATTCCCGCTCGTCCTGCGTTACTTTGCCGATGCCCGTGATCCCTTCGAGTGCAGTAATGAGCGCATCGATAATCTGTTTTTTTATCGTATCAGCCACTTTGTTTATATCCTTCTATTAATTTCCGCAGCATGAGGTTTAATACCGCCCGGCGTTTTTTATCGAGAGACGAGCGGAGATATGACCGTTCGGGTATTGTTACTTCCTGAGCAGAATAGAACCGTCCGCCTGCCTTGAACTTAAGATATTTCGCTGTTTTCGGCCGGATCGTGCCTCCATATTCGTGGATCTTCGCATATTTCTTATTGGTCCCGACTGTACCGCGGATCCGTCCGCCGGACCGATATACGCGTGTGTGAACGCTCGATCGCAGTCCTCCGGTATCCGGCTGCAGCGTCGCATTTGTCTTGCTTCCAACACCGCGCGCCATTTTCGGGCCTGAGAGATGTTTCGTTACCGCTTCCGTACGGACCATCTCCGCTGCTGATTTTACAGCGTTATGTACGATCCGCGGCTGCGTGCGGGCGAACCGCTCAAGCTTTTTCCGAAACTGATCAACCGTATATGTGGCCACGCGCCTTATACTCCTTTAATACATATTCTACTTCCGGTAATAGGGCATCTTCGTTGAATGTCATATTACCGGCCTCGATATTCACTGTATTCCGTCCCTCTCGATTATCCTTCCATTTGTTGAATTCGTATTTGATCTGTTTCCTGCATGCTTCTGCAAGATCATATGGGATCGTTGAATATCCGGCGTTGTAGATAATCTTCGTCCCCTGCGGATAATCGACAAACGAGTCTTCTTCGAGGGTAATTTTCCCGATATCCGAATCAATAATGATCGTGTCCGCATCCACCTTCGTATCATCGCCATAAGCGCGGTCTGAATCGATGTATATCTCAATAGTGTCTTTGGTCGAATTGATCGGATATTCCCTGGTGAAAAGCTCGGTTTTCCCCTCGCCATTGTAATATTCGGTCAAGTCCCGTGCTTTTAGCTTTCGGTTTGTGTACGAGTTGAACTTCCAGCTGACCGAATCTATGAGCTGTTCGAGGATCTCGTCATAATCATTCGTGTTTTTCGCCCCGACATACGCCTTGACCGCGTTAAAGCTTACTAGATTATTTGTTGTATCCATCAATCACTCTCCCCGTGTAACGTGAAATATATCCGCGCCCTTCCCGTATATGCTCCAGACACAGCCTCGATAATCGCCTCATACGTTCCGCTCTGGTCGTCCGTCGCACTCTGATATAGATATGAATAAACTCCATCACCATCATCGGTCATTGCTGTCCCGTCAACTTTGCTGTCCCCGTCAGGATCATTGATGTCGATCGTTGCGCTATCGACACTGCCGTCTCCCGAAACGGTTATCGTGGTCTCTATTTTTACCGCTGTACCTAATAACATCACGTCACCTCTACTACTTGTGATATATGCTCGCTCACGCTCAAGGACTGCTGCATGTGTTCCGCAACTGACAGCGTCTGCGCCATGTAATCCTCCACGCTGAAATTCGACAATGATATAAGCTCAGGCGCCTGCGCTTCAGCGATCTCGATGTCAAACCCGACCAGGAGAAATTGCGCCTGCTCGGTCGTGCTGATCGTTCCGTCTATTTGTGCCGCCGCTGAAAATTCATCTATCCTCACGTAGCTATGCCTTTCGTTTGTGTCGTCCCGTCATCACTGACTGTCATACTCGCTACCTGATCGCCGTCATCATTTTTAACAACTTGCGCCGAATCGGTCTGTGTTACCTCCCGGAAAAATCGGTTGAATATCGCACGCACCGCTTTTCTCAATGTAATTGTTTCGCCGGCGTTCAATGCGTTGTCTGATAAGTCAGTTAATGTCTCGTCGATAATTGCGTCAATTGCGGCGGCGCTCAATGCATATCCGGTTTTATCATTATTCGTCTGTACAGTTACCTGATCGCTTGCCGGGTCGAAGTCATTTAATGCCCCGATCAATCCGGGGACATCATCCGTCTGTAATTCGTTCGTGTCTTCCAGGATCGAGTCCACAATACCGTCGACCGTATCTATTTTGCCTTCAATCGTCGAAAGCGTACCCGGAACGTCATCGGTTTGAAGTTCATTTGTATCTGCAACAATATCGTCCACAATACCATCTATCGTATCAAGTTTGCCGTCCATTGTACTAAGCGTCCCCGGTATATCGTCACTTTGCAGCTCATTCGTATCGGCAAGAATCGCATCAATGTCTGTAAAAAGCTGCGCCCCGGCCTTGCCCGCGTCAACGTGTCCCGTGCTTGTCTCGTCCCATACCGCATCTGCTATTGCTGCCGCTGTCGGATCATTGAGTCCAGCAAGTCCACTGTCAAGCTCTGCTTTTGTCGGCGGATCGTATGCATTGAGCGCATCTGCGCATTCGCTCTGTACTTCCGCGTCCCATGCGCTGTTCCATGGTATTGAATCGAGACCATCACCTCCTGTCCCGATTTGCGCTTGCAGGTCCTCGGTATCTGTCTGTATGTCATCGAGTCGTCCAGCTGCTTCTCCTGCGCTGCCTGCGTCTGTGTGTCCGGACAATGCCTCATCCCATACCGCATCTGCAATCGTTGCCGCGCTGTCTCCTCCGCCTGTTGGCCCCTGCTCAAGCGCATTCTCGGTAAATCGGGAGACCCCGCTGTCATTCTCGATCAATTCGTTCAGCAATGCATCCGCGACCCCCGGCTTGCTTGCCGGATCATAGGTCGCCGCGAGGAGATGATCGAGATGATATGTCTCGATGCTATCATCGCATGCCGCGTTGATTGCGTCCGATGGATCTCCGCCCTCGATCTCCACAACGTCCGCCTCAACGTGTCCATCTCCGTCGATGGCCAGGGACGATATATTCGTCACCCCGGACAGTGCATTCAGTGCGCTTGCGTCGATCTGCGTTGCATCGTCCACTATTGCGTCCCGGATCTGATCAGTCGGATCGGCCCCTTTGATGTTCGTCACGTTCACGTCAAGCTGATCGGTCGAACAAAGTGTATCCCACACATTCGCTGTGACTACCTGGAATTCGTGCCTGACCGGCAATGCACCGCTTTCATGGACGATCAAAACCAGGATCCCCAGGGTGCCCGTGTCCGTTGCGTCCAGTTCACAATTATAATATCCATCACTGTCATGCGAGGCTGCTGTTGCGTCATTCTTCTGTGCGAGGGCTTGTCCATTCTTGCTCAGCTTAATATCAGCCTGCGAAAGTGTAAGTCCGGTTTCCGCCGTCTTGCCATCTGAGTCATCCACGAAAGGCCCGATAAGAACATCGACCGCTGTACTCTGTTTTAAAAATCCGCCAAAAGCCATATTATAAACCTCCCGCCATTTTGTAATGGTGTAGAAATACTGGTATTGTCACACCCCCCGCCGCAGCCGGTCGTATTACAATTGTCCCGGCATTCGCAAGCTCAGAACCACTAAGGGTAAATGTACCGGGGTCGTCTGTATCAGAAGCAAGTTCACGGTATGCCGTACCGACACTTCCCCCCTCATTTGCTGGCCCATCAATAATTGTCGATAACAAATTGGTATAATTGGTCGGCGCGGCTGTTACTTCCTCATCATCATTCTCTGCACACGTAAATGCTATAAACAAATTGTCATCACTACCCCACGTTGCTGTAACACTGCCGGGATCTGGGGTTGTAGTTAGTCCACTCCCGATTGATCCAACCTCGACATCACTGATATCTCCAGACCATCCGCTTATTCGTATTGTTTGAGCGCACGAATTTATGCCACTTTCGGTTGTAACGGTAACAGTCCCGCCATCTTCTGATCCGTCGGCTTTTTTTGCGAACACTCCATATCGGAGTCCTGAGCTAACATCTGTCCAGCCGGTCGGTTCCTGTGGCATTACTGCCCCAGCTATCGCTATAACAATAATAAGCAGTTCATCAGCATTGACCGTATCGGGCATATTTATTGTGTGATTTGTTGGATTGCTGAGATTGGTTGATTCTGTTCTCGACTCAACCGTAGGAAAAGCCACGTCTTCTACATCCCCCCGTCCCTCAAGCCCTGTGGGGCGGGCAATACGAGTACGCCCGAGAGTGGGATGTATGCAAAAGGTTCCGATGTAGGGTCCACAACACTGGCATCATAACTCCACGATATATCGCTATACGTTATGAGCCCTTGTCCGTCTGTTACTTTCGCCCGCACGCCTGCGTAATACATGGCCCTCGGAAGCCCGGTAAAATCAATCTCCTGTTGAGTCAATGAAGTGGTCCCGACTAATATAAGGTTTGCCGGGTCTTGATCGTCTATCGTCTCGGATGCGTCATAGATATAGACTTCATACTCAACGACATCCTCCGGTAAGAGAGGATTGCCGTCATTGTCTTCCGTCACCGCATCCCATATTAATGTTGCCGTGTCCTGATAATAGATGTTGTCCTGTGCCGGACACCCCATAAGGACACCGGCAAACAGGACGATGGTTAGTATTAGTAACCGCTTCATTTTTTCAGCCCGTTGATCAAAGCTACCACTGCCGCGAATGCGCCCGCCGCAAGGCCTACGATACCAGTCGCCGCCTGTGCGTCCGCACCGCTTACCAGCATGAGGATAGTCCCCGCTACCACCCCGCCAGCTCCGGCAATGCCTAAAATCTTTTTGGTTTTGTCGCTCATTTCTTATACCTCCAAATAGAATACTTTTCCTTTATCCGGCGTGTTGAAGTTACACTTCTCGCAGATGCCGGGATAAATTCCTTCATAGTGTGCGGCAAGTATTTCCTGCCTCTGTGGATGCATGATAATATCGAACGTATCGTTCTCGACGTAATTACCGAAATTCCGTGTCTTCTCGAAATCGTGCGCGCAGCTGATAACCTGTCCGTCCGGCATGATGGACAACATGCTGAGATATTTACACGGTTCACGGTCATATCGTTTATACTGCGCGAGGGTGTAGTCTTCTTTCATCTGGTTATCGTATTTGTACGATATCCGCACACCGCCCGGGAAATCCTTCCATAGCGCCGCAAGGTCTCTTTCCGTGCCTTTGTTTCCCTCCCAGATCAGACAATGCAGATGCACGGTCGGAACTTTCTCGAGCTCTTCATATGCGTCCCGAATGTTCTGTACAACAGCATCGAAGTCGAGGCCGGTAGTATACTCGTATGCTTCCTTCGTTCCGCCGTTAAACGATATGACGATCTCGTCTATTTTCGGGATTCGCTTCATGCGGCTGGCATTCGTGGTCATAATGACCGGTCGATAATGATGTTCCTCGATGTAGTCGAACATCTTGTCGCAGTCCGGATGATAGTACATATCACCGGTATTATTGAGCAGCACCCGATTAACATATCGGTCTTCATGCATGAGCTTATACCACATCCGGGTAAAGTAGTCGTAATCCATGTACTCTCTCGGCATGGTATGCACCGGGCAAGTCTTACATTTCGCGCCGCATTCGGTTGTTATTGTGATTTTAGCGTCCACTCAACTCCCCTTGTAATTTTTCAAGCCATTTTTCTCGATGCCTTCTCGCTTCCCGTTCCGGATAAAATGCGAGATGATCGTTGTCGAGCCGGTCTTTATTCCCCGGAGGAAATACAGCTTTTTCACATCATCCATAGAGCTTATCTGCCTCCACGCTGGTCGGATAATTTTCATGTGGTTCGATCAGGTCGTAAATATAAAAGTCGTTTTTATCTTCTCGCTCGGCAGCATTACAGAATGTCCGAATCAGCCGCGCCATCGTGATCGTTGCACAGTGCCACTGGTTATAAATATTCTGCGGGGTCGGAGCAAAATGGTTCGGTCTGAAGACCGTCACTTTAACGTCTCCGTGGTACTGCTTCAAATATGCTTCTGCCATGAGCTTCGATCGCGGATACCAGTGACATTCCGTCGGTTTCGGCGTGTCTTTCGGCAGGATCGGCGGCTGTGCATCGTTTATCCCGTCGGAAAAACAGTAGACATTCCCGGTGCTGCAATAGAGTAACCGCGAAACGCCGGCTGCTTTCATCGCCTGTAAAACTGCTTTCGTACCATCTACGTTCAGGTGTTTGAACTTTTCCCAGGAATCCGCGCTTTCCCTATGCGGATATGCGGCGAGATGAATCACGACATCTATTCCGGTCATAGCTGTTTTTAATGTTTCCTTATCAAACAAATCCTGACCGTGTCTTTTATCATAACCGACAACGATATGGCCTCGATGCAGTAATTCTGCGACGATCTTTCCTCCGACATATCCTGACGAACCTGTTACTAAAACATTCATGCTACCTGCTCCTTCTGTTTGTATTTTTCGATGATCTGTGCAAAGCTTTTTGCCGATGTGTCCCAGTCGATACCCTGCTTCCGAATCCGTTCCGCTGCGAGCTTCCCTTTTTTCAATGCGGTATCGTAGGTGTAATAGACCTTTGCCATGGTATGCGCGACGTCCTGTACATCGGCACAGGCCGCTTTCCCGGCATGGACCGGGACAAGGCCTTCACCCGGAACTAACCGGACCGCCCGTGATGTCTGCCATCGCCATTTTATCGGATACGCTTCACGAGCAGATAGAAAGTCAGTGGGCCCGGACCACGGCGTATAGATAACCGGCAGACCGGTTGCCGCCGCTTCCGCATGCGTGAGCCCGAAGCCTTCGCCGAGGGATGGCATGACGAAACAATGCGCCATGTGGTAGAGCTGTTTCAATCCGGGAGACGAAGGATCATTGCTGTCATACGGTAATTTACGGGTATCGACAAACGCATCGCCGATACGAATGAGACGGTCCCGCGGCATCCATTCATACACCGGGTTGCCTTCTTCGTCCTTGTGCCCTGTCTGTCGCGGGCGCTGTGTTTTCTGTGTCGTCTTGAGGTACAGCATCGTTTTCCCGGCGAGGTCCGGATAATAGACCTTCAAAAGCCGCCACGCACTGACCACGAGCTCGTACCCTTTCCGCGGGTTGCTCGCTCCGTTATAGAGATACCAAAACTGCTCCGGGTATTTCGGAAAGGTGCGCTTTTTGTATGTGTAGATATCGAGGTCAACACCTTCCCAGCAGACCTCGATCGGCTTTTTCGTGTATTTCTTAAAGAGCGTTTTATTGTATTTGCACGGCACGACGATGAGGTCCGCTGCATTCAGCGGCTTTACCCAGAAGTCCGGGATATCGGTCATCTCATACATAGTGTATAAAATATTAAACTTACCCGGCGTCGGGATGAACGCTTCCGGCGTGACGATATGAATGGCAATGTCGCTTTCCTTCGGGTCCTCCGTTATCTCGACGCCGTTTCGCTCGAGGCCCTTCCGCAGCATCTTCTGGTGTGTCGAGTACCCGAGGGCTATTCCCGAGAGGTCCCATGCGTTCGCCCAGAATAGTTTCATGCCTGCGCCTCAACGGAAAAGCATCTTTCAAGAAATTTTTTACAAAGTTCTGAACATTCTCTATTAAATTGTTCCTGTAAGCTATTATTTAAAACTGCGACTTTCGGAGAGTAGCGTTTTTTCCAGTCGGCATATCTTGCCTCAACCTGTTGTTTCTGAAAAATTGTTTTTTCAGACTGTTGTATTATTTTTTCTCGCTCGACATCGTTCAAGGAAAGTAAATGATTAACGGCAGCCCTAATTACACGGCTTACAGGAATACTTGCAGCAGTTCCTGCTGATTCAAGCTCTTGCCTCACATCAGGCTCTAATCGCAAGCCCATCGTAACCAAATTCTCCCTATCGGCTTTTTTTTTCGGCACCTACTTCTCCTCGCTCAAATCGACCATGCCCTCGCCGTTGTGCTCAATGGAGGCAGCTTTATCCAATGCTTCCGAAGCCTCTTCGGTAGTCATGGAATATTCTTTCCCCAGGGTCTCTGCGAGCCGGCCGGTCTTCCCTTTCATCACAACCTTCTTCACTTCCCGCGTCAGGTATCCGCAGGCCGTACATGTAGTCTCATTCGGGTTGTCCGTAACTCTCCCGCAATGCGGGCACTCTCTGCGCTTGTCCTTACGAGTCACCATAAACTCTCCTTCAAGGAAGCCCTCCGCAGAGGACTCCCCAAAAGAGCCCCGAAAAGTGTCGGGGCAACCACGTCCCTATATCGAAGAAGGTCGTCAGCTTGCTGCTGTGTTAATCGTTCCGAAGTAATTCGGCTGCGCGACTGCGAACCCCCACCGGGTGAACATATAGAAATACATCTGATATGCCTTGGCCCCCGTGTACGGGTCCATGAATAGGGAAATGTTCGTGAGCCGGTCTCCTATCCAGAAGCCCCGCATATTGCCGAACACAATGAAAGCGGTATCCGCCGCGCTCGAAGACGGCATCTGGGAGCCTGAAACAAGCGGATACCCCCAGAGCCGCTCCTGATCCCGCTGTCCGCTGCGGGAATCGTAGAATAGATAATTCCCATTATCGTCTTTGAGCCCCTTCACGTACTGCCATTTCGGCGTATAGTGCATATAGAACTTGCCGTTGGTGTTGATGTAATGCTCGGGAAGTGATCCGACGATATTCCTGACGTTGCTTTCGAGCAGCTCGCTGAATGCAGTCGATCCGGAATCGAATACTTCCGAATATCCCGCAACGCCCTCGAAAAGCCCGGAAACCGGATCGCCAGTTCCCTGGAAAGCAGCCGAGTCTACTTTAAGACCGACAGCTTCGACAAACTGGTCAAGCAGAAGCCCTGCAATTCCGCCTTCGACGAAGGCATCTTCAATGAGCTCCTTGGATGTAATGCCGAACGCGTCCATCCGTTTTGCGGTAAGCGTCACCTGGTCGAACGTGGGTTCGGTCTCGGTAGCATCGCTCTCCTCTGCAGTAAACGCGACAGATACCTTGGTGAGCTCCCTGGGTAGGGTCATAGAGCTCGAAGTCATCTTGATGTGCGTTCCTTCTCGGAGTGCGATGGAGGGTTCTCTCAGATAGCTGATAAGCTCGCTCCGCTCTTCCGTCGGTACGAGGTATCCACCTTCGGAATCGGTCCCTTCCTGCAGGGCAGCCTTGCTCCGCACCGGATTGTTGAACGAATCGTCGATGATATCGGCGAACAGCTTCAACACCTTCTCGGTTTTTTCCGGCCGGTCGGCCATGCGCTGTTTGATAGCCGGGTATTTGTCGAACAGGTATTTCCCGCCGACAGACTCGTTCCCCTGCACGATCTCGAGTTCTTTTTTGAGCCTAAACTCGGTCCCGAAGCGTGCTTTATAGAGGCCGGGAGTTCCCACCTCGATCTTTGTGTCGGGAATTTTCAGGCCCTTCTGCGCGTCCTCGAGCGCTTTCTTCGCGGCTTCGTCCTCTTCTTTCTGCTTGGCTTCGGCCGTTGCCTTTTCCTGTTCCTGTTTGTATTTTTCGACGGCAATCGCCTGAACGACTTCGTCGTACTGCTCGCTGAGCTCTTTGAGCTGTTCCTCATCTTCTTCTTTTTCGATGAGGCGTTTGAGCAGCTGTTTTCGTTTTAATAGCTCTTCCATAGTGAGCCTCCTATATCAGTATTTTCTCTTGGCATAAAACGACTTCGGTTTCGGCCGGTCACTCTCCAGCTCGGATGTCGCGGCTTCCTCCTCTTTCGTTTCAGTCAAGTATAATTTCGCCATAAGCGGCAGTTTCGCACCGCCGTCAATTGCTTCTCGTATAACATTCGCAGCGGCATTACTCGGCACAGAGACTGCCGATACCTCGAGCAGCTCGACTTCCGTATACACACGGTACGGCGGATCTTTCTCGTCGTAGTCGACTTCCTCTGCTGTGAGGAGCTCGCTTATCTCCTGTTGCTTCGCGATCTTGTGCGGGATGAACCCGACACTGAAGCTGTTCATAAATCCGTTCTCATAGAGATACCGGGCCTCGCCCCCCATTTCTGTTTCCGCAAATTCGATATCAAGTTCAAGCCCGTTTTTCGTCACCCGTCCGTCGGTCGCTTTCCCGATCGCAAAAGCGCGGTAGTCATGCGCCGGCAGGATAACCGGGTTCGTCTCGAGGTATGCTTTCAGGTGTTTCTTAAACGCTTTCGGGAGTATCACCTCATGGTCCCGGTCTACTTTTCCGGTACTCGCGATAATGGAAAATTTTCCGTCGTCGCTTTTTTGCAATGTCCCTTGTATCGCCTTATCTGCCAACATCTTTCCTCTCCTGTTCCACAGGTCCAGGCACACAGCGTATCGCTGGTCCTGCCCCGGATATTCGCTGTTCATGGTGCTGTCCGCCATGCAGCGCTGTAAAAATTCGTCCCTGTTCTCGTCATTCGACGGCTTAGGCAACGGCATTATCGTCCTCGTAGTAATAGACTTCCACGCACCGGCAGTTGATGACCTCGGCGGCCCCGCCGTTCGGGTCGTGCGGATACATCATGCCGTTGCTGTACGGCTCTTCGAACCTGACCTTTTCTCCGTCGAGATATGCGTGCCAGTCTCTGACCCGCGCGTCCCTGCTGGTTATCCATTGCTTATAAATCGGGTGTGTTGCATCTGCAGCAATATGCCGCCCCTCCGAGTAGGCACCATGCACTTCTGTTCGTGCGATTGTCCGGGCCCGGTTTAAGTTTATTTCCATTGCGTTCTTAAGCCGCTGTTTCAGCAGGTCCGCAGCTTCTTTTTCCGTAAGCCCCTGCTCGAGGATCTCGGACAATGCATCATTCAGTTTCGACAATACGACTTCCCGCGCCGTTTCGTTGATGCCCGTGAGCTGCTTTGTCCGGTGGAAAAGCGTCTGCTGGATACTGGCATCAGGCGCACCGGACAGATCTGCCTCGAGGGTGCCGACGCCCTCATACACCGCTTCTTCGATGTACGGCTCTAAAGTGCCGGCAAGTTTTTCGTCATTAAAATATGCAGCGATGGTATCAGCATCATCATCGCTCAATCGTTTCATACTTTTTCCACCTTCGAGCAGTCTGAGAATCTTTTTTCGTATCTCGTAAAAATATTCCCGCATTGCCCGAGCGGCTCTGGTATCGAGATCGCCGACACGGTCGATCAGGTTCTTCCAGCGGACCCCGCGAATTTCCTGTTCGCTAATCTGTATCGTTTCTTTCAGTTCTGCGGTTGTCACCGGCTGCGCTTCAACCGTAACGGTCCGCTGCGGCGGCGCCTGGACGGGAGGTCCGGACGGCTTCGGTTCATCGCCACCAGGAACCTCACCGATCCCTAAGTTCAGCCGATCGTCAATGGTGTTGAACGGTACACCCATTTCGTAGAGCGACTTTGCAGCTTCGACCTTTTGTGCGAGTTCGTAGTTGAGCGCTTCATTGCTCTTGAAGTCGAACTTCCCTTCGAGGCCGGCAGGGTTTAACACCGCGCCGTCGAGTTTGTCCTGTATGAGCTTCGCCAGCGGCATAATGGTCTTTTTCCACAGTGAGAGATCGGCGGTAATAGCCGTGGCGTAATTGATGTCCTCATATATCTGCAGCGCTTCCTTCGGCACGCCGTAGACCATGGCCACTTCCTGGACGGTATATTTTCGCTGTTCGAGAAACTGCATGTCCTTGTTGCTCTTCCGGATATTCGTCGGTTTGAGTCCGTTGTCGAGAAGCATCGCTTCGTGCGCATGCTTTACACCGCGTCGGCTATCAATGATCGCGCTTTTCGTGCGTTGATAATCAGGCTCGGAAAGGCTCACGTCCGTAGTATAAACCGTGCCGGGTTCGGAGCTGTTGTCGAAAAATAGCTTGTTAAACCGTATCGCGTTATAATCGGTCCCGAGGCCGAGCTTCAGCGCTTCATACGGAGCGAGGCCGCGTATCTGATCGTACGGGTTCCAGTATTTCCACTGGATAACTTCTTCAGCCGGATACCTGCGTTTCCCGTGCTGCCATGCGATGAGCTGCCCGTCTTCAACGACTTCGGTTATGTTCGGAGGATGGAGGAAGATGAATCCCGCAGGCTTCGTGCCCTGTATCGGCATATGTGCGATAGCTTCGCCGTACAGGTCCAACTGAATGACGATCGCCTGCCACATCTGGAAGCCGGACATATGGTCGTTCGGGTGTTTCAACAGGCTCTCGTAATACACGTCTTTCGTCGGCTCGTCCCCGCCGATACGATACAGTTCGAATGGTGTGCCGGCCAGCGTCCGGGCTTTTACCATGATCGCAGCGTACAGTCCAGGATGCTGTTTGAATGGCGCGGTGAATTGTGTACTGTCCCCGAATACCGTCGGAAACAGGCCTTTCAGCGCCTCGTTTTTCAGGCTGTACCCTTTTCGCTGTTGCCGCTCGATAAGATCACCAACCAACCACTGTGCTATTCGGGCACGTAAGCTCATATGAACGCCACCCTTGGCGCTCTGCTCGATGTCAGCACCTCGAAGGCCCCGGATGCCGCGTCCCCTTGGTCGTCATGCCCGTATTCCTTCTCGTCTTCAGAAAGATTCTCGAGCTCGGAAAGAAACGCGTCATTCCATGGCCCACGCACCAACTTCACGTTGCCCGCCTGGGCTTGCGATGCAAACGGCTGCCATTTCAGGTATTTCTTCGTGGTTTCTTTGATCGTGATAAGCTTGTACCCTGCGAGGGTTGTATAATAATCGCTCACCTCGAACTTGCCGGCCTGGCCCGGGTCCTGGAACATACCGATCTGGCATGCCCTGCCGTCCTGGCTGGCAGTGTTTCTGATAAGCTGCTTGATTTCTCCTGCTTTTTTTCTCGACCGCCTAACGTCGGTGATGATAAACGTGTTTCCGGTTCGCTGCATCTTCACGCCCGCGGTCCAGTCCGGATCCGGATATTCCGCAGTCGGTTCCGAGGCTGCCCGGTCCCAGAAGCGGACCTCATGGTCTGGTTGTGGCGCGCTATCGATGATCTCGAAGTCCGTCCGCGCGAATATCGTTCCTGCGGTGGCCCGGACCTTCCAGTTGCCCTTCTCGAGTCGCGTACGCTCAACCCGAGGGAGTGCTTTGAGCTTCGAAAGATATCCCGGGTCTTTCTCGAGCAGGATTCTGTTGTCATAGACGTTCGACGGGATGAATGTGAAACTGAGCGGTTCGAGGCCCGGGTCAATATCATGTGCATACTCTCTGGCACCGGCAAGCGTATCGAACCAAAGGATATCGTCTCCGGACCGGACCATGTACCGGATAACGCCGGACTTTGCAGGGTCCGGGTATTCTTCCTCGTCGTCCAAATACCAGCGGACCATATCTTTCACCCAGCTGTCCGGATCCGGGTTCGTCGCCGCCCGCATGTACGGTTTGACGCCGCATAACGATCGGTTCCTCGAGAGCAGATAAAAAAACTGTTTTTTCGTGAACTGCGCGAGCTCGTCGAACTCGATGAGTGGCACCTGCGCGCCCTGCCAGTTGTACACATCCTTGTCGTACTGCAGATGATGGAACTCTATTTTCGAGCCTGCCGGAAATGTCCATCGAAGCGGCATCTGCTTCGGCTTCGCGCCCGCTGATTGGTACAGTTCCGCCGAGGTGTCCCAGAGCCCGCCCTCGGTCGTGATCATCGGCGATGTGCGCCGAAAAATGGTCGCGCCGAAGTCCTTCACCTTCACGTGCCGCAGCGGCTCCATGAGCAGCGCGAAAGTTTTCCCGCCTCCTGCTGCACCGCCGTATATGGCGATATCTGCAGGTGTCGAGAGAAACGCTTCCTGCGGTCCTGGCTGCGGTCTAATCTCCGTCATTGTCTCTGCCGTTGTCCGGTAAGTAAATGCGCACAACAGAATCAACACTGCCGGAATGATGCAGGTCAACCTGGTTCTTCCGCTTCCCGAGGAGTTCCGCGAGGAGCTCCGTCGCCCGCATCTGAATAAACCCGTCGTCGTGCCTGCCGACCTCTTTGCCCTCGTAATATACAACCTTTTGCATCCGGAGAAGTCGAAGTAACTCCTGAGCAAGGCGAGTATCATCCAGCCCAGCTCCCGCCAGGATGTCCTCCCAGTTCGCTTTTTTTTTATGCGTGTCATGAGCTTAGAACCGTTTGATCTTGCGGTTGAGTCGGTTATTGAATTTCCATGCTTGGTAACTTTTCGATATGCTGCTTCCTGCGTTTCTCCTGCAAAGACGAGATGCAGGAATCGGCGCTCTTTTGGAGATAAGATGTTTTTGTTGGTTTTTGTTTGTTCCCCACCCATTCACCATAAAGTTTACGGCACATCATGTGCGGTTTTATAGGTAAAAAACTTCAAATTCTTTCGTGGATAATATCGCGTATTTGCCGCGGTGAAAGGCTGTAATCCATGGCAAGATCGAAGTACACCTGGCATTGACTGCAGTTATGCCCCGTGTCTATTGCCTCATTAAAACGCTGTCGTATGTGTTCGTTTCTGACCTGCCGCCATTTCCGTTTTGAAATGTATACGGAGGATCCTCCGAGCCGTGATGATATCTCATAGAACAGGTCCGGACCGATGATGTCGAGAATAACGCGCTCTTCGATGTTAAACTCGTCCACTCTCACCTCCACCGCAGCTTTTCGTTGAGCTTGTCGAGTATTTCATCAACTGCTTCCGGTTTGATCATATCCGAGGTATCTTCCGGAGCCGGTAACGATAACTGCTGCAATTCGAACCTCCGCTCCTTGCACACGACAGCCCAGGCGTCCTCGAGTTCCTTGATACACGGCGGCGTTTTATACACCGGTGAAAAAGCCTTCAGCACTTCTGCCCAAATAAGCGATATTGCCTTCTCGCTGCGTTTCGTAAGCCATTGATACACATTAGCTTTCTGCTCGGCCGTATACGCGATATAATACCCTTCAGCCTTACTGATAAACTTCCGTACAGTCAAAACTCAGTTTCCTCCCAGTTTTCCGCCGCTTGTTTTGTGTCCTCGTAATGCTGCTGCGCCGCAGATAACACCCTGTCAAATATCCCGCTTGCATTGAGCGCGGACGGCAGAAACGGCTGCCCGCGCCAGAACTTGTCGCCGTTTTTTCGCAAGGCCTGAAATTGTCGTATCATCCCGGAAAGAAACGCGTCCGGCTCATCAGGAGACCTCGCGCGTGCTTTTGTGATGAGGCCCTTGATAGCCTTGCCCTCCTTGCCGTAGTTCGTGAACCGGTGTCCAGGCTGTTCTCGCTCGAATACGATCTTTACCTTGTGATAGAGCTCACTTTCGTCTTCAGAAACCTGTAAAGGCTGCGAAGCGGCCGCCGAAGGCGCTCTATTTCTATTCACTTCCCTTAAATTCTCTTCTTTTCTATTAGGAGTGATCGATCCGTGATTAATCAGTGATTCGTCAGTGATTAATCCGTGATTAATCACGCAATCGTCCGGATCGGGATATTTTGACTGTTTCGGGCGGTTTATTGTTTGGTATCGTTTCCAATTCGGATGTGATATATATATATTATCGTCTTTTTGATAAATATGGATCAATCCGATCTGCTGCATGTACGAAATATCTTCTGAGACATTATTTGCTGTATAATCATCATCTAACGGAAACGCTTTTGCTGCGATCATGCGTGCGCTGTATTGCTGACGGCCTTCGTCATCAGCATTGCTGATCAGATAAATGAATAATTTAAACTGCTGCGGCGATAATTGTTGTACTTGTTCGCTGTCCCAGATATCGGGGTCTATCATTCGCTTTCGTGCCATAGTTCCTCCCAGTTTTTGTTTTTATATACCACCATTCTTAAACTTTTCTAAATACTTAAGGATCGTTCTCATTTTCTGCATATCACGGAAAAGAAGCATTACCTTGTGCTCTGCTAATTGCACAATTTCGAACCCGCCGACATACTCATATCGTTTCCGGCCGCTATTCGCTGCTCTGCCGTCGAGCGCTTTCGCAATACGGCCCTTTTTCGCCATTCGATAGAGCTCGCCTTCCGTAAAATTCTCGCACTCCTCTTCGGTAAGACCGGCATCGAGGAGTTTTTCATATACTTTTGTTGCTCGATATTTCATGTATACCCATGCTTCAGACTTCCCGAGAAGCGCGGCTATTTTCTTATGGGTCATTTTGCGGTTTTTCTGTCTCATCTCATCGAATACCTCGACGAGCTCCCAGGGCTTCATTTGTTTCCGCTGGATGTTTTCTGTCAGCTGCAGGATCGGGATCATATCGTCCGTGATATCATCGCGGATGAGTGCCGGAATAAACGGTTCTCCGGACGCTTTTACCGCACGTAATCGCCTATGGCCGGCAATGAGCAGGTATTTCCCGTTCTCCGGCCGGACGAGAATCGGCTGCAGAATATCGTGATCACGGATCGACTCGATCAGTCCGCCGAGCTCTTCATCACAGTCTTTACGAACGTTCTTACGTACAATGATTTGTTCAGTCGGTATATGTTTTACCTTCATCAGAACAACTCCATCTGCCGCGGCGCGCTCTGCGCCGTCTTTATGCCGATGATACGCAGGCATTCCTGATACTCGTCCTCGGTCATGATCTTTCGCTCCCGCATAGAGATGCAGATAGCGAGCATGTCCGATCCGCGCTTGATGCCGTCTCGAAGCCGCTGCCTGTCGCTGTCAGTCATTAGGTACACCATATGTAGTGTCTTCGACGAATTCGACGTTCAATTCGTATTCGCGGACCAGGATATACTGATACCCACCGCCCGCTACCGGATACTTCCTGATGTACTCCCGGTCCGGTTTTTCGGGTTGGATATTGACACTCGGTGTCGTTGGTATTGTTATGATAAGCACTATTATAGCTGACAGTAAAAGCAAAAGTGACCCGATAATGATAGTATCTCTCAATCGCATTTACTTTTCCAAATCGCCTACAATCTCACAATCTGTAACTCTCGGCGGCATAACTCCAGTGTAAACATACGCTTCCATTACATAATCAAGTAACTGCTCAGCACAAGGTTTTTCACCTTCAACAGCTGTACACTGCACCTTAAACCCGCTTATCTCTACAATATGTCTGTCTTCAAATACTACTCTTCCGTGTTTTTGTATTATCATGATTTCTCCTCCGGTAGAATAAACAAATCTACAATCATATTATCCGGGAATTCTCCCGACTGTGGTGCCTCTTCTAACCATTTTTTAAGCGCATATACTTCAACAGGTGTTTCCCCTCGTATATGCAAGATACCATCTGCGTTTATCCATGCTTTCATGATTCCTCCTGTTCGTAGGCGGTGAACTCCTTCCACGCTTCATCATAATCTAATCCATCAAGAAGGAAATCAATAAATCGATTTAACTCAGCTTTCACCGGGTCGGTGCGGCGGGCTTCGTCCCACACCATTTTTACACCTTCCCGCCAAAACTCTTGCAACTCCGGCGGTATGCATTTTACCGATTCTCGACTATCATACCATTCATCAAATGTCATGATTCCTCCTGTAGGGCTTCCCATGTTTTGTTCGTGGCTTTCTCGATAACTGGCTTTATAGCAATATCAGGGTCGGTATATTCTATGTGCTTCCAATCATCATACAGTTCAATCAACGCTTCCAGCATTTCCGGGGCGGCGGCGATGAGGCGGGCATCTGATAACATCTGTTCGTCACCAACATGACAATATGCCCTATCATCCATACATGCTATTGAGTTCCCGATAATACTGCTATTTATCATGTGTGGAGCTCTTATTATTATCCACCGTCCCTCATTCTCGCACCGCTCTATTTCCCATGGCCCCGGTGTGTGTTTCATCTATTCCTCCTTTCGCCCCTTGCTTCAAAAAAGTCACATTTTTGTTCTGGGAACGTATTTTCACCATACCATTTTGATTTCTCGTTTCCACAATCCCACCTTACGTGTGGTACATTCTCTGGTTTATAGCTTTCCCACCAACGACAAGAGCCACAGCATTTTAACTGTTCCAGCAGTTCTTTCAGCCGGGCGTTTTCGGCTTTCGCTTCGCGACGTAACTTCTCACACTCATTGAAATCTTTTTTCAGCCGGGCATTTTCATCACTTAACTCTCCGGCACGCCTTCCATACATTTTGGCACACTCTATCTCGTCCATTCTTCTGCCTCTTCACGAGTAGGGAAAAAGTGTATACCGTTACTACATTCTATCCGTGGGTCGGGGTTATATCTATCTGGGTATACATACCCTCCTATTTTGTATGTTGTCTCCGGCCCATTATTGCTTGATGTTACAGGATGATCCCCCTCGATAGCCAATACTTTTACCACACTTGCCCGGCATTTACGGCCCACCAAAGATGCGGTGCGTTTGGCCCATGACGGTATGAGTAGATGCACAATCTTACCATCTACTTTTTTGTATACTCGTAACTCTCCGTGTTGCGGTATCTGATAGTGTGGCAGGTCGGCCTCTTGCAGGTTGGCTCCTTGCAGGTCGGCCCATCGCAGGTGGGCCCCTTGCAGGTGGGCCTCTTGCAGGTCGGCCTCTTGCAGGTTGGCTCCTTG